>Ga0181467_100083_pt2 | contig 39562 bp, 41 predicted proteins | sample InSIn5gowninarea_2_FD_119079 | JGI IMG/M metagenome (GOLD analysis project Ga0181467, IMG submission 119079) | Clean room microbial communities from NASA Spacecraft Assembly Facility at Jet Propulsion Laboratory, Pasadena, California, USA -... ... | reverse complement strand
AGCAACCCACCCCCATCGAACAAGTCTCCCCTATAACTCCCGAACCTTAGACATCTCATCCGTATCCGACAACGGCCAATACCGACCAGGCCCCGGCATGGCCGCAGTCCCTGAACACAACCACCTCCACGAGCCCGTCAGCGAACTCCCAGAAGACAACGCCGCATACCACCCCCACAGAGGCGACACACCAAGTCTGTATTCCGACGACGGCGATCAAAATCCCCAACAACCATACCGACAAACCTCGCAAAAGTCTACTTCAGACCGTGCAGGCAGATTAGAACTAGAAGGACAGCACACAATGCTGCAGTCAACGCCGTCGAACGGTGGACAGGGGAACTACCGAGGGCAGTTAACGAAACCGCAGGGGAGGTTCGATCCTAGTCAAAACTTTTAATTGAAAAAAAAATTGACGACGATAGTATGACAGCCGGTTTTTGGCGCACATTGTATTTCGACTACTTAATAACCAACGCTCTGGTATGACGAAAAGCTGGGGTGTGTATATACCTACCTATGTTGATAGATACAAAAAAATCATGACAAATACTAACAACTTCAATGATTGGGGAGTCAGTGTATTTGTGCTGTACTGTAGTTCGTTGTGGTTCAAGTTGATGTGATGAGTCTCCATCGAGCTCTGTAGATTGTTGTGTACTGTTCGAGAATTCGTCTTTTCACCGCGTGGTGCATATGCTAGTATGCCATGGTTAGGTAGGAACATGTACCTATGGTGTTGGTACTCCTGCCCAGCAAATTCTCCCCATGGAATAGGTATATCTACGTATATGTAACGTGGATAGCTACTGTGCTATGAACTGAGCGAACACGAGGTTGTGTGGGCCAACTCCTACCAGCCTTATGCTTACAGCACTACACATACACACAGCAGTGTCACCTGGATCTTCAATGCCATAACAGACAGTCCTTCCTGGTACCCATCTTCTATTACCTGCGTGTCAATTATCTCCCGCAGAACACAGCACGGCCAAATAACCACAGTCTCATTCACAGCGTGTCAGTCCTTTGATACCACAGAAACTGTTTCTCGTACAATCAGTAGCACTCCTCAACAAACAGTTTAATCAAGACTTATGAAGCGAACAACAGCGACAAATCAATACAATAAATTCTTACTATATACCTACAGTACCACCAACCTCATCTATAGATCCCCGTCCCCCAACACAGCCTCAACAGCGCCAAATTCCACGCCATGGCAATCGAGTCCTTGACAACATTCAATTTACTCCCCGTCACCTCCTTCCACCCAATCGGCACCTCAGCCACCGGAATGCCCGCAAACTCCGCAAGCATCAGCATTTCGACATCGAAGATCCAGCCCTCCATATGCATGTGCGGCACTATGTAAGGCAGTGTTGCGCGCGTAAACAGTTTAAAACCGCATTGCGTGTCTCGTATCCGTGCTGTGGCGGGCGGTGTCATGAACCATAGGAAGAGGTGGAAGCTGTGCATTAGGAAGTTGCGGAGTTTCGAGCGTTGGACTACGGCGTCCGAGGTGACCATGTGGGCTCTGCTGCCCACTGCTACGGCGCGGTCGTCTGAGTCGGCGACTTTGTCGGCTGCGGATACGAGTTTGGGCAGGTCGGTTATGTCGGAGGCGCCGTCGGCGTCGGCGAAGAGGATGTAGGAGCCGCGGGCGTGGCGCATGCCGTGGGTTACGGCGCCGCCTTTGCCGCGGTTCGAGGAGAGTGTGATGAGGCGGATTGAGTCGGGGGGGATATTGACGGAGGATTGGGTGCGGGTGCCGGGTGTCCAGGGACCGGAGTTGCGGCGGGGAAGAGCTGGGAGGAGGTGGGTGCGGGTGAAGTTTTCGGCGACGCGGAGAGTGGCGTCTTTTGAGCCGTCGTCGACTATTAGGATTTCCCAGCCACGAGGTGAGGCGTTGGACGATGGTGGTGGGTTGCTGGTGCTGTTGTTGACCTTGCGTTGGCGGGCTGCGGTTCCGTTTGGTTGCGCTTGGTTTGTCTTGATACTGGAGGTTGTGAGGTTGCTGTACTCCTTCTCGAGAAAATTGACTGATTCTTCGAGCATGCCTATCAACCGTTTCTCTTCATTGTAGGCTGGGATCACAAGAGTCATGAATACTCCAGCTGGATCGACATATTTGTGTGCGTTAAAGGGTTCGTTCTTCTCTTTGGCTTCAAACCACTTCTCTTTCGCTCTGTCCATCCAGCAAGGGAGATCTTGAGGCGGTGTGAGATTTCCATCCTTGTCGAGAGTACGGTATTTCTTTTCCGATGGTAGAGGCTTTCGTGGTTCTGGGACAACGTAGGCTATGAACAGCCATATCTTTTTGGATTTAGTCGACGCCAAAGCGGAAGAGGAAGCCACATACAAACAGCAAGAGGAAGAAGACAATCCATATCAGTATGAAAGGTATGAGTGACCAGTGAAAGTCTGTATCAGAATGGATCATCGCGGTGAAATGTCCACCTATCACCCTCGTTCGTCCCCATTGAGGGTCGCCCATATTGAATACCGTCCGTCTGTCGCAGCTAGAAAGAACGGTTTGTTGAATATCGTCGCATTGGACAGAGCTATAGGTATAGAACTAGTAGAGGCATTCGGTGGGTGGCAGCTACTTCGACCGGTACAAGCACATTGCTGAATTGGACCAAAAGAAAACATGCCAGATCTCCGAAATCAGTGATGCAACCTGCGGAGGGTTCGTGGGCGGGACCAATGCAGCGGGATTGCGCCAAAAGAGAAGCCTAATTTCCGAGCACACGGCTCTTGCAGCCGACAGCAACATCCAAGAATAGATGCCTGGTTCTGCTAACTACTGATCACCAGTTGAGCTGCTGATACGTTCCCAATTCTCATTCAACACACCACTTCATTGTATGATGGAGATTACCTGGGCTACACTTGTGAGTCCTCGCGTTGATACCACTAAGAAGACATCTGGTGCATATTCATATGCATTGTTTGAGTACTAGAAGGATGGCAGTAACCACATTGGTTGGCAGTCAGCAAAACCGGCTGTCGATAGATTGATCAACACCCAGATCTGACATTGTCGACGATGCTTCGGACTTTGGTGTTGCGGGTTGTGACAGCTTGACACATCTCCACGCCAGAACGATGTCTTTCCTGATTGTGATTGTTCAACCGACACAGGGTTGAAAAGACTGTGAGCTTGAGAGCAGCACCCCTAGAGTTGAGTGCAGGCGTTCACGAAATGTCGCTGGGATTGATGACCTTCTTGCGACTCCCTTTTCATTTGTTCTGTCCATACACCATTTCATTCACAACGACACTTTAGCCGGCTTGGTCATAGCTTCCTTCCACTTCTTGGCTATTTCCATCCCTTGAGCCAAACCCCCAACTCGAGCATCAATGGCGAAGCCTTGTTCATCTAGCTTCGTCAATTCATTCCATAGATCATCAAGAGGGACCGTAAACGTTTCGATGTATTCACTGTCTTCAAGCTCGGGCTCTGGATTTTGATTCCTTGGGTCAGCCATATCCACTTCAACAAAGATCATTTTCGTATTGGTAGTGCAAAACCCTGGATCGTTCCACATCACAAAGCCTTCTGCTGCTTTTGTATCCTTGGGCATCGTAGCAACATAGCCTGTCTCTTCTTTCAACTCTCTGATAGCAGAGGTCCCTGGGGTTTCACCCTGGTCTACCAAGCCTGAGGGGACTTCTATGGTGACCTTATTGAGACATGGACGGAATTGTTTTTGGAGCAGTAACGATGGGCCTGACGAGGACTTTGGATCGTTGAGGATTGCGACAACGCCTACCGCATCAAGCTCGCCATTTTTCGGTCGTGTCTGTCGTAGGTTATTTCGGGAGCGGGTCTGTCGGGTCTTGTTCGAGCCTTACTGGTCTCTCGGCGGATTCCCATATCCTTTCTTTACCTGAGGGATCCTGGTACGTGATCTTATTCAAGGTAATCCATTTCCCTTCGTTGGCTGGCATGGGCTCGGTTTTAAGCACCTTGGCGTCCATGGGTGAATACTTTGACATTTTGTTCGCCATGACTGGCAATCTTCTGGCAAAAATAGCACGGCGACAAGCAGCAAACATGAATTGGAAAGACTGGGAATGTATATTAATCACCTGTTCAATTGCAACGCGCAGTTTGGGATGATCACCATTGATATTGACATTGACGTCATGCTCGGAGATGATGCATGCCGACCCAGAAGAAACCCTCCTGCCCCCCCTTTTTGCATTATGAGCTGCCAGCAGGACTGATTGACCTAACCTGTATTCCTGTTGGCCAGCTTACCTCTTCCACGGCACCGTACTCCCTCATGTCCACTTGAGCTTCTGGTATGGTACTATTGTGATGTTAGTGTCGACCTCATAAGGCACGTGCAATATTGTGATCTCCCGGTGTTGTTGATGAAATCTAGTTTCGAGGTTCAAAGCACACTCGGTAGTCAGAAGGAACACTGTCCACTACACATGGGCCACGAGACCACAGAGGGCTCTTGAGTAGCCAAGATCGGAGTGTTGACGTGGTATGCGAACCGATCCGGATTGACCAGACAGTGCCGCATCGTGGTCGAAAGCCAGCGGCACGTTTTGAGCCCACCTCTCTACTGTGGTGTAGGATAGCGCAGTAACGACTCGAGAGGAACAGCTTCAGGTTGATCGAGGCTCTTCTCAAGCTATCTGAGTTTGTCCGTAGATATATCTCGATCAAAGATTGTGTCGTTGTCAATCACCTAGCTCTGGGCAAATTGATGCTTGCCAGGATGAGTGATATTCTTGTTATGGCTCGGTATCGCATGCTTTAGTTACTCTGAATAAATCACTGTGGTCATGGTTGTTATGGCAGAGGATGCTAAATACGTTACGAATGTGTCTCATACATCTCTGAACCACATATACCTTCTCAGCCCACGAAGGCCTTAGTGAGTCTTCGTTGTTGTTTGAAGTCCAGCTGGTGCTATTTTCGATGCTCATATTGTTGGAAATCAAAGTAGTCAGCCATGAAGGCGCTTTGATACTCGCGCGGGTATTTATTCAAGGCAATCATGGCTTCGATGCGCATTTTGTTTCCAGTTAAAGATGAGAGGAGCCAGAAGCGGTTGTAAGATACCTAGGTATCATCCACCTGCAAACACAATGACTTTGATGTTTGTCAAGCACCTTGTACCAGCTCACTTCTGACCCTCTAGTCAAGATATAATGTTCAGTGACCTCCAGTTGGGAGGCCCCCTTGGTCACTAGGCTGTTTGGGCTGCTGCCAAGCTATTATTCACGTGCTTGCACTAGCGTGCTCGCCATGGTATATATTCTTCTCTCAACCGTGTCAACTTTCTTTCCTGCTCTTCATACTTACCTTGGTTAAGAGAGTACGATCAAGAAGGTACTTCTCTGTAAGAAATGCTCTCCATTGCACATCGGGGCAGCAGGTCCTACTCAAACTCATTCGTGGGTTTGATAGCCGTATTTTTTGGCTCATACTATCTTTTCAACGATATCGTCGCTTCATGCGATGAATTGAGGAAGAGAACAGTCAGTATTGGATTGGTTTGTGCCCTCGTAATGTAGAGATCTACCAACTTCTAGAGGAATCCAATTCATGTCTACCCAACATTGGCAGGCGTTCAAGCGTAACAAAGCTCTTGAAGCTCGGTCAGATCACGTCGAGGAGGTCAATACAGACGCGTTAGTACGCGGAACTTTTTGGTAGAGATCTCTGCTCAAGCGTACAACCAAACCCTCTGTTTTTACGATGTGGCAGTTCAACTCTCGACAGTTGGGGGACTTCATGTAAGGTCTGGCGCTGCTCTGGTCTTACGCTGGAAGTTTGATCACATAATGTATGGTATCCTTCGGCATACATTACTTGAAGGTGCCTACGTTGCTGTTCATCTTGGACATCAGCAGCCAGGTTGTGGTGCCGACTTTTCAGCATTGTGGTTCACTGACATACTGAATTTTCTACTGGCACAGCACGAGATTGCTAACTTGTGACTTGAACACCTCCTGATCTGCCAACATTCCGAAAGTCTGACAGATTTGGCAGGAGATTTTTTATTGTTGAAGGCTGACATCCTTTTGATCGCATAATATGGCTTCCGAAGGCTCGACGCAGGCAATAATCAAGCGAAGGCAAGATGAGCTTGCCTTGATGCCTCCACCTCCCGTGAAACGAATCAAAAGACCTACTGAAGTCCTCGACGAAGAAGACTACACTGACGCCCTCTCTGACATTATCGCTCGTGACTTTTACCCTGGCCTACGAGAAGCTACAGCACAGGAAGAATACCTAGATGCTCTTCAAAGTAAGAACCCAAGCTGGATTAAAGAGGCGGAAGCAAAATTGAGAGAGGTTACACATGGTGCAGGGGTGGATAGCAAGAACGGTGAGCGGCAACACGAGTATCAGTATGGGAGACAAAGCGACCGCAACGCGCGGAAGCCATATGTACCAGCAGGAGAAACTCCACGAGGTCCAACAGGGGCGGACACTCCTGTCACACCAGCAGGTATTGAGAACGAGGACGAAGGTCCTCCCCAGAAACAGCAGCTAGACACATCAAAACTCTCACTATCCCAATACCAAGCCAAATACACATCCGAAGACAATGCTTCCTTCAACACAGTCCTCGATCGGCAAAACGAAAAGCGTCGTCAAAAGCACGCCCACCTCTGGACACCAGAGCAAAAGCTTCTATCACAAGGACAAATCAAACACCGAACACAGCAACAGAATTTACTAAAAGACAAAGCCGAATACGAATCATCAAACGGAAAAGAACTCATCCCACTCACAACCGGCGCAACCTCAACCCGCACAGCAAAACCAGATACATGGAAAGTAAAAACCCCAAACAACACCCTCATGTTCATACCCTCCACATCCATCGACGAACAAGGCCTCCCCACAACAATGGACCTAAAACAATCCATGTCCAAAGCAGGCCCCAAACAAATCGTCTACGAAAACACCCGCTTCCCACCATCAGGCCCCTCATACAGTGCCGAAGACGACAACGAAGACGACGCCACCTCAATCCACACAAGCTTCATCGCACGCCGCAACACCAGTACAGACATCGGCACAACCACCGGCGCCGAAACACCACGCGTCAACGGGTACAGTTTTGTAGACGAAGACGACGAGCCACCCCCTCCGCCCAAACCCTCTGAACCAAGTTATCGAGACATCCTAGCTGGACAGGTAGGCGATGCGACGTCGAACCCGTTCAAATTAAACGATAATAGGAAGCGAGAAGATTTGCATTACAGACTTGTGCAACGGGACGCGGAGAAGAAGCGCGTTAAGGAGAAGGAGCTGGTTCCTGGAGGGAAGGAGGTGGGGAATATGACGCCTGCGGGCAGGAAGTTGATGGAACGCATTGCTGGGAGGACACCGGTGGCGTCGTCGAGGGTGGAGAGCGTGGAGCGGAGGGAGGATTGGACGCCTGTGGCTACGCCGCGGCGGAGTAGGGCTGTAGCTAAATAGAGCGGGAATAATGTTATCAATTTACTATTATATGTGGTCAGTCGAGTTGATCATGCAATGATCCAAGGAGAGGGATGTTGCAAAAAAAGATCTCTCATTCCCGCAACTAAACGCTATCAATCGTAATCTATTCATGTCATGCCCGGCCCAAAAAACGCCAAGATACACCCATCCTTTTCGTACCTAGGTTCTTTTTCCATTTGATCCATCAGAGGAGCGCGGACTACTAACAGTCTTCACACTCCCCCGCCTCCTCCACCCCTTAAGTCTCCCGCCCAGACTCCCGATCCTATTCTACAAGAACAACAACCCCAACACCACACTCAACGCCACACTCGTAGCCGTCATCGCCCTCCACTCACCACGAAAATCACTCGTCGCTCCACTGAGATAATACGCCGCGCCCAAATAACTACAACTGATAATCCCCGTATCCGGATCCCTTACACCATAACTCAAATTCTGCCACCTGTATTGCGGACACCCGAAGCCTAACGCAGCAGGGCACGACTGGACAAGGTCGTAGCACAGATCTATGCACGGTAGGACTTCTTTGTATGGCCCTGGCTGGATGACATCGTCGATGATCATGCTGTTGCGGGAGGAATTGCTCGCCGTGCTTGAGAGGAGCGTCGCCTGCATGCTATCTGGTGAGCTGATCCACGCAGGTGTAGAGCCGTTGACGAAGTTCTGCGCCATGTTGCGTGGTGCAAGGTAGGACGCCTCGTTGGTCCAGTCTTCGCAGCGTGGGATCGTGACGGCGCAGAGCCACTGCTTGTATGCGCGGGCGCAGTCGTCGCAGTTGCGGGCCAGGGAGTACTGTGCTGAGGCGGTTGTGTTGCACGGGATTTGTTGCAGGCTGTAGTTGAAGTATTGGTACATTTGGGCGGCGTAGGTGTCGTATACAGAGGCTAGAGCTGGTAGGCCTGTGGCTGGACTGTACTTGAAAGGATTTGCGGGAACTGCGTATGCTACCTCGCTGCAGAAGGAGAGGTTGTACATTAGTGCGCAATTTTCGGAGGCTTTGGTGTTGAAGTTCATGGATGCCCAGACTTTGCCGCCGCCTCCGATGGTGCCTGGTGTGCTGTTGCGTTCTCGGGCAAGGAAGCCCCAGTACTGTGTGCTTGCATCTAGATTGGAGATGTAGAATTGCTCCTTGGGTGCGCCGCCCAGACCGCGATTAGTCATGTCGGCGACGTTGTTGTCTTCGTTTGCGCCGAGGTTGGCGTTGATTTTGGTGTTCTGGAGGAGACCACAGTAGGAGCGAGATACACCCACGATAGATTTGTTCACTTGAGATTGCGCAAACATGCTGTATGGAGGTGGGGACAGAGATAGCCAATTTTGATAGACTGTGCTGTTTGAAGAAGCATTTGTAAGGTCTGGAGTAACAAGAAGGGCAGCATGATTGTCGCCATCGACGAACAGGAGGGAGGTCTCGTTGGACCAGAAATGATAAGGAGCGTCGTTGGAGGCGGCAATCTCGTAGTTCCACGGCCCAGTGAAAGAGGATGACACATTATTCGGCGCAGTGATGCCAATATAGATGTCGGATGTTGCATTAATCTGTACCATGCCGTAACCGCCAATCACTTCTACTTGTTCTCCTCCCGTTGAGTTTCCAAGATTTTGGATAGAATCCGACCAATACATCTGTAGTTGTGGTGGTACCGCATCCTGATCATTGGACTTGGAACTCGGTTGAAGACAAGTGTTGATAGATATCCATATTGGTGTGCTTCCTGACTGTCTCTTAAGTAGTTCTCGATGCGCGGTAGTCAATCGGTCTGTTAAATTGCTGTTGCTCGAGTCGCCGGGCAGAGCTGTTCCGGGTGTGCCATGGTCTCCTTCGAACACATCTTGTGTGAACACCCATGTTTGTGTGCTTCCAAACTCAATGTTCAGATTTTGAGGTGCATTATTCGATAGTGCAGTAGTGCCTGCAATTGCTCGTCCTTGTACTTCCTGCTCTTGTGTCACAGTTAAAGTGTCCTTGTGGATCTCCGATTCCCCGAGCGCATTCACGAAGCTTAGTGTGTGGAAAGATAGAAAGATGAGGAGTAGAAAGAGCGTGTTCGCCAACGACAGTGTAGATCGAGGTTGCAGCGGACTCAGTTTAGATGTTGGGATTTGCATTGCGACAGCCGAGGAACCATGATGAATCTATTATCTTGAGGTATAAGCATCCATTTGCGGTCCTTGTTCAATGTGTATGGTGTTGCATTATTGCGAACCTGTTTGTGTACATCGAATGTTTAATTCGCGGCCGCACTCTGTTCAACAGAAAACGCGTGGAGATAATCCCCTGCAGATGATGGTGAGCGCTAAATTATGCTTAAATCTTTAGCTTGGACCCTTAATTGTGTCATCCATGTCGTTACACGACTTCATGGAAGTGAAGGTATTCTTGTTAAGAAATTGAAAGTAAAGCACGATTGTCACTAAGGTCCTGAGCATTCTGTCCCATAGCAGCAAATCACGATCACCAGAACATGATAGACGGAATTTGAGACACAACCGAGATCCTTCATGTAAGAGTAGTACTGATATCGAGGTGAATTCTGAAGCGTTGTGGCGAAAGAAAATCCTTGTGTTTAAGATATTGTCCTCTTTGGTTTGCATCAATAAAGATACAGCCGAAGGAAATAATCCGACACCTTGAGCAGCTTTCACGAACAACCTCGCAGCCATGCCACCTACCACTACCTCATACGTTATGCCTGATCCATGTGATCATAAGCCTATAACCGGATGCATGTTGACGGCGCTACCCTGCTGTTGCTCATGTGCAGACAAGCGGCCTCAAGCTACCGCCTATCCTGTTTACATTGATGGTCAAGGCATGAGGATGAAGGGAAGGCGCTGGCAACGTTATTGCCGCAAATGTTACGGTGAGTTTCACTTAGGATTCACCTCGATTTCTGTTCTGCAATTGCATTCTCACTACGAACTAATGGTTCTTTTGGTTATCAAAATGCTGTGTGAATATACTGTTAACTAGTTTCAAAGACTTCTATGAATCACTCGCTACGGAACGACAAGAGGCAGAATCATCAGATGCACCTATCATCAATATACCAACCAACCCATTTGCCACGCCTGCCCAGCACACGAACAACGCCACAAGCACGCCTGAGGAGACCATAGCTCATCGTCGTAGACGAAGAGAAAGACAAAACCACGCCCTCGGCACAATAGAAGACGTCCAACAAGACGACTACGTCAGCCCTATAACAGGAATGTTTACCAGAGCCTACGACCGATTCCGCGTCGCCGAAGAAGTACGCCAAGCCGAAGCCCGCTTCACAACAATGCACCTCAGTGAACTCTCTGGAGGCCCTCCAGCACCAACCAGCCTTCCAATAGCACAATATCGCCAACAACAACGCAGCAATTTCCACCGTCAATTCTACCACCACCAAGACTCATCATCACCACTACAATCCCTCCCCCACCCCGAACCAGATCCAATGGACGAAGGGCCCAATCCAGTTGATCTTCAGACGCTGCAGCGTCCTACGCCATCATCAGCAGAGAGCTTGAAAGTGGATTTCGCGTGCAAGGTGTGTTGTGAGCAGAAAGTTAATGTGATCAATGAGCCGTGCATGCATGCCTGTATGTGTCAGTGGTGTGCTGGTATCTTGAGAAGTGAATGTCGTAATGAGCAGGGACGGTTTGATGGACGGTTGTGGAGATGTCCTATTTGTCGGGCGAGGATTACGCAGGTTCGGAAGTTCTATATTGAGTGATTGGGAGGGCACTGGACTCTGTACATTTGTGCACGACTCATCTCTGCTTGATGTTATGTTAGCATGTATTAGCGTTGAGTAAAGATTGTGATGCTGAAGGAAGCCGTTTGATAGAGTTCTAAAGCGAATTCAATCTATTGAAGACTGAAGTGGAACGTTTGGCCGCCAAGCTGTATCAGTCCTCCTTAGTTTAGCATTATACTACAGTTTCTACTTAATCCTACTACATAGCAATACGTAGTAACAACAAGTAGAGATAGGAAGTGTATCCAAATTCGATGTGTAGAATGATCCTTATATCCAGTATCATCAAGTCTATATAATCTCATCGTTTCTATATGCTGCAAATAAATAGTCAAATGCTTCCACCAATCATCTACATAAAGTATTTAATATATATATCTCACGCCTGACGCCATTCCACCTCAATGACCCCCTCCACCTCTCCATGCCCCGGATACTCACCCTCCCGCCTCCTCCTCTTCACATACAACTGTCTAACTCTCCTCCCCCCATCCTCCACAACCGCACTCTCAATCCTAAAGCTCAATTTCCCTCTCTCATCCATCTTCCTCAACGGCCCCAAACTATGTTCAAAATGCTGCATTCCAGTGCCACCATAAAAATCCCAAGTCCGTTCCATACTGATATCCGTTCCCAAATCCCTGTACCCGGCGTCGCGATGACTGTACTTCACGATACTGAACCCGTTCGTTAACACCCAGTCGTTTGCGAATCTGAATTTTTGTAGGACGCAGCTCTGCCCGCATACAGATGCTACGCGCGACATGTTGTACACGTCGATGATGCTTTGAAAGTCCTCGCTTTTCCAATGATGGAGAGTGAGCGGTTGTGGTCTGAGAGCCTCGTAGAAACCGGATTGGTCGCCGTGGAGGTCTAGTTGGTGCAGGTTGTGTTCCCATGTGAGTTTGACGTTTGTATGTTTGTATATGCATTGGGCTAGCATCCTGTCGCCTGTGTTGCGGAATTCGAAGCATTTACGGTAGAATGGTAGGAGGGTTTCGACAAGGCTGTGGGAGAGGAAGATGCCGCCGCCGCCGTAGGCCATGTACCCCCATATTGCCATTTGGTTGAAGTCTTCGGTTAGTGCGCCGATGTACCATGGTAAACTGGGGTCGTATTTTTGGAATGTGGAGACGAGGTTGGACAGGGAGAGGAAGAATGTGTCGTCGTCGATGAAGACGTACCATTTTGTTGTGGGGGTGCGGTTTTCGTAGAGGACTTTTAGGAGGGTGAAGTAGCGGTCTAGAAATTCTAGGCCTGATTCTACGGTGCCGAGGGGGACAGAGAGGAGTTGTGCTTTTTTGAGGACGCGGTCTGGGGCATCGAGGTCGAGGCTGGGCTGCATGGAGCCGATTATCTTGGCGTTGCTGTGGGATGCCCAATAGGCGATTGTGTCGAGGGAGGCTTCGAGACGTTCGTATGTTGTGGCGAGACCGAAGATGAAGGCGCTGGCATCGGGTTGAGTGTGTGGAATTCGAGGGATTTTGAGATTTGTGCTTGCTTCTTTGGGTTGTGCTGTTGCTGGATCAAGGGGATCGTCTGTTATGGTGATTTCTCTTGAGGCGGGTAATTTGATGTCGAGGGATTGCATAAGTGGAAGAGGTGGCATGTCTGACTGGGAGACAGTAAGACGAACCTTTGCCATCTGTATCTGGGGACTGGTGATATTGACGATACCATCGTGACCCATGAGCTGTCCAGGAGCAGGAGTGTAGGCAGGTTGTTCATCATTTGGATTCGGTGATTGAGCTGCAGGTATCTTCACTGGAGAGGGCTGTGGACTTATTGCCCTGTTCAGACTGAGACCGAACCACAACAGGAGACAGCTGAAGCATGTCGCTGCTATAAGTTTAGTTGATCTATAATGCATGATATTGCCATCGCGTATTGCTTCGAGGATGTGAAGCATTCTCTAGCTGACAAGTGTCAGACTGGAGGTCAAACCTCCACGTACCAGTGGGGATGGAATTGGCTTGACCCAGTGGTCCGGTTTGTGTATTGCTTCGAGTCGTCTTCGTCTACCAAAAATTCACGGCATGATTCCCAGCAACGGCAAAGGTTCAGTAGCTGATACAGTACAACCACGTCTATGCTCCTGATCCTCGAGGATAGAAGACCAGAATGGAGCTCAGGTTGGTGATGCTGAATCAGTGAATCTACTTTTTCCGTTTTGAGAGAATTCTAGCCCAAAGTCAATGCTAACTCCTATCACGCGTCTGCTTCTTTAAGCCTCAAAACGAAGTAGGTAATCGGAAAGGTGCACTTGACGAAACACAGTGTGAGGGTCACGTCGGATTCACCTGGTCTGACTCTGTGATGTTCAAGATTCGTTGCTCTATGACCATATCATTCAAGTTGTCCAGTACTTCCAAATATAGAAGCATAAGTTCTTTTGTTGAACTAGACCGATCCGAGTTTGGCGTCGTGTTGAATTGGTGTTTACAATGACAACAAGCGCGTTTGCATGTGTTCGGATGTGAATCGCAACTGACATTCTATTGCACGAGCACTTTCCAACACAAGGTAGCTTGAGCCTCGTGGTCAACACCATGCGTCAAAATGGGAACATCCTACCTCAAGATCCATCCTTGTCACCAACCTTTACACTATCTCAAGCCGCCAGTAATCCTACACTGGTACCCTCCCTAAGGCGCAATCTGTTTGCTTCCCATCTTTCACGACGTCCAGCTGCACAATTCCCAGATGCATCAACAAGCCGGATAGCTGATCCATTCATTTCCATGGCTTCCAACAGTGAACAAGTTGAAAGCCACGAAACGTCGTTATTCCCACAGAGCAGCCAAAATTCCCTTCATGGCAATCACATGAACAATGCGTACGATCCTCGTATTTCACCAAATAGATCACTTTCTCCTGCGAAATCGTACAACTCAAGTGCACTGATAGTAGCCCTCGACCCAACAACAGGTCGACCTCAACTTCCAGTCATGCCAACACTACCGCCACGACTACGCTTGAGCGAAGATGAAGACGAGGAAGAAAAGGAACCGGACGATGTCAGCGACAACCAAGACCATGTAGACGAACACGCAACCTGGTCTCGCCCTCGCGCGCACGAAATGGCCCTAACCAACCAACACGATCTAGACCTGCACTCGTCCTCCCTCATCGCCCCGTCCTCACAGCCCTCAAAACTCCACGAATTGATAGATCCCTTCACAGGCAGCGACTACGAAAAGATCGAATCGATACTGAGCGAAATGCAATCTTTACAAAAAGCAAGAGCAAGAACAGCCATTGTCGAGACTACTACCACTACCTCAACCTCAACTATGGATAATACACCCAATATGGATGGCATATCCGCACGCACAAGAGGAAAATCCCGCGCCACAACGACACGCAGTGGCACGATAGATCAAAACAAAAACAAAGTCTCATCAACCAGCCAGACTCGAGTCGGTGGTGTAGGCGCCATCCTCAAACCAGCTGACAAGGAAGAACTACTGAGTTTGATAATGACGAGCTTGGCAAGGAATATCCAGGAAGCTGATGAGCAGGCGTGGATGTTTGGTGCCGGAGGAAGTGGGGCCGGTGGTGGGTTGGGGTCGAATACTAGTTATGGTAGAGATGGATTTGGCATTGTTGAATGAACCTGGAGCACTATGTGGGAATACGAATTTATGAGTTTATGATATGACGAGGACGGTAGAGGGTCATGTTTTATGTTTATGTATGTACCTATGTATGTATGGATTCAGTGACGCGGGTGTTGGATGGGAAAGGTTTGGATTTATGATACCCCTTATAGTTTAGAATTTGGAGGTTTGTGGTTCCTGGAGTGGGTTAGTCAGTGATTTGAAGACGTAGAGTAGAAAGAGAGTGAATGTTCTTGAAAGTTCTGTGAATTGTACTCTGTGCTTTGAAGCCATATTCTCGCCATTGTCGTGACGCATAGCGTCTCCTCTCAAATTTCCTACAAAAGCAGTGTACAAACAAACCAGCGTGCTAAATAATGTAAAGGACGGAGGTGATAATAAAAGCAGTTGTGATACTTGACTATCACATATATAGATACATTTGTACCTACTGTACCATCAGAAGTCTCGTAACCATATTATACCGTTTATATAACGTATTTAGGTATCTGTCGATCGATCCATATGTCCATGCGCATCTACTCCGTGCGGCCCTTTCTAGACTGTGTTATGCATCAACCATGTCCGTAAATGACACCCGAACACCACCTCCTCCTCCTCTCCTGCCTGGTCTATGTTTCAATTAGTTCTTATCCAAGTTTGGTAAATGCTGATGTGACGGTAGGAAAAATCATCTCGGGTTATGCTCGCTAAGGACTTGTATGTATACATTCGTTGATTCATTGATTGATTGATCGATCCGATTCATCCTGAGATATCGCCAATATTGTTGTTGCCGATCACAACAGCACGGGTTGTATGCCGGATAAGTATCTGGTTCCCGGAACGGTTTTCGTGGTAGTAGTAGTAGTGATAGTGAAGTATGCAACTGCAACTGCAGCTACATTTTCAAAGGCTGCGTCGCAGAGTGCCATTTATAGCTCATCGCTCTGCTTGTGGTGCTTGTCTCACTTCTGCTGGATGCAGAGCTTACGACACTCGGCGGTGCTCGTGGTGTTGGTAGTGCGCCTAATGCGCCTGGAGCTGTGATGATGCGCTCAGGTCGGAGTGGAGCGTGTGTTCCCAGCATGGGGGCGCAGGTATATGATTGGTGGCTGTTGTAGCAGTTGTGGTGGTGGTTGTTGCAGCCGGATATGGGAGGTGGTGTTGAGTAGATTACTATGGGTTGGACCGCTGGGGCGTGATGAGGTGGGTAGTTGTGTTGGGAGTGGTAGTGGTAGTCGTCTCTGTTTCTGTCCCGATAACTGCGTTCACTGCGGTTGCTGAGGTGGTAGTGTCTGTGATCTTCGTCGTTGTCGTCGTGGTAGGTTGTGCGTGAGGATTGATGTTTTCGGCCTGGACGCCGGTGGTTGTCCTCTTGCTCTTCTTGGTAGATGGATTGCGACTTTGAAACGTGCCGTCTTGATGAGATTGGTGGGGCTGCTCTTGATCCTACTGGTGAAGCACTTCTTCTGGACTGTGTCTCTTCTCGATAGAGATCGGGTCTTGGTATCTCTTCATCTGCATCTTCATAGATTCCTTTTCGTGGTTTGGTCAGACCCCTGACTGATACAGGCGCTGAAGATACTCGTATTTGAGAGCGATGTGATCGAGCAGGTTTGTCCTCAATCACAAGTTTCTCTGGAGGAGGTGGAGGAGCTGGAATAGATGCCGCTTGGAGCATCATCTCTTTGATGGATTGTTTCTTGGCTGACTCTTTGAACTCTGGTCTTCCTGTAATGTATGCTAATGGTCCTCGAAATATGTTGACAGGATCGACGGGCTTTGTTGGTTTTCTCGTAATCTTCGGTGGGGGCACTCGAACCCATCCTTCATCAGAGACCTTGATAGGCATTATATCAGTATTTAATCTGTTGAATTGTGTGTCAATTGCTATGATCAAGTCAATGTTTTCCTCTAGAATACGATCAGCTAGGACTTCAAGCACGAGACGAAAGTTTGAGTAAAGGGCCATGGCTTAGGTGGTGCCGGCCCAGCCACTTGAGATTACAATTGAGGTGGCTGGTAGATGATGTGGCCATGAGTGTGCGATGTGCAAGGCAACGACGAAACACGAAAATGTATCAAATTGTATTCCAAGGAACTTTCATCACAAGCATATTGACAGACACACGGAGTAACTGTTGGGCAGTAATTCGATGTTGATGTGTACTTGAGAACACATGTAATCGACAACAACCAAAGTTGACCACAGCTCTTCGGCTAGGAATGCCATTTTGTGTAACGTCTTCGCCGCAACTTGCCCTTTTTCAAATTGCACTGATTTACCTGAACAATCAGAATCGCAACGACCTTCACCTGCCTTCCGTTCATGTAATGCAAGCATTGACTCTCGATTCAGCCTTATCTTTAGTACCATCAAAAAAGAAAGCGAACATCTCACCCGTACTCACATAGCCAAGGGAGTTGCAATAGTCATCCGTGATGAAGACTTTGGTCCATCATAAAGTGATGCGCGTGAATCAGTATATAGATGTTGAACTAGATTTCAAATAAATAACCATTAATAGAAGCGATCATGGTTCCTACCTCCACTGCAGTTTTTAATAAGAACTGACTGGGTATTTGAGTCTAACGTGCCTGACAGTACTGTAGGTATTATGATGAGAGTCATATGCCATAGATGATAAATTCACTAGCCTTGAAATGGAACAAGATATTTCGTAACACATTCATTCATTAACTAGTTACAGATGCGTCTTACTTCAGAGCTACCACTCAATTACTGCCACCGCCTCATTGTTGAATTGCTTGCGGGCGCCGCCTGTGTGATCTTTGTCCCACCATTCGGCAGCTGCACTCTAAACAAAACATATGGCTTCACTCTCTTGTCCACGCCTCCGTTGTATGCAGGTGATCTCCACAGCTGGTTCTCCGTGAAATAGAGGTATCCATCTGCCGCTACAGACAATGTGTCAGACCAGCTGAACCTCGGATCTCTAACGAGTGTCTGGAATATCCCCGTCGAAGGGTTAAACATCATGAGACTGTTATCTTCGATGTTGCCACCGTATATCATGTTGTTGGTATCTGATTCCAAACCATCACTCAGGCCTGTCTCGCCGAGGTAACCGACTGCTCCACGGGCTAGGATCTCGGCGTATTGAGACTGATCTCGCAGACGTGCAGTAGGGACAGACCACATTTTTCGACCACCAGTAGTCTTGAAGAAGAGTGTTGTGCCATCAGCTGATAGTGCAATTCCATCGACACCGAAGGCGACATTGGTGATCGGCATGCCAGTGGTGCCATTCATGTAGACTGGTTGACCCCAGATGGTGGGAACGAAGCCTTCTGTCGGTTCAACAGGGGGAATCATCATCAAACGTCGCCAGGCTTGGCCGGAGCCGAGATCAACAACCACGATTGCATTGCGATGTTCAGGAGAGGAATCGGAAATATAAGCGACACCTTGACCAGACGAGGTCAGGGAGGGGGTGAGGTCGAAACGGACATCGTTGAGGTACTGTTGTTATGGTTAGCGTTACTGGCAATCCAAATTGAAGGTATATGCTTACTGAATCTGCCGGAGCAGCCATTGAATCGAAGACAATGGTCTTGAAGATTGCGTTAGTGGTCAAATCAATGCCGACGAGCTTTGGTCCGCCAAAAGAGGCAGTCAGCTGCGTTCCATTTGAGGTCGCAACTCTCCCAGTGTCAAGGACCCACAAGCGGTCGGCGGGATCGATAACAACACTTTGAACGCCAACAAAGTAATTCGGCGTGCCTGCGCCGGTAGGCGGGTAGTTAGTGTAGTTGATTCTACCACCTGGAGGGCTGTTGATCTGTGCGGAAGGGTATGCTCGCTCAGTGTTATTGGAGAAGATCTCGGCAACGGTATAAGCTTGGTCGTTGGGGTCTAGAGCAGGTGGGTAGTTGCTGAACATGCGGCCAGATTTGGAAACCGCAATACCTGTCGGCCACTCATCGTTGTATAGATGCACGATCTCAGGTTGTGGGCCATAAGTGCCCGGGTCAGAAATTGGCTGAGCTTGTGATGACTGGGCTTCAGCTGCGACAGCGAGGGCTGCCACGAGAGCAACAAGGTGATGGATCATGGTGGTATGTCTGGAGTTTGTGTGCGACAGAACGCATGCTGACTGTTCAGTGCGCCCATTGCGATATATACAAGAGCTTGAGCTCCGAGCATCAGCTCGCCAACATCGTCATCATCCATCTCCGGCTTCCGTCGTGGCTCGCTAGTTACCAAGTAGCCCACTGCTAGCCAGGAACGTGAGCGGGCTTTGGCTGGGGTAGCAATGGTTCACGTCATCAATCTAAACTCTTGAAGGAAGCTTGACCAAAAAGCTAGAAACAACAGCAACTATTTTCGGTCTTCACGGACAAATTGTAACGCCCTGTTCTGTTTTCGGTTGTTTGTGTGGGGGGATTCTATCCACAACTGCCAGTGTCCGCGTTCCCGCTTGCTTTAGCGCCTCTCATGGTGCTAAACGGCGTACCTTGCATGTTGTGAGTTTGACAGTGCTTTACATCATTTTCGGAGCCTCGGAAACGAAATCTGCAGGTCGAGATTGATATCCTTTGCTGCGAGGGAAAATAAATGCATTCTTGCTACTTTGGCAGACTAAACTCCATATAGTAGGATGTTTTGTTTGGAATACTGTACTCCAGGATCCTTTCAATGTGCATTCTCCTAGTCCAAATCCATAGCTACTGGCTTCTCGGCCAGCTTTGCTTGTGCTGGTTTTGGTGTGCTGCTTCTTTGGGAGGCACCAGCACTTGGTTTTTGACTCTGACCTCCACCGAACATCATGCTGCCCATCATATCAAACAAAGGGTTTCCACGCTGTCGTGGTATCCGGATACCAAACCAGACTTCTCCAATCTGTGCCAACGCATCCCCCCAAAGCTCTTGAACGTCCTTCAAATGCGCTGCGTAATGCTTTGCCAACTGTTTAAACAGAGCCGAGTCTCCCTTTTGCACAGCCAGTAACAATAGTGAGAGGAAGTTGAGTAACGGTAGAGAGGGAAATATTCTCACGGAAGACTTCGAGGACTCAATGGTTTGCGTCGGTATGGACGAATTCGCAGATATAAGTTGGGATGTGAATGTTGCAAGGGACGTAGTTGCGGACTGAAGGTTACCTAAAATAAGGTATGACAGAACTGATCGGCTGGCATAGATGGCGGCTGTATGTGGACTGTCTTCTTTATACCAATTGTAGTGCATGTTGACCAGCGGCGAGACAGATTGAGGTGTCTGCCCGAGCAGTAGGTGTCGCTCCGCTTCGTATGCATCTCCTTCATTTGCCAATACCACTCCTGTTTCGTGGTGAAGTTCTGCATCTCCTCGTTCAGCATGCGATCCCTCGATCTCGGGTTTTGTAGACCAATTCATCAGTTCTTGTATGTATCGTTTGCGTGTTGGTTCACCAGGTGGGAATGCCTTCACTATCTCTATAACACGGGATTTGTTCTCGGCATTGATTGGCCATTGTGCTTTGATGTAGACGTCGGTGACGAGAGTTGTGGCAAGATCTCCACCAGACCCTCCTTGACCAGCCCGCAACAGCAAGAGGGCACCATTAGAGAGAACATCGGCCGCGGATATGAAATCGGAGGACTTGAGGTATCGTGCAGTGATGACTCGTAGTTGCTGATGGGCTTCGTAGTAGTTTCCTTCAGCAATCTTCTCCTTTTGTCTAGCAAGAGTTTTCGCTATCTTGTTTGACATGATGCAAGCAGAGTATGTGTTCAAAGAGGACGCTATTGACCAGAGTTTCTAGATTCGTACGCCACGAGTGGTAGTTTACCAGTTGAAGATGATTCTTGTTTCGAGGCCTGGTTGGAATCCGAAAACTTCACTACGTCATTCTGGTAGGAATATAAATTCACTTGCTCGCCTGCGTGTGTTCACTTTGCAATACCATGCCTGAACTGATTTTCGTGCAACATTATCACAGAGAAGTTCATCGGCATTGAAATGCAATCAATGGCAGAGTTTCGACTCATCGTTGTTAGAAGCATCGTCTATCTCGTTGCGCCAATGCGTGAAAGGTCATACATACTGGTTTACTAATACAGTGTTTCTCAATCCAACTCCCAAGCCTTATTCCTGCTCCACGCCTTGGGCTCCGCATCACCTGCATCCCGCCTCATTCTCCTCTTTCTAGTATTTGCATTAGGATAACTCGGCACCGTGAAATTCGTCGTGCTATAGTTCGCATTTCCAGACACAATCCACCTCTTTGTCTTGGGCAAACTGTTCACGAACGAGTCCGACACGCCCAGCGTATCCTTCACGATCTGTTTGGGTGTAAGACCCAACCACTGACCTGCCGAAATGTCCTGGTATTTCGGGGCCTGCAGGATCTCGAGGTAGACGACATCAGTGGCACCGGTGTTCTCGATGTAGTGGCTGTTTGCGACGGGAATATAACCGACGTCGCCGGCGGAGAAGTCGAAGGTGCGCGAGGCTTGCGGAGCGGTGAAGGAGGTTATGCGAGCGTTGCCTGCAAGGAAAAAATTCCATTCGTCGGAGGTCAAGTGCCAGTGGATTTCGCGCATGGCACCTGGGGCAATGGTGAAAAGGGCAGCGGAGAAGTTGTTTGCAATGGGGAAGACGGTTGGGTCGGCGACTTTGACAGAGCCGCCGCCAGGGATGATCAGAGCAGGGGCTTGGGACATGTGGTAGGAGTAGTATTCGTCACGGGGGAGGAAGCCAGCTGGACCAGTCACTTCAGCCTGGGCCTCTGCTAAGGTTGTATTGTCAGGGGTGCCGTTGAAGATATATTTTTGATTTTGTGGGAGGTTATCGAAGGTGGAAATATCGGTCTGGAAGTTCTTTGCGAGGACTTCGCGAGGGTTACGAAGGAAGAGTTCTGTGACGAGATCGGTGTCGTCTTCGGAGAACGAGCCTTGGTCGAAAACAAGGAGGAATTCAACGCCTTCACCCTGTGCTTGGATGCTGTGAGGGACACCGGGGGGAAAGAACCAGAGGTCTCCAGCTTGAAGGTCGTCGATAAAGGTCTCGCCATTTTGGTTCACAGCGCTGATGCGCACGCTGCCGTTCATGATGTAGGACCATTCGCCGGCTGAGTGCCAATGAAGTTCACGGTAGGCCCAGGGAGAGAGCTTCATGTCTACACCTGCCATCTCTTTGGCAATGGGTAGCTCGTCGGTATTCTGTTGACGAGCCCAGCCCGAGTTTACACCTGTACCTGAGCGCACGGAGCTCAGACCCATAGGCCACTTGGAGTTCGGAGCATCGCCCGCGTCTGTACCAGGTCTTGCCAGCAGGTCTGGATTTAGACGGCCGTATTCAGAAGTTCTTGGACCGGGATCATCAGCGCCGTTTTGTCCTCGGATTGGCTGCGGATTTTCAATATTTGAGAAGTCCAGGATCAGCCCATCATCTGCAGGCGCTTGTTGATTCGCTGCTAGCTGGTAAGAACCCGGCGGAAGTGTTGCGGCAGCGGCAGCATAGACAGTTGATATGGATCCGAGTGAAAGAGCTGGACCAAGAAGAGTGGTGCTTGGGTAGATTTCGCCTGAAGCACCCACAGGGCCGACTGGACTTCCAGGAACAGCATCGTTGTTTATTTGTCGGCGGTCTTTGTAGGTCTGCGGGATGGCGACAGCAGTGTGCAAAAAGCTACCTAACAGTAGAAGGGAGCTGAGGGACAACATGATGGCACTTCGGTTTGTTCGATGGCAAAGTGGCCGGTTACGCCTGAGCGGAATGAGCAGGCAGCGACAAGAGGTCGAGGACAAACCAGGCTTTCAATGCCAGCTTGCACAGGGCAAACATGTTCGATGTTATACTCTCAGAGTGTAAACGAAACAACATGTATCTCGTGATCGATGCCTCCACCATGCGTCGAAAGAAAACGTTTCTCATCAAGCTCGACCGGCCAGCCATGTCGTCAGATACCTTCGGCACTCGATATGGCTTCTTTTTAGTAAGCTGATCCGAAGCCGAAAAGGCTTGCCATGTTGATCTGAAAAGGATACATGGTGACGATCACAACGTTCGTAAGCGAATTCATGCGGCGCAAGGCAATACAAGTACTACCGGGAACTTATTTGACACTAATCGACAATGGAGTGACAATTAAACATTCAACAGCCTTGTGTGAGAACTTACTCAACAGCCGTACCAGTTGCCATCTACAGTATCCAGCGAGGAAACATTTTTGCCAGAGCAGATGGAGTACTGTAGAATGGAGAAGTCACCGGAGGTGTACGGAGGTGAAGGTCAAACAAACACGATACTTACTGATCCACAAACGGTCAAGTCAAGCATTTTTCCAAGCACATGGCGGCAAACTTTAATTTGAGATTCTAAACACCATGCAGTACAGGAAAGTCAAGCCATCCGCTCAATCCGCACCGTTTGTGCTGTTGCAAAGTGTACGGTACGACCGTCATTCTGACGTGGGGGTGGTCGAAGCGAGTTGGACTAGGAACGCCAGCTTCAACGCCGCGTAATCTATGACCAAAACATCGTGTCTGATGGCCATTTCCCAAGTGCTACGCTGGTTCGTCTATTTAACGATCCACTTTTACTCCGGAGTCTCGAGATGCACCTTGTTCAGCAATGGAAAGATCAAGAGAGAACTAACAAACGGCACAAGCTGCTACTGTACCTAGAGTGGAAGTGGTAAGGAGGGCTGGGCACTACCACCTTGGGGAGGTGTCACAGTACTCCGTACAGCAAACCGAGTAGCAACGAAGCACCGCAATTTGTCGCATCTGCCATAGATTAGCCAGCTACGGTTTTTCTTGGCACCCCCGCTTATAACAACGTACTGTATTATCTTAGCACAATCCTCCTCCTTCATACGGTCGATATCATTGTAGCCAACTCTTTCACGCAAAAATGCCTGCCTTAATTACGTTCTTGTCTCAAAAACATGCAATTGTTGCAGATTGCGAGACCAAAATAGGTTACACTTTTATCAGAAAACATCTTTGCTTCAACGCTTTGAACGCGACTGGCCGTGGTTTCGCCGTTCGATGGTCGCCCGACACCCCACCAGGCGGCAAGAATGATCGTCTTGCTATACTAGGCGATAAAATGCTAGATGCGAACCTGGTACGGAAATGGTTCAACAACACCACCTACGATAAAGGTTTGTAGGAATGAAAAGAATCCAGAAACATCAAGACGTTAAGCAAGACTAGGCACTTGGAATCGAGCTCGTGACGTTGTAGCTGGCAATCGGAACCTCGCCGTCTTAGGCTTTGCCCACGAACTGGATCAATGTATTGCACTTGAGCCCGGAACAACAATCGTGTCACGGGATACTATGGCAACCACAGTGGAAGCTCTGATTGGAGCAGCATACCTGGACGGTGGTGATCTAGCCGTAGAGCAGATCGTTTCCCAGCTTGGGATTGACCACGAACACTTTCATGCGGTAACGTACAAGCCCTGCCAACACTCACCGTTCGAGATACTCCACTCTCTTTCACTAATCGTGTTCTAGTCTTCAGCCTCTACGTGGAGGACTCCTGGACCGTCTTCGTAAGGGCGCCTGGCAATCCTTATGCCGACCAAATTATACTCTCTTGGGCAGTGATGGTTGCGTCCTCGCAGAGTATAGTATGGTTGACGTAAGGGTCCCAGTCGCCCTTACGAAGACGGCCCCGGGATCCTCCACGTAGAGGCTCTTAGATGCCTCTCTGTGGTTCCCTTAGCGAAGTGTACAGAACGAAATCTAACCATCAGACTTTGAGCACACTATCTCTCAGCGTGACAACAGAGGGGCATCTAAGTGGCGTGGATCGCGGATCGGAAGACATTGGCTATCGCTTCAGGTAGTCACCTATCCTTCTGACTTTTTGACTACAGCCGACAGAATAAGACCGCAATGGAGTGAGCTGCTAGAGCCGGTTGTCCTGCGAACCTGATTCAACATCTCGTCGCTGAGAATTACCATCAGATGAGTCATGCAAAGCATGAAAGAACTGACCTGAATTCACTCTTTATATAGCACAATCCGTATGCCACACGATTTGTTCAGAGGATTCCTTGTCAATCAATCCACCCCTCTAAACAGACGCTTTATCCGAAATATACCGCAACGCGACAGTATTGCTGGCTTGTACTACTACGTCCTACATTGTTGTTTACTTACGTTTTTAGCCTGCGTGAGCAGAGTGGCATTTTCTTGCTAACAAGCTTTGAGAACCGTTCAATCGATCAGAACAATGAAAGTCCCATCCTACACATCAGCAACAACACCACCAGCAGGTTAAACTCAAGCATGAGATTACAGGACTCCTCCAATGAACATAATTTTTAATCTTAGGTACCCTCCTGCACATCATGTTCCGAGTTCAGTTCAGTCACTGCGTACCACAAAACATCGCTTCTTTATTCATCGACAACAGCAAAGCTTCCGATTCTCGCTCCGTCCTCCAGCAGTCCCCACGCACCCACCACCAAACAAATCCACCAGCCCATCTACCTTCCCTCATAGCCTCGCCGCCTCCTTAAAGCTAAACAAATTCCTCCCCTCCTTACGAGGATCAGGCCTAACATATCCCCCCCGTCCAATCGGTTCCTTCGTCCAACTCGCGAGCTGCTGTAGCGTCGATTCGTCGCCGTGATTCGCGATGAAACGGTGGTTATTGTGCTTTAGACGGCCTACAATGTGGCCGCGACTGGGCTTGTTTGTGCGGTCGAAATCGACTGTGTACGTCTGTAATACAATTATTTTAGCATTTTGCCGTTAGTACGTGTGAGATAGGATGGAGGTCAGAAATGTGGACGGATAGATGGACGGGGGTGTGCTATGCTATGCTATGCTTACTTCGATAACAGCCTCCCCTTCAGCAACATCATCGACTTGAGGTACTGGTATGTCGTCTAGCACTGGTGGTAGGACATTCTCCGGTGGATATGAGTGGTCCGTGGGTGGCGCTTCAGTCGAGAGACACACTGCGTGCTGGTATGTGACTACGCCGCCGTTTGCGAGGACTAGACCTTTTTTGCCTTTTCCGCTGCGCAGTCGGCGTGTCATTTCTGTGAATGCCTGTTCTCTTCGTGCGTCAGTTGAGAAAGACGGATGGCTGTTTGGTGGGCTGGAATTGCACAGTATACGTACGTGCATGGAGTAATTGTTCCCGGCGCCGCCGAAGGATGTTAATCCGCCGAGGAGTGTGACTGGTCGCTCTGGCTTTACTATTGATAGACCTAGGTGCTCGCATGCTAGTTTTGGGACGATGGGGAAGCAGCTTTGGTGACAGTGTGTTAGTGTTATTCGTGTTGAGGTTGGCCGGGTTGGAACTCACGAGTAGAAGTCGTAGAGGTCTATGTCTTCTTTTTGGAGGCCGGAGACTTGCAGTGCGGCGTCGAGGGTTCTTGAAATGCATGGGCCTGAGTGATAGTTTGGTCGCTCCCAGACTATTACTGGATATTAGCATAGAGGACTTCGGTCTCACTAAGCAGCAGGGTGATGTGGTATCTTACAATCGTAGCTGTCTCGTGTACCGGCACCTCCGAGGGGATATATCCATTTGTTCTTTGGCACTCCTAGCTCTTCTGCAACTTTGGTGGATGTCAAAATGCATGCTGCTGCGAGGTTTACAGTGTTGAATGCATTCATCAGAAGCGGGTCTGGAGGACGAATAGTCAGTATCAACATCATGCGGAGCTCAATAACTCCGTCTCAGTATCGGCCTCTCATATCGATCATAGTGAAGGTAAAAGAGAATCGACTCGTACTCACAAGGGAAACAAATCATGCGATTCTTCGCCCCCACCGTCCCAATCACCTCCTCACTATCAGCCTCCCTCCCGCCGTTCCACGCGTATTCATTTCCAGCCGCCACCTTAGAAAACTCCGCATACAACTTCGCCGACTCATCATGGTTTTCCTTGATTGAGTGGCCCCTATGTGCTCGGAATGCATTCTCATAAAGCGGGTAGACCTGGATTGGGGCGCCGATACCGTGAAGCGCGCCGAGACCTCCAGTATTGTCAGCGGCCCAGCTCTCACCAACTAGTGCATTGACATTCACTGCTTTAGTGGTGGGTGATGATGTGGAACTGGGCTTACCTTCTTTGAGTTTGCGGGTTGTCGGAGAAAAGATGGGATTGGAAGAGCCTTCGCAGGGGGTCCAGCCTGGAGGTGGGACTTTGCCGGCCTTGGCGAAAGCGTTTACTGTGGTTCTTGTCAACTTGCTGTTTATTTGGCTGCTGACGAGCTATATGAGTTCTCGTGCCGAGAATGGCAGGTAGTGCTTACACGATGCAAGTGCCTCTCCGCCTGCAATAAGGGCAACTTCGCATTCACCCTTAGATACTCGACGTGCAGCCTCATCGAAGAGTTTCCCTGAATTATTGCCGCCATGTTCGCTGTATTCACGATGTTTGGGACTGATCCCCAGCTTCTCGATCAACAGTCCTGGTAGATCGGGGTATGGCCAAGTCCACGATGAAACAATGCCTACAGAGTCGATTCTGTTTTGGAGTGTGCTTCGTGAGTCCGACGAAAGACCCGAGTCATCCAGTGCTTTGTTGATGGCACGGATGATTAGTTCGGCTGGTTCGAGAGCATCTTCAAGCTTGAGCGAGCGGTTTACAATGTCGCCGACTCCGATGACAACTGGTGTACGAGTGGGACTAGTCATGCTTATAGTGGGGATTTAGATCATAAAGTTGGTTTGTGTAGTTAACTCTGGAGGTCAGACCTGGGCTTCTTGCACATCAGTGCCCTAGGTTCACTATATGAAGACTTTAGAATCTGTTTGGTTCGAGATGAACAACAACTTGGAGTTGAAATGCCGAGGCATCAATGGCGGAGATGATCTAATTTGTCTGGTTTGCACATTTTCATCCCCTTTACATCTGAAAGCTTGCCGGTCCTTGCTTTAGAATGTTCCATTGCCATGCCACATCAATCATTAATACATTCGTCGTCTCATTCCTGGCTAGATTTACCAAAGTTCTGCAATAATTCCGGCAAGTGCCCTGATTGACTGTGCGTCATTTACAATAGGGTAGTTCTCGAATTGATGGTATATGGCAGGAGATGGAGCCACTCGATTTGCATTCATTCATGGTCTCACTTTGTGCCGATACGAGACTGCTCTTTAAAACTAGGTAACACGAGATTATGGCCGGCAGGTTGGAAGCGTAATTGGTTTTAGTGACAACTCTATCTTTCATTCCATTCTTCTCGTTGAATTCGGTTTATGTTTTCTGTTTTGGAACCACCGGGTTCAAGTTGACTTTAGTGGTATGAGGAGACACCATGTCCCCTTCTAGAAATCTTTTAGGTGCAGTGGCTGTCTTACAGGCATAGCTTAGGTGCTGGCAGCCCTTTTCTCTTGATCAGCAAGTACGATTGGAGTTTTTTTCGTCACGTGCTTCCGCGGCTTTTGTCCTTGGGTTTGAACGACTCCTGCTCTCTTTGCTTTCTCCTTTAACGACTCTTTTGTGGCATTGCTACTTACTCCCCTGACTGTGGGATGCATAGCTTTGTCCTTGCTGTTGACTGTCCTTGTTTTCAAAGCTGCAACTTTGCCTTTGCCGGCTGGACTCAACAGAGAGGGGCTCGTGGCATTTTCGGGAAGGGGTCTTTGCTTGCCGTGGATCTTGCCGGGTTGTGACAATTTTGGATGCAAAGAATTGGTGGTTTGAGGGAGGAGTGAACCTTGTCCCGGAGCATAAATTCGCGAGCTATCTTCGTCATCCGCTGAACCGGCAGAGCTTGCAGGTACTGGGTAAACTTCTACGTCGTCTGGCATTACCATCTTTCCTGTGGTCTCGGCTTCACTCAATTCGGGGGCAGCTTTGTTGGTCACTGGCGACTGAGGATGGTACGTTTCATCATTACTTATATCCTTGTCGACTGCGGGAGTCTTACGGATATTGGTTTTGCGGTCGCTGTTTTTGGAAGTCTGTAAAATCCTCCGATCAACATCATTGAGGCGGAGCTTTCTCTGATCCACGATCGACAGAATGCTTCCAGCCGTGTCTTTCAGATTGAGCAGATTCGTTACAGTCGAAAGGTCCTCACCAAACATAGTCAGGAGGTGGTAAGCTGCTAAACCATCGATCATGTGATCCGTCACTTTACCGCTGTGATTCTCTTCAAGCTCTGCTGTGGCTATTCCTCGTGCCAATCTTGTCGCATTGATGGGTGGCAGGTCGCGCAGTGATGTCCTCGAAAATGCCTCCAGGTTTCGTTGTGCCAGAGTGATGAGACCACCGCTGCTCGCCGAGTGATCCCAGGATAGAGGACCCAGTGTGGTTCCAGTTTCTGAGAACGAGCGTAATTCCTCACGGGCCGATTTGATAGAGGTTTGTGCATGCAGAGAGAGGTCTTTCAAGTGTTCGTCTGCCGCTGCATTGAGGAAACTATACAAGTTGTAGACTGGGCGCATAGCAATATCTGGTATATGTCAACGATGATTGCCCAAAGTGATGATGATCAAACATCTCATGCTTACTGTGAATGTATTTACGTGGAGCTAAATTAGCAAAGATTGACCTGTCATATAGGCCGAATACCACCCATGGTATCCCTGTTGTAGGTCGTTTGTGTTGAGCGGAATGGTTCGGCTTCGACTCCGGCTTCGACTCCGCCTTCTCGAGACAAACATCTATGACACTCTCGAGATTAATGTGCTGGTGTGCTAGTATCTGCTGTACCGCAGCCTTGTCGTAAATAATCTTAATGATCCGATGGTCTTGGAGCAGTGCTTTTACAGGATTTAGAGCATCTGTATGGCCTTGAGGAGCATATTTCTCGATGAGAACGACACGATTAACAGTGGCAAGCACCACCGTCGGCTGCTTGCTGTTATCAGTCGGTAGAACGTCAAAACCCAATATACTGCTCTGCTTCATCTCCTCAAGGATCTCAGTGGTGCGATGCAATGTATTGGGATGTTCAATATTTAGTGGTCGTGTACTAGGATATAGAGAGAAGTCCCTGAGCATCGGCTCGATAGCGACTATTTTTGGAGCAGTGGATGTCTGGGCGTACATTCTGACGTTGCCTGACAAGCTCGAGAGGTGGTACGCTTCTTTGTATTGCTGGAGTATTCTTTTAGCCACTGAAAGGTTCGCCTGCGATGGTAAGCTCGAAGCGATTTTCGCGTTCGCAGCAATACTAATCTGCAAATCCATCCCATACTGCCTCATAGAGCTTGTATGCACATGACGGAACTCATTTCTCATGTTTCGAATGAGGTCGAACAGTGGATGATGGGTCCCCGAAGGCAGGGATCTCAATACGTCCACAGTGACGTCCATTTCGTGGGTAAGATTGATAGTGGATTGAATGTAAGTCGCCAATGGATATTGCACAAGGAAGAGACGGCGCCAAAAATCTGTTTTCAGCAAAGGGTTGAACAACAGAGACCGATCGCCTATCATTGCCCTTGCAGTGCTCGCGATTGCAAAGTAGGAATCATACAGTCTCAGACGACCAAATGTTATAACACGGCGGTACCGGAGACCAGCGGCCTGACTGAGATCATAGCGTCCTTCCTTGAATACTAGCTGTTTTCTGATGGTTTGCCATTGATGGAGTTGGTCCAGGTTGTTCACGCAGTGCCTTACGTCTTCGACATTGCTGGATAGATTCTCCACCAAATGTTCAAGTCTCAGCGCTGGCAATGTTGTAGGAATGATGTCCGGAAAGCGTAACGCAATAGCGCCAAAGAGATTCCAATGGCGCCACTCGTGTGCCTTCCTCTCCAACGTCTCCACATTATACTGTGTGTCGTGGAATGCTAGAAAGATTGACCATGCGGTCTTCATTTTAGTTTTCAAGGCAAGTGCTTTGACCTGTTTAGCATCATAGCGTTCCATCGCTGTTTGCAAGCGTAACATCGGAGCTCGCCAAACCACCTCACTGACGCGGTCATGCAATCCATTTTCTTGCTTGAGCAAATGACGATAGTGGATTGCAGCTTCAGCTTGGAACTTTGTTTTCTTAGCTTCCCATCGTGCGTACTTAAGATTAAAGTCGAGGTCCAAAAACTGGTTCTGTAACCTGGTAATCTCTTCGGTGGTTGATTTAATCATCGTCAGCGCGTGAGCCAGGTAAGCCTGTTGATGGGCCTGCCAAAGTATCTCTCGATGGTAGTTTGCCCTGTCCTCTGCGCGAGCACTTTCTAGCTCGAGTCGGATGTGACTGCGAAAGGTCCTCAACCCATCCGTGACTTCCTTGACCTGTCGCTCTAATACTTCGAGCTTGTGCAGCCACCTCGTGCGCCATGTCTCGATCTTAGCACGGGCTTCCACGCGAGCGTCGCTTATCACTTGGTTGATGTATGCCTCCGGTGAGGCTCCGCTTAGAGAGTTCAACACCTTGGCCATCTGTAGAGCTTGGTCTAGTTTTTGCAACCATTTGTATGCCGCCAGTCGCTGCTCTTCTTCGTGCGCAATGCGATCCGCCTCAGATTGGGCTCGATCACGAGCGAGCTGATCATCCGTGCGGGCAATGGGCTTTACATCGTCCGTCAAATCGTTGAGCGAACCCCTGACGTTCCGCAAGGGTGTCCCTCGTGGAGTCTGCATGCCCGGTCGTCCAGGCCATGACGGCGGACTTGATGGCGATGCGGGAGGTGGAAGAGGTCGAGATGGTTTGGTAGCTCTCGAAGGTTTCGGTTTGTGCTTACTTGTTGTACATGACAGCGAACGACATGACTCTATCCTCTGACATGATAGCGATGCCGGGAATTTGGGACGCCGCAGGCTTCCAAGTCTAAAATGTGTATTCTTGAATGTCCCATGTTCAAGGCCGCGGTATCGCTCAATCCGGAGTAGCTGGCTCACAGGTGTTCGAGAAAATTGGTCGTACGAGGTTTGTATGTTATGAGGTTCCAGCACAAGTCGTAGAGCAGACGTTGCCTTGTCAGACGAGCGCACACATGTCATTTACAGCGTATAAACTTGATGAAACTGGCACTTTCCACCGCAGTGGTATAAGTTGATCCAGACAATTTAGACTTCAGGCAAAAGTTACACTAACCGTTTTTGGCCTCGAGTTAGGGAGTGAAGTACGGTACAAAGAGGTTAGAGAGAAGATATCACAGAGGCAAATGCAAAGTGGAGACATCTTAACGATTTCATACTACTACTGGACAGACTCACAATTATACAAAGGCATTGGGAGTACAGTAGAGTGTTCCGGCGGTAATAGTCGATACTGAGTCAGGCGTGCTATACTGAAGCCAGCAGCGCTCATGGAATTGGTACACTACAAGTACAGACCTTCTGGCTCACCCTCATTCTTCGTCTTCATTACATTCTCCTTTGCACTTCTGAAGTCGGCCATGTTCACTCTCATTCTTCGCTCTCGCAATGCGCGCAAGCCAGCCTCCGAGCAGATGGCTTTGATATCTGCACCAGATAGGTCATCCTTCTGTGCAATAAACTCGTCCAAGTCCACGTCCTCAGCAAGGCTCATCTTACTCGTATGCAGGGTGAAAATTTTCTTCTTGGTATTAGTGTCTGGATTCTCAAAGAGAATTTTTCGATCAATTCGACCAGGTCTGATCAGGGCAGGATCCAATGTCTCGATTTTGTTGGTTGCCATTATGACCTTGACATCTCCTCGATCGTCGAAACCATCCAGTTGGTTGAGCAGCTCAAGCATGGTGCGCTGAATTTCACGCTCACCACCAGAAGTCGACTCATAACGCTTTGTGCCAATTGCGTCGATCTCATCAATAAACACAATTGCTGGAGAGTTCTCGGCGGCGACCTGGAAGAGCTGACGAACCAGTCGAGGCCCGTCACCAAGATACTTTTGTATGAGTTCCGAGCCTACAATGCGCAGGAAAGTAGCCGACGTTTGATTTGCGACAGCCTTAGCGAGGAGTGTTTTGCCAGTTCCGGGCGCGCCATATAGAATTACACCTTTCGGTGGCTTGATACCCATCTCTTCATACAACTCGGGATGCAGCAATGGCAATTCAACAGCTTCTCTGACTTCCTGGATCTGCTGCTCGAGACCTCCGATATCCGCATATGATTCGGTAGGAGCCTTATCCAGTTTCATCACTGACACCAGAGGATCAGCATCGTCTGTTAGCACACCAACAACTGAAACTGATTTGTGGTGTAACAGCATCGAGGCGCCTGGCTCAAGTAGGTCTTTGTCAACGAACGACATGATTGACACATAGTATTCTGGACCAGTTGCACTCGACACGATCGCGTGGTCATCGTCGATCAATTCTTCGAGGTTACCAACGCCCATAGGACTTCCTCGCATATCATCGACTCGGCCTCTCTCATCAGCATTGCGATCGACACCCTCACTTTCTTGTGTAGCAGATGGTACTTGAGTGGTGACAGCTTTCGCTTTCCGTATTCTTTCTTGGTTCTCCACGTATTCCTCTTCGAGCAAAAGATGATCGTGTACTCTTTGCATTCGTAGATATCGTAGTTTGCATCGTGAGGTTGGGTAGATAGCAGGTAGTTTCCCGGCAGCGCTAGGACCTCCCTGCTTGCGCTTCCTTCGTCCAATTCGAGTCGTTGGCTGCGGAGGCGGCTCGTACTTAGGCTTGTCTTTCTGCTTCATCGATTAGCACATGCAAGATCAACCTGAGGTGTTGGCACGTACCTTCTTGTCTTTATCGTCCTTGTTGCCTCCTGGGGGTGCGCCTCCCAAGCCAGACTGTTGATTGCCCTAGCCACATTAGCTCTGGAATCTGTGAGCACAAGTCAAAGTGCTTACCATGTCGAAAAGGAACCAGGACGATCAGTTAGAGAAGAAATTACAATGACGGTTGTGTATGTATATGCGTAATGTTTCGGTGTGGGAGAGGTGACAGATTGATGAATACTAGGACTGCATATGGCAACAAGGCACTTGAACGATGATGAACTCACAATCGCGCCTAGCCATTGCTGCGCTAATGGCGCCAAACACGGATTACGGTCAAGCAATGCGGCGAACCTGCAGCATCGGAAGCGCTAAGCATGAAACTGGTTAATGCGTCGCAAGCCTCTTTGGCGCGGTTCAGGCACGTCACTCAGGACTCGACATGCACCTGCATTGTTCAAAGTTGCGGGTTCGTAGAATAAGGCTGCAATTGAGGCTTGTCGAGATCTCTGCCTACAAGTTCCAACAGTTCCAGTCCTTCTCTTCTCTGTTAATCTTGTAGTCTTCCATACTATCTAGTTGCAATACAGTTCCCAAGTGTCACATCTACTGGTACCCAAGTGGCTTCGTTCTCTCGAGTCCTCACCCAGCTTATACCGTGCCTACGTCGGGCTGAGACTGTCTCTCTTAACATACCTTATACTCTGCCCTTGTCGATATCGTTTGCACACTGTTCACAGGAAAGGAACTCGAGCTGTTCTCTTGTCCTTGGTATACCGACAATATCCCAACATGGCTGGTCATAAAGCTCGAAGAATAGCTAAGGAACTCGCGGATATTCGGTCAGACACAATCTCCAAGATCAGTGCAGACACAGTGGGAGACAGTTTAACGAACTTACGAGGATCATTTCCAGGCCCTCCTGGGACACCATACGAGGGCGGTACCTACGAAGTTGCGATCACGATACCAAATGAATACCCTTTCAAGCCGCCAGTTATGAAATTCACCACAAAGATATGGCATCCGAACGTCTCCAGCCAGACTGTAAGTGCCCGACAATGAAGTAGCTCACGTTAGGCAGCTAACCATATCTGTAGGGAGCTATCTGCCTCGACACATTAACTACAGGCTGGTCACCGGTTCTCACGATCAAATCGGCTATGATATCGTTACAGTCATTGTTGAGCTCCCCGGAACCAAAAGACCCTCAAGACGCCGTGGTCGCACGGGAATTAATTAAAAATCCAGAGCAATTCAATCGGACCGCGAAGGAATGGGCTGTCAAATATGCAGGCGCACCAAAACACTTAATTGGTGAAGGTAGTGGAGGTGCTACCGCCGAATCCATTGAGGCTGCCGAACGTGCAGAAAAAGAAAGAGAGGAGGCTGCCAATCTTGCTCAGTATGACGGCTACAACAAAGAATTGATTGACCGTTTTGTGGGCATGGGTTTTGATGTGCCCAGAGTCGTGGAAGCCTTTCAGTTTGTGGGCATTGATCGGAACAACGGTCTAGACTATGAGCTAGAGGAGGCTTATATAGGAGATATCACAGCCAGACTTTTTGGAGAGCCGTAATATTCGATCGACAAGATTTTTCAGCAGCGGTGTTTGGGCGTCATTCATTAATTCGGCATGATACATAAGGTAGTTGTTGCAATCAGACAGCACAACTATGCTAGTACGCATTCAAGTTTATCTCTCAATCAAACACTCGGTCATTTAAACTAGCACCGGGAGGTTTCATCAGTCGTAAGATTGGGTCTGGGCTTCATTCGCTGGCAAATGTGCTTGGTGTGCAGTATCACGCTAAGAACGGTCGTAGTTTAACAACATTAAAACCTGTACCTTGTGTCGACTTTTCATCACCGCGCTTGACGTCTATAATCCTTTTGATTCGACCATTCATTCTTCCGCTGCACGTATTCTCGGCTAGGTGACTGCAGTCTTATGCCTAGATATGCGTTGTTGAATAATTCACAGTTAATCAATAAGACACAACGCCCAGCAAAAGTAGGTAGCATTATGGTTGTTTAAATTTCTAGCAAAAATGCACAGAATTAGGTCTCACTATTCAACCACTGTTCACTTCTAGGCTTACAACAGACTCAAGGCTGTAACTTTCACTGAGACAAACTAGCCCACTCAGCGGTGGCAGCCTGAAAGCAATCGTTGACCTTCAGATTCGCTAGAACTTCCCAGCCGATCTCATCAAGAGGACATTATTGATTGGTGCGATTGACCAGATCGACCGCTACCATGATTGAGGACGATTCGTATCGTCTGTCCAGCCAGTACCGTCTTTGGTCATACTCGCTGGATCAGCTTGAGAACCAACGGAGAGATACCAATCGCCTAGCATCTGAGAAAATTCGTGCAGCCGTTTCCCGTGCTCGACTCTCATCTGACACCAGCAACGGCAACGGTGAGCAGCACCAACAGAGAGATACCACGGCTGCAGATGTCGAGACTCTTACTGTTGACGAGGAATTACAAATCGTACGATGGGGTTGTCAGAAAATCCTCGATATGAAGAACGTCTTCGACCACCCTATCCCCTCCCATGTCATTGTAAGTATTCCCTTCATGCTCGTTACAAAGACTCCAAAGCGTCGAGGTCAACCACTTTACTTTATATTTAGTCTTTTCTTCTTTCTCCGATCCTCATGCAGAAGCCGCACTAACAGCAAATTCTTGTTGTGGTACAGTCGACAGCAATTCAATACCTTCGTCGTTTCTACCTGACAAATTCCCCTATGACCTACCATCCAAGCGATATAATGGTAACCGCCCTCTACCTCGCCACCAAAACAGAACACCATTACATGGACATAAATCTGTATTGTGCACCCCTAGGAAAGGTAACCCCCGAAGACGTCCGTGCTCCTGAGTTCCTCCTCATGCAGGGTCTACGCTTTAGTCTAGACGTCCGACATTCAACACGATCTCTTGAGGGTGGCATTTCCGACATCAAACTCCACGCTACTTCCCTCTGCCGTTACCATGGGCTCGACAAAACGGGCATCGACAGCCGAATAGTCAAAGCTGCAGAAGCAGCGAGGCGAATACTCACAACCCAGGTCCAAATGACAGATGCATACTTTCTCTACACTCCACCTCAAATCTATCTCGCAGCTCTCATGGTCACGGACAAAGCTCTTATGCACACAGACGAAGCTTCCACGATAAACAAAGATCTTACAACAGCGTACATTGATTTCCTCTTCTCGCGTCTCGACACTGCTGTCGGACCAATCAAGCAAAAACTCATGGCAACAGTCAACGAGTGCGCAGACCTCATTCGTGCAGAAATAAGCAGGGAGAGGGACGGCGAAGGCATAACTAAAGAATTAGGCAGGATCGGGAAGAAACTTAAGAAGTGTCAGGATCCGGAGAAGAAGGATATCAGGGCGCTCAGTAAAGCTAAAGCAACGGATAAAAGAGAGGCGGATGCACAGGATGAAGAAAAAGTGAAGAAGAAGAGACGACTGGAGAGGGAGAGAGCGGAGAAGGAAGGGGATGTGTTTGGACCGGACTTGAAGAACGTGGAGAAGAAGGGCTGAAGAGATGCATGTTCAAGTTTATACCTTTATGCGAAGGTTCACTTACTGCATGAATCGGTCTATCATCTGTTGGCTTTTTTGCATACTGGAATTAAACAAACTCTACCTCTTAACCAGAACCCAGCGATGCTCGTTCCAGGATCACGAAATTGAGAACTCGAAAGATAGCTCCAGCGCACGTCCAGCGTCAGGTGTGCAGATGATCTGCATCGAGGAGAACGGTCATATTATTACTGGCACGAGGATATACTGGAACAAGGGCACTACGGCAAGGGCTTGCTTAGCGGTCACCATGGCTACGAAGTGGTGCCTTCTCAAGGAATTTTTCTATTGGTAAACACAATATCATATCCTGGTTGGCTTATCCTGTTGAGGTGCTTTCCTTGGATTGCCAGCGAATGATATGCTTCCTCGATCCTTGGAGACATAGAAGAGATAGGGACTACGGTCGTATATTGTCCGGAGTCTAAGGCTGTGTTTGTCATTGAGCCCTCATACCTTATGCAAGGACCTGTGTCACGAGAAACTACGTAGTGATATTCATGAACCTAAATGCATGATTCTGATCTTGATGAAGCTGTGAGTCTAGTATATCTCTTCATGATAAAACACCGTTTGCCTTGTAGAGTTGCTATATATCGCTGAACCTGATAGGGGACAAAGAGCTCCGGTTAACAAGTAAAGTAGTTGACAGCATAAGGTTTCACGTTTAGGATGTGCTTACCGAGTTCTTTTTGAACGTCTCAAGCACACGAAGACAAGGCTGCTGCACCACCACCTCACTACCTCAACCCCTAAACAGCCATAGTCCTCCCCTCCCGACTCGACTCCCTCACTAACTCCACCAACCGTATAACATCAGCCGCCACCCCCGGCGTCACAGGCAACAACTTCTCATCCCCCGCATCCAGTGCTTTCGCAAACTGATCATAAAACGCCGTATACCCACCCAACCCCACAGTCGGCACCGTCTCCTCACTCATCTCCCCGCCCTCCTTCACAGTCGTCAAAACCCCAAACCGACTCTCCTCCTCCTTACTATACGCCTCATCCTTTCCGGGCCCCAACCCAGCTTTCAACTGCTCCTCCTGCGGATCGAGGAAGAACTTCTTAAAACTGCCCTTTTCCCCACGAACCCAAAACCTCAACTGTTTATTTTCAGGACTGACAACAGCGGCCTTCGCCACCGCCATAAAGCCTTTAGGATAGTGTAATAATGCAGTAAAACTATCCTCCAACCCCACCTTATTCCGCTCTCCTCGTTGCGTGCCCACGAAACCCGTCACCCGTTCAGGTAGGCCATAAATCGAAACGACCTGATCCATTAAGTGCGTGCCTAGATCATACACGGCGCTGTAATCACTCGGTTTAGTCTTCCATGACTCACCGGCTGGCATGTCAGGTCTATGACGGTCGAAATGCGTTTCGAACTCAACAACGCGGCCTAATTTGTCTTGCTCGAGGAGGGATTTTAGTGTTAGGAAGTCGCTGTCATACCGCCGGTTCTGGTAGACTGTTAACATGACACCGTTTTCTTTCGCAACGGCAGCGAGCTCGCGTGCTTGCGCGCTGGTGTCGGTGAATGGCTTTTCGACGAGGACGTGTTTCCCCGCTTTCATGACTTGGAGCGCGAGGTCGTGGTGTGTAAGGTGCTGTGTTGTTATGACGACGATGTCGACGTCTCGATCGGCGAGGAGGTCGGTTGTTGAGGTGTAGATTTTAGCGGTGGGGTGGTCTGTACTGGCGGAATTCGAGGCGGTGGGGTGGCGTTGGACGATGGAGTGTAGGGTGAAGGAGGGGCTGGACTGGATAAAGGGGATGTGGAATGTCTTGGCGGAGTAGCCGTAGCCTATTATGCCTGTTTTGTAGACTTTGGAGGGCATGGTGATGGTGGTGGTGGTGTGGTCGTGGTGGGTTTGTGTTTGGTCGGTGGATGAGGGTTTGTAGAGGAGAATGGGTTGCTTTTTGTGTTGCGTTGGTGATGTCTGGTGTGATCGGATGAATGGTTGTGCGCGGAATCTGTCGTAAGGCTACAGGTACTGTAGGCAGGGGCGGGTTGCGTATATTGACTGTGACAGTATGTACAGTTGGAGGGGACGGAACTTATTTGTTTTCACTAATGCTCGATATTCGTCGGATCTATGTGAGGAGCCACAATATATTTATCGCCAGCGTACATGTAATTGCCTCTAATCCGTGGGGTATTAATGATGTATCATGGAAAAAGATTACTCTATTGAGATGATGTAAGGTGGGGCGGAGCGGAGCGGAAGGGGATATCTTTCTGTATTTGGAAGTGGGATGAACAAGACGAAATCGGGTGTGATTTTTTGATACAATGAAACAATGGTGGTTGTGGCGAGCTCAAGTCTACAGAATCGAGTACTCTTCCAAGTTCTGAGTGAGGACATGTTTGCTGGCTACACCTAGTTGACTCATGTTGAGAGGGTCAGATGGTCGTAGTAGAAAATCCACGGAGTTGCGATATTCGCCTCGACCTGAGACTCGATCAGGATCATACCCACCGCACCTCATTTTGTGCTGCCTCGCAATAACTCGCTCTGAACTCCTGTGGTTCACGACCAAATCTGCTACCA
>Ga0181467_100070_pt2 | contig 41735 bp, 38 predicted proteins | sample InSIn5gowninarea_2_FD_119079 | JGI IMG/M metagenome (GOLD analysis project Ga0181467, IMG submission 119079) | Clean room microbial communities from NASA Spacecraft Assembly Facility at Jet Propulsion Laboratory, Pasadena, California, USA -... ... | reverse complement strand
ACTGCTTTTTTGTTTGTTTGTGAAGGTTGGATACTGCAATACGAGCAGCGAGGATGGCATAGTCAGGATGCGTGACGGTCATGTAAGCAGCAGTTTCTGCGGCCTTTAGTATTGTTAGTCGTGCTGTCCATATGTATGATGTCGGATATACTGACCAAGTTGTCTAGCTCGTATGTTGTGACACCCTGGTAGACACCAGAGATGACTTTTTGTGTGATAGCGACAGCGTCAACATGATCTGGGTCAAGACCGTAGCATAGTCTGGCCACACGGGCAGTGATCTTGTCGAATTGCACACGCTCCTTACGTCCATCTGAGAAAAGTAATTAGTTTCATCCAATGCTGTTTTGACGTGACGAGACGTGTTTCTCGCGAATCAAAAACGTGACGAATCCGGTAGGGAACAGATGTATCATGTAGGCCGTCTTCACTTACTTCTCTTGTAGACATACATCCTTGTGGATGTGGTGTGGGTTCACGTTCAGCTCGTCTGACTGCAAACTCGAGTTTCGAGTTGAGGCGGCAAAAGTGAGGTACAGATTACAAAAGCTTTGCTTAGGAGACCTTAGAATACTGTGGAGGAGAGAATATGCTGTTGGTGAAGGAGGAAAGTAGTAGCGTGGAAATTTGTGGTGGTATGAAAATGGAAGAGGTGGAAATGGGGGAGGGAAAGGTTAATAAGTAGAGTCGCGTAGACACGTTAGACGCGAACTGGACGTGCTTAGGCTAACCTAACCTCAGCAGAAAACTCCACTTTGTGTTCCCTAGTCTCGACGTCAACTCCCCGACCGAGAATGCCGGTGTTGCTAGGTAGTTGCCTAGTGATAAATTTACAAGAGTATAACAGAAGGCATGGCGTTTGTTGTTCAGACTATAGCTGCATCTCTTGGACTGCTTCAAAGGACGAGCTGTGTGAAAGCAGAAGAATGACAGTACTCATAGAGGGAGCAGAGTCGACTTTAAGCATGCATTACAAGAACATGAATTATCAGTAGAAATGACTTGCAAACCAAACTTCGAAGTCCTCATGAAAGAGCATTGGATTACAACATTTCTTATATTGCGTCAATCAACCATCTGGCGAGCTCAAAAGCCTTCTACTCATCATCGACAACCATACCCCAAGGGTGTGCCACATTGCCATACATAATATCCGCCAGCCAGTCGTGAAACTTCTCAGCATAAGCGCCAGTATGCCCCTTTGCCATTGGTATCTCTAAATCCTCGTCCTTGAAGTGTATGACACTGACAGGGCTGACGAAGTAAGCCGTTCCCGCGCCAAAAGCCTCAACGATGCGACCATCCTTAACAGCATCAACAATCTCTTGCATATCGATCTTGCGCTCGCTGATCTTGAGAGGTTCAAGTCCAGATGAAGATGAGGTCAGCCTTTCTGCAGCCAGATCGAGGATACTCCGTCTAGTCACACCATCTAGAATGACTTTCTGCTCAATTGGTGCTGTGATGAGCTCGTTCTGGCCTTGTTTATCCTTGATGACAACGAAGAAGTTAGAAGCACCTGCCTCTGTGACCTCCAAGTATTTCTTGCCCTCTTTGTGGTTGGGAAGTAGCCATAGTACTTGATCATAACCGCGCTTCTTTGCTTCATCTGTAGCCATGAGACTTGGTCCGTAATTCGCGCCCACTTTAGCATAACCCCATCCTCCTTCATGCGCACGGATAGTATCCTCATTGCTGGCCATAAGCTTGAGTCCCTTGGGCTGAGACATGACCGGGAACTTGCTCATCAGTATGTACAATAGTGCACTTTCAGGCTTTTGAACACCGAGACTGGCAAAATCGCCGATCATGGTAGGTCGAAGATACATGAATTGGCCCTTTGCGGTGTCCTTTGGCAGCCACCTTGGGCCATCAACAGCGCATAACTTTGTGATGAGCTTCAGCAGCTCGGTCGTTTCGAATACTGGGAGGGCAATGCGTGAGGCGCTGACAAGCATACGCTTGCAGTTGCGGTCTGGTCTGAAGATACGCAGCTTGTTGTCATGGCCGCGGTAGACCTTCAGACCCTCGAAGCATTCTGTTGCATCTATCGTCCGTCAGATTCAGGTTTCGTTGTGACTTGTGTGTAGACTAACAGTGAAGAACAGAGGCATTTGGCATGATAGATAATGGACCGAATGGCACCAACTTTGGCGCCGCCCAACCATTCGAAAGTGTCCACTGGCACGTAATCATATGATCTGTGCATCCAGTAGGTGCGGCTTTTGACATATCTTTCAGAACCTCAGATCGCTGTACAGTAAGAAGAGAAGCATCGAGGCCCGCATGAGAAGGACCATTCGATTTCTTTTCTGCTAGATTGTCTGAAACAAGTTTTGTATTCGCCTCGTTCAAGGCCTTTGCCACAGCAGTGTCTGTGAGATGCTGGTTCGTGCCATTTTGGCTATCACCATTCACAGCGGAGGGCGACATGTTTGCACTAATGAACAGATACGGTGTATTGTGTAAGGAAATGGCAAGGAATGGAAGGAAATGCTAGATATATAAATCTGAGATGGCCCAAGAAAATATAGTTGACTGCGATTGAGTCACGCTTGTGATTGGTTGCGACGATGGAGGTAGCTTACGCGCCCCTGATAAGGTATACCATCTCCTGCATTAAACGTCCTGGAAAAGCGGCCGGAGCTGAGCATCCATACCTTTGTATCAGGTTGAATATGTCCATCGAATGCGTTTCTTCTATGCTGAGTGGTGTATCATACATGTCTCTACGTCTTCTCTACTCTCAACCGAGCGACCTAAGTCATGATCTATCATAAACCGAAATATTACATGTAGACTCTCGTCTGGCTTTTTTATTGATATCCCTCAGTGTATATCTTGACATGCTTCGTGGTCTTATTAGGTCCCATGCGATAATTTCAGCTGTCCCCAATATATCCTATGCACAAATGAAATCTATAATGCGCCCTATAGTTGCACTCGACAGTGGCCATTGCCAACCTAGCTTCGCCTCCGAGCCACTTTATATAGTGATCTTGAAATGCTCACCATCTCTTCATCTCACGCGAGTATTGCTGTCTTCACGATACCATATGTACCTTGGCCTAACTGCTTTTCCTTGGCCCTGGCGTGCCTACTGGTCCATTGCCCTTCTCTCTGAACATGTCTTTCAGCGTTCCTCTTCCATTCTGCATCGAGCCCAATGTAGTCTTCCTCTCATACGACAGCTTTTCTTCTGGAGACTTCACTCGTTTTGTAGAGCCAGCCCCGTTGTTTGCCGAGGCTGGTAAACTATATTGATGTGACGGCAGGTCGGTCACTGTTGCGAGAGACGACGCGGCGGACGCTGCAATGCTAGCATTATACTCTGACATCGATATTGGCGTGACCAGATCGACACTTTTTGCAGAAAATGATGTGCTACTCCATCGTGGGTTAGGTCGGCGTACTGCTGGGGTGGACGGACTAGCGAGTGGAGGTGGTAATGGCGAGAAAGATGATTCTGTATATGAGTTCGCCATGTACGATCGTGCGTCGTCTCCAGACTGATCGGCGTCTGACAGTTGACGTTGGTGTTCGTAGTACGATACAGACGGATTGCGGTATATTGTAGGCGATCGTTGTGGTATAATGTCTCTGATGTTCGACATATCTTGTGCGGCTGTTGTTCCTGTTACGGGACTGATGGAAGGAGATATGTCTTGTCTGAAGAGTGGCATGGAGTTCGAAGAGTGTGTATCTTTCTGTCGACATACATCCGAGCAGTATAGTGTTGATGTACTGGGAACAATCTTATCACAGACAGAGCAATACTGCTGGAAGGAGATACCGTCAAAGTCATCGTCATCAGCGGGAAAGGAATGAGTGCTTCCTTGGCGGGAGTGTATTCGGTGGGCTGAGTTCGGCTTTGTGGGTGTGAGACGACGATGGAGTTGAGGTTTGCTGTTGTTTGTACGACTGAGGTTCGAGCGTGACTTTGTTGCTGGAACAGGGCCAGTCATACTGGATGGCATGTGAGATAGCTCAATTGAGTTTTAGGACAGCTGGGGCGTTATTCCAGTAACTATACAGAAGAGCTCTTCTTGTTGACCTGAAAGTAGTGTTGTGTAGAATAGCAAACTCCAAGACGAGGACAATAGATGCAATATGAGTCAAATGCTAGGCAGCTTATCTGCCAGCTCTATCTGACGTTAGCAATTGATCTGCTGAGATAAGGTTCGTGGTGAAAGGTCCAATGGAGAGATATGGAAAGTATGCTGGCAATATGCGGTGAGCGATAGCCAGCGCACGCAACCATCCTTACCTGAGACAGCGAGGCTACATTGCAGTTTTATTGTTCAATTTTTTGGCGCCGAGCGAAAACTGGAAAGGGACTCATGCTGACGATAAAGGTGTGCCTCTCAAGCATTCGCCGATCTCGGAGTGAAAGGCGCGCCAGTGAGGTCGTGAGGAAACAGCCCCTTTCAGAGCTCTTCTGTCAAATTGCTCAACGTGACGTGGAAAGGTACAATTCTATCCAGTGCTTCGAAGACAAGCAAGAGTTTTGGTCGTTTGAGTCACTCCTCCTCTCGAGCTGACCTGAAGCACGCAAGATTCGTTATCGACAAGCAAGAACACGTTTCGGGTACAGATTATGGTTCCTGCCACTCATGTGCTGACCAATTGTACAAACGAGCACATAGCACGAAGTCAGCACGTTTGCATACAACAATCCTCGACGCACCCTGTGTTCGATACTGGGTCACGATTGGAGTCTGATGAGTGACATTTTGGGACAGTTTACCAGCAATGCATTCTTGACGGTGTGGTACTGTATAAGTAGTGTAACGAGTCTTCTCGAGTACAGGTGATCCGAACTAGCAGCTCTGGCTCCGATGCTGTGTATTCTATAATGTGCTGTGCTTGGTCCATTCGTCTCCCATATTTATCTTTATGCTTACTTCAATATTTGCGAAGCTAAAGTAGTGCGTAGTTAGTTTACCCACATCCTCATAAATTAGTAGCTTAGGCAGTGCAGCACAGCTAGAAAGCACTGGAGGTCGTACACGCGGCTCCAAACACGCGACTTAAATACTCATCTGACTGCCGTCGGTGACTGCTGGTGTAATCTGGAGGTATCGCACTCTTACTAACTCCATGTTGGCTCACTGTCTCTAACTTGTTGGTTGATGACCGTGGTGTGTCTTGGTACTATTTCTAGACCTTCTGAGACCATCAAGAAAGCTTCGACCTCGTCTTGCTGCGACCGAGTATTGCACAGTAGTACATTCAAAGGGCATACCTACACCACGCATGGCCGGAAATCAATCTGACATCAGGGTTCCACTTTTCATGCTTGCTTGACCACGCTAATCTGAAACGCGAGCTTGTTGCCGAAGGAATTGAGGGGTAGTGCTGTTTCAGATCAAGTTGTACTCTCGACGAGCCGAAAGTAGTTCGCTAACATGATACGGCGTGTCGTACATATACTTGTTAGATATCAGGACTCCATAAACGCCAGAGTCCGATTTGGTCTTCTGATCATCTCGCAGCGGCTGCAATGGTGGTTCGAGTGGGGTCGCATCTGGACATCTGACGCGCCCCTTTTGCAGCATACAAAGGAACACCTCCGAAGCAGATTCAGGTGCATCGTATGAGTTGTCGAGCAAAGACTGGCATCACTTAGGCCTGTAGGTGCTATGTAGCTAGAAGCATCGGAGTCGATCAATATGACTGCTGGGAATAATAAGACACGTTATGGAGAGATGATGCGGTTCGGAAAGGTCACTGCTCTAGGCTAGGCCTCGTGACAATTGACAATTGACTCCACCCACCGTCCACCTTCTGACCTGTAACTTCCTACGTTTATATTAGCAACGTCCGCTCGAAGGCTCAAATCCAGCTGTTAATATCCCTGAATAGCACCCTCTGTCTCTGTCTCTTCTTGTCAAACACGCGCGACATCATTGAACCTTTTGCTTACGGTATCCAATGCCATTGGCAGAAGTACAGATTCTCCACAGTTGAAATCCCCACTCTCTCCTCTTCTCTCTGTCTACAGCGACAGCCTTCGTCAACCTCAAATCCTCAAGTGTTGCAATATCGCCCTCGGACTCGACATTTCCTCAAAGCGCGGGTCAACCCGGATACTAATCACATCGCAACCGCCTACTTTCCATCACCCTCCTAGCACTACGCTCGAGACTGCTCATCAAGCTCGTGACCTCGTCCACCAGCCACCAACATCATACCTAGCACGCGTCTAGTCGGATACAGCGACATAGCTACACAACGACCTCCCTTATACAACCCACGTTTGAGACTGCAGCAATCCCAGATTCACGGTGATCTTCAAAGAGCGACCAAAGAGTGGTAAAATCAGACATGTCTACATCTAGTCGCCAAAATGCCTTTTCGAGCCTCCGCATGGGCGGTATGTACATTTCTAAGCATTTGTGGACTCATAGGCTGTCATGCTAAGTACAATCATAGAGGTTGTTCGTGAACGAGTCCAGGATGGCTTGACAGGAGAAACAAGGGATATGCAATACACTCAATGCAAGATTGTTGGCAATGGTTCATTCGGTGTCGTGTTTCAGACTAAGCTTGCTCCGACTGGTGAAGATGCGGCAATCAAGCGTGTGCTTCAAGACAAGCGATTCAAGGTCTGTCAAGCTCGAGCAGGGATAGAAAGAACTTTGCTGACTTTGGCTAGAACCGTGAGCTGCAGATCATGCGCATAGTGCGCCATCCCAACATTGTCCAGCTGAAGGCATTCTACTATTCGAACGGCGACCGGGTTAGCTTTCCATAATCTCCTGCGATATCGGGTCAACTAGCTAACAGTACGGCAGAGAGATGAGGTCTACCTTAACTTGGTTCTGGAATTCGTACCAGAAACTGTATACCGAGCCTCCCGCTACTTCAACAAGATGAAGACCACTATGCCTATCCTCGAAGTCAAGCTATACATCTATCAACTGTTCCGATCCCTCGCGTACATCCATTCCCAGGGTATTTGTCACAGGGATATCAAGCCTCAAAATCTGCTGTTGGACCCAGCCAGTGGTATCTTGAAGCTTTGTGATTTTGGTAGCGCAAAGATCCTCGTTGAGCATGAGCCTAATGTATCGTACATCTGCTCACGATACTACCGTGCACCAGAACTGATTTTTGGCGCGACCAACTACACAACGAAGATTGGTTTGTTGACATTATGACGTATCACTGTCTCGATAACTAACATCTGCTTAGATGTGTGGTCAACTGGATGTGTTATGGCTGAGTTGATGCTTGGCCAACCACTATTCCCTGGAGAGTCTGGTATCGATCAGCTCGTGGAGATCATCAAGGTGCTTGGTACGCCGACTCGCGACCAAATTCGCACCATGAACCCAAACTACATGGAACATCGATTCCCTCAAATCAAGCCTCACCCTTTCAATAAGGTTTGCGACACCTCCTGCACACACAGCGAAACATCAGCTTATATATTCCAGGTTTTCCGCAAGGCCGAACCCAACGCCATTGACCTTATCTCAAAGCTGCTCGAATACACACCCACGCAGCGTCTGTCAGCCATCGAGGCTATGGTCCACCCCTTCTTCAACGAACTTCGCGAACCTGGCACAAGATTGCCTGACTCTCGCAACCCGAATGGTCCTACCAAGGAGTTGCCTGAGCTTTTCAACTTCACTCACCATGGTATGTTGTCGAACAGTATTCGCTTGAAGTACAGACAGCTAACTTGATGTAGAATTGTCCATTGCTCCTCAGATGAACCACGAAATTGTCCCAGCACATATGCGTACTGTGCTTGCCGGTCAAGGCTTAGACATCGACTCACCTGATTTCCGGCCCTTGACGAAGGAGCAGATGATGGCGAAGCTGGATTGAGAATCCTGATCCATCACTGAAAACCAAACAAGCATCAAAAAGGTCACCAATGCCTTTGCTACTGCACTTGCACACGATACCCTGTTTCGGACAGTCTCGCAGGACGGCGGAACCTGCTGGATGCCACGCTGTCAATCCTGCGAAATATTCAAAGTGCCAATAATGCAGGAACAGTCTGATCATGTATAAATGTCAATGGCCTGGCGCCGTCATAGGGGAATTGATCAGTGAAAGTGGATAACAATCTTGTTACGCCTAAAAGTGACGACTTCTTTTCCAAAAGAATCTGCAAACCTGCATAGGCAGTTTGTTATTGGCGAAGGTGCTTTCTGAGTATATCAGATTCAATCACATTATTGTTCTATATCAAGATCTCATCGTGTTCGTTGTGACTTTAGATCTCATTCTCGGGTCACTTGGCAAGTTGTACTCTCACTCTCATTCACATCACATCTCACTTCATATGGCTACGATGAAACTCTCTAGCTATATCATTACATCATCCATTCTCGTCCTTCTCTTCCTCGTTCTTCCTTCTCATCCCATCCTCTCTGTCCTTTCGCTCAATCTCCAGCCAGCATTGGATTCGCTGTACCTTCCCTCACCTTGGTTCCTCTTTCCCGTGCTTATATTTGCCTGGAATCTCCCCTCTGCCTGGAATCTTCACAATCGGAACTCAAAGGACTTATTGCTGCTTCCTTACGAACCTTCGTCCTTGGCATCTGGTCTACAGTGTAGGAAGGATCGTAGCAACCCAGGTCATTGATGCCCAAAGACATTCAGTTGCCAGATTTACACCTTTCAGCGCCGTCTGACTTGCTACAAAGATGCCTCCCACCTTGCTCTCAAGCACCATGCCAATGGCCTTGGACGAGCCACACATCTCACGACATGCGAGCAGTCACATTGAGACATACCTGCCAAAGAAGAGACCTCAACATGAAGATCCTGATATTTTGATCTCACGTCTTCAATTACAAAAGTTGTCAGTCGATGGTGCTCCCCGAGCGCCAAGACTTTCAGGGGCCAATGGAGTTAGCATCGGAGACAAGGGCGCGCAACAACATTCAGATCGTCCAAAGATTCAACCAAGAGCTCGATGTACGACCTCAATTCTGCCTGCTTTTGTGTGCATTCTATAGAGCAGTAATACTGACCTGTATTAGACAATCCTTTGATCCAAGTCCACAAAGCGCCGATCGATCACTTTGCTGCTGCACAACGAGCAAGATTCAAGGAAGCGGAGCGAGAAAGAGCTGTCCAAGCAGAACTTTTGAAGTCCCAGTGGGCTGCAAGAGAAGGAGATATCATAATGGCGGACGTTGATCGCAGGGATGATTATGATCGAAGAGGTGGTGGAAGATATGGAGGTCGTGGACGTGGTGGTGGAGGCTACAAGAGACGTTACAGAGGTGGGTTTTGCTGCAAGATGCTTGAACTGGCGCTGAAGGCTAATACAACGGACTGCTCACAGAGGATGACGAGGAACGATACGATGATCGCCGACCACAAAGACGGCGGGAAGAGCGACCTGCACAAAGAGTGCGCACACAGATCTTGACCATTGCTGAGACAGTAAGTTCATATACAGTGCATATGCAGCACCATTCGCTCTTCTAATACCACTCGCAGCCCCTCCGAGATCCTATAGAAGACTGTGCTGCCATCGCGAAGAACATTGAGAATGCTTGGGAGGACGATAAGTTCAGGGAGATTGTGACCGAACTGGTTGTGCAGCTGTGAGTAACAATGCATATCTATGGAACTCCATGGCAGCGCTAACGCTCCTAGTGTCACACAACAGCCTCTAAAGACACCATACGTTTCTGCCATCATCCTATACCTCAATGAGCAAAAACCAGATATTGCGAAAGTCTTCATCGACAAGACTGGTGAGGCTCTACAATCTGCGCTCGAAGCCAGAGAGTGGCGCAGCTTTAAGCTATTGCTACGCTTCCTGGCTTGTATGCATGGGCTGTTTGAGAGTACTGGTGCTCTTCCTTTGTTGGATGACCTCTTCAACAAGGCCGCAGACCTACAGACCGCGGATAATGACGATGTAAGGTCATCAAGGAATGTGAGCACTTCTGAAGCTAATCATTGCAGGCACTTGGTCTTGAACTCGTCAAAATCATCATGCTTACAATACCCTATCTACTTATAACATCCGCAGAAGACACAAAACAGCAAGCAAATGAGCTCTTAGGCAAGACAGAGATCATTGCATTGGCGCCTTCGACTGTCGAGGAGACTTTCGGACCCTACGTACCTGTCGGCGGTCAAGAAGCTCCGCAAACACAAAGTGTCGTTGCGCTTCTACAGAGACAGCTACAAGCCGAATCAGATGCAGGGTGGCCTCTTGTATTCATTCCTAGGCTGTTCAAGCCTAAGTCTGATCTCATGGACATTGAAGGTGCTGCGTCGACGTCAAAACATGCATTTCCATCTATCACCCTCCCGGCAGATATGAACGCTGGAGCAAAAGTGCCTTTCCCCGAAGTCTACTTTTCGTTGTATGCCGATCAGGATGTTGAGGTGAGTCTTCTTAGCAATTTTGAAGTGATAATATAGCTAACGATTGGAAGACTGTTCCTGCGACAACTAAGTTAGCTGCCTGCGTCATTCGTGACGCTCTTGTAGATACCATTAACACTCTGCACATCAACCGCAATGTTACGGCAAAATTCCTCATAGATCTTGATTGCTACTGGGCACCGAACACATTCATAAAGCGAGCAACGCCATTCGACAAAGTCAGAGACGCAGCAGAAGACGGCAGGTCTACCTGGAAGCCTGAAGACTTGGCCATTGACGCTGTCTTTTCACAAATTGCGACTTTACCAAGCCCCGAACATAAGCTGGTTTACTATCACTCAATTATTACCGAAACCTGTAAGCTTGCGCCAGGCTCGATCGCGCCTAGTCTTGGTAGAGCCATTCGATTCATCTACAGAAGTGCGAGTGTGATGGATGAAGAATTGCATGATCGCTTTCAAACGTGGTTCGCACATCATTTGAGCAACTTCGATTTTCGTTGGAAGTGGGCTGAATGGTACGGAATATCGAATTACAGGAGTATTCTGCTTACTAACAGTATCACAGGAGTGGTGACATCGGACTCAGCAACCTCAATCCCAAAAAGGCTTTCATCATCGGTTCACTTGACAAAGAAATACGGCTCAGCTTTGCCAAGCGTATCAGAGATACTCTTCCTGAGCCCTACCATATTCTGATTCCAGCAGCCAAGGATCTGGATGAACCAAAGTACAAATATGATGACGAACGTATGTTTGATGAAAAGCCTTTGACATAAATATATCTATACTAATCCACACCAACAGTCACACCACATGCCAGTTCAGCAAAGAAATTCGTGAGCCTCCTCAGAGCCAGAGCGCCCGACTCTGATTTCCAAGCCGTCTTCAACGAGATCGAAGAGCTCGAGACCTCCAACACCGCTTCTGACCCTACACTGGCGGCCACAGATGCCTACGTCACCACGATTTGCAGCATCGGCGCCAAATCACTCAGCCACGTCCTATCCATCATCGAACGCTGCAAAGGCCGTCTCACCACCATCGGCCAGTCCTCTCCCGCCTCACGCTACCAGATCATCTCCTCTGTCGTCGCTTACTGGCAAGACGTCCAAATCGGCAGTGCGCTGAACATTGTGGATAAATTGCTCAACTACACCATCTTGACACCCAGTAGTGTCGTTCAGTGGGCTTTAGATGCACAAAGACTCGATGGAGGAAGAGCCCTGTCCGAGTCGTGGGTGTATGAAATGGCGGAGCGCACGATAAACAAGGTTGTCGGCCGAGTCGGCCAGATTGTCGCAGCACGCATGCACGACGACTTGCCCGCAGATCAAATCACTATGCTTGATGCGGCGTTGTCGGAGGAGGTACAAAGAATGCGTGGCCTCTTTGCGGAAATCGACGACGCGTTGGCTGGTATTGCCGAAGGAGCTGGGGAGGGCATGCTGGAAGATGCGGACACGACTGCTGATGGTAAGGAGGGCGAGGATGCCAAAAACGATTTAGAGTTTGCGAAGGGCTGGGGTGTTAGGTGGAGGCGGGTTTGGCAGAGGAAGTTGACAGTGCAGGAGACGGTGTTGAGGGAGGCGGCGAAGGTGTTTCCGGGGCCTGTGAAGGAAGAGGAGGAGGTGAAGATGGAGCTTGATGGGGTGAATGGTGGTGGGGAGGTGGCTGCTGTGGAGGCCAATGATGCAGATGAGATTGTGTAGTCTTCGAACGTGAGAAAGGTCATGGGGAAAAAGTTCTACCAAAAAGTTTGCCTACCCGTTTCAAAATTGAGTATCTATCCAGTCATCTTCGCAACTAAGGATATAGCTGGATTCGTACTTCAATAGGTACCTATCCTGGCCCCACCTTATTGAGAGTACAATAGGGTGGAGGGGCTCTAGCTAATATAAAAGTTCTCCAGCACTCCTCGCACTAGGGTTTAGGAGAGTAGTATCGAAATCGGATATCGACATCTGAACTGGGGTAGGTGGAGGTGGCTAAAATGCTAGAATGAACGGCGACAAAGGAACGTCTAAGTGGCAAGAGAATTGACAATATCATGCAGATTATAAGATCAGATCATGAGCCCTGCCAGTATCACTTGAAATTTGGTATGCTGGCCCCTCTTATGCGAATGAAGGGCGCTTCATGCTGTTCGGTCTTCAACCACTAAGTTGCGACACCAGCCCTCTTATTCCTTTCTTCTCTCCTTCGGTTAATCGAATGCCAAACCACTTCCTCAGTGCCCGTACCCTCTCTTCCTCCGTCTTCCCCTCTTCCACAACATCACTACGATCGCCTATTCGTCTCTTAACCACATCCTGGTTTAAAATCATCTGTCCCACGATCTTACCATCGACCAGTCTCTTCTCATCCTTATCCCCTATTTCATCAGGAAGACAACTTCCATCCTCTCCCTCAAGCAGAAATCTCGTACAGACAATCTTCTGCGTGAACCAGATCCGTGGTGAAGTCGAAGTATACAGATTCATGATTTCGAAATCTTGTGGCAAGAATTCTAGCGTGCTGAAGGCGTATTGGGGCTCCCAGACGCCTTCTTGTTCCTGGTCTTTTGACGTTGCAGCGCCTTCTGTACCTGCACCACCACCGCTTAATACGGCGGAGGAATTGCCTTTACGCATTTCATATACCCAGAGGGCTTGTGTTGTGTCGCCCTGCTTACGTGCGGTGGGTGCTTCGTCTTCGGTGAGAGAGCGGTGGACCAGGCGGATGTGGGTATTTGTTGGTGTATGAGGAGAGGCGAGATAGGGGTAGCTTGTTTGTGTGCCGACTGTCAGGTGATTGTTTGTTGCTGGGTTGGGGTCCAGAAGAGGCAGAGGATGGGTTGGGCCGCCGCCACCGAAACCAATGTCGACGTGGTAGATGCGTGGATGTATTGTCACGAGATTGACCATATGCGACCAACCGCCATAACCATCTGGGCTCTTCACTCGCGCGCCGACTGAGTAGACGTCAAATCCTATGCTGCGCAGAATGGTGCCGAAAAAGCAGTTGTTCTCCATACAGTAGCCACCCCTTCCTGCTTGCCATTTTCGTTTCCTACTTTCTCGTTCATCCTGCTGTATGACTACGTGCTCGAGCATCTCCTTGCCCTCGTCTGCAGCTTGTTCCCGAAGACCCCGTCCAACCACCTTGTCCCACAGCACTTGCGGGTCTATATCTACATTGTGGCTTTCTTTGTAGTGCAGACTGAGGTTCTCGAATGGTACAGATACTAGAGTGAGCTTCTGGAGCAGTGCAAGGTAGCGCAGGGTTGAGATGGGATCAAGGGATGCTGATTTGAGATCGAAGATGCGGTGGGATGGAGGCAGACGGATGTGGTCGAAGAAGGCTACGAGTTGGGCTGTATTGTAGGTTGGGAGTGAGGTTGGAGGCATCGTGGTAGGTTTGAGATCCGGGAGAGGCTCAAGAAGTGCTCAGTGCAAAACAAGGGCCGAGCAGGGAGCTGGAGAGTGCTTCTGGGAGACGAATGGTCGCCGGATGCAGGTCCGGACGACATGACGTCGAGCTTGAGGTTAGCGATCTCTAACAACAGACAGCACACCATCGCTGCCGAGATAGTAGGCCACAAGCGCGTGATGGCTACCCACTCATGAACAAGGATGACAGGGTTTGTTGAATTATGCATTGAGCAAGCCAGATGAAGAAAGAGCTCACTACTCCATACCCTCCAGCGTGTCTCGATATGAAAGTGGGTCGTACCACCGTTTAGAAGCTTTAGTTTCATGCAGATTGCAATGTGACAAAACGAGGGGATTGGGAACTTGAGCAGGCTCAAGCGCAACGCCACGGGTCTAGAAAAGGATTGAACTCATCAAGCAATCCTCTATGTATGATCATAGCACAAGGCACAGTGCATCCTGACACAGAGATTGTAGATAAACCATTGGATGTGCCTTTCAAAGCCGAATGCGGTAATTATAAAGCAACGAGACTTCACAAGATGTAGACTAGATTTTGAGGATGGTGTCTCTTGGGTTTGGCTCGGTTGAAAGGGGAGAAACAGCAGTCGGGGCTTATCGTCACCTAACTTCCCGCCGCACTTCACAACTTCATTTGTCCATCCATCCTCATGACACCTTGACCATCATCCAACCTCACCGTCGCTACACCGCAGTTGTTTCGCGTCAGTGAGGTCATCGCGTGCGTGTTAGACCGACGTCGCCCTCGACACTGTACAAATTGATCGTCCACTGCTTTCTCGAAGATCTCGTTTCAGAGACGCGAACAAACATAGGCGAAACCGTTGTCGTCGCCGCCTTCAACTTCTCGCAAGACATCACCGCCATCTGAAATATATAGATTGGACGAAACTCAATAGAAAGACGATGCAAAACGGCACGAGACAAGAGGCACTACCGAGGTCGCCTTCAGCCTACAGTCCTCAACCTCCATATCGCTCGCACATAATATCATCTCCAGCCATGTCTCGAGGGCATAGATCACCACCACCAATAGGTTCAATGCCCACTTCGTACGCACCACCACCGCGAGAAAGACCGCAGGGCACCTTCTTTGACCCAACAAAGGAACATCGCGGAGGAAGTGCAACTACGACGAGTCCTGCTGCTCGGCTTCGTTCACCCATCATGGTAGTGAAGAAACTGCTGTCTTATTTAAACTACATCTGACCACTTTTGCCTACAGGAATCACACAACATAGAGCGCAGGTCGCTTGAGAGAGGGTACATATCGCCTGCTGCCAAACCACATTCTCGGCCTACATCCGCATACTCCCATTCACCACGTCAAGGTATTGCACCTCACACGACTCCATATCAACATTCGCCCGAGTCAAGACATACCCTTTATCAGACCATGGCACCTCCGTCTCGTTCTTCTGCTGCTCCATCAGATCGTCAGCCCTCGTTAGTCGTAAGAAGAACGTATCATTCCACATTCCACATCACCTGCTGACTGGTTTTGCTCAGTCACAAACACGAAAAGCAGATCCAATGTCATTTTCCAGCATTCTCTCCTCCACTGAGCCCGAACGATCTAGAGACGATTACCCGAAGCCGGTGAGCCCGCTGCAGCAAAAGCAGACACCAGCGCCGCCACTTTTCAAACAAGAAAAGCGACATTCCCTGAATTCGGCTGTGGATAATGATAGCAAGGTGTCTATAGAGACTAAGCGTCCTGGAAGCATGAGCAAACCAAAGATCATCATATCTGAAAAAGAATACCAAGCTGCTTTAGCCAAGATCAACGCCGCTGAACTGAGCGATATCGAGGAGCTTGGGTTCGAGGACTACCGAGAGCAATATGCCTCTGGAATGTTGAAGAGAGTCAGGGATATCGAAGAGGAAGAGGCGAAGAAGCGGAAGCGTCGCTGCGTAGCTCAAGTCACCCAATACGCCGAAAAGTTTGTCGAGCAGTCGAATGTAGCTCGAGAACGCTATTTCACGCTATATGAGCAGAATGCAATCGAACACGTCGCTCAGCAAGATCATGCAGAAAACAAAGAGCGCAAGAAGGTGCAACAACGTCACAGGCGTCGCGAGAACCAGAAAGCTCGAGCTGAGCAGCAAGCTGCTGATCTCAAACAGCGTGCAGAGGAAACAGCTGACCGTGCGGAAAGAGAGAAGCTCATCAACGCTGCAGCACGTGCGGAGAAGAGAGCAGCCATAACGAGCATCAAGCTGATACATGGTGATCTTCCCGCAAAAGAAGCAATGAAGGAGGTTACACCGCTTGCTCCCAATTTCGACGGTGGTGTCATGGGTCAGTTTGGAGGTGAAGAAGACCTTAGCCTCCTTGAACCAGGAAAGAAGAAGGCCAAAGGCAATGGTCGACTCAAGAAGAGCAAAGAGCAGAAGCAGGCCGAGAAAGACGCAGCAGCAGCAGCTCAAGCAGCCATCGATCGTGGCGAAGATCCTAATGCAACGCTGTCACTGAGACCTCCCATGAGGGCCGCTCAGTTTGATGAGTCCTACACTCGCGAGTCCACACCAACGGACCGCGCTATCCATCAAACGAAAGCTTACGACCAATTGTATGAGCAAATCTGGCGTGATATCGCACGTAAGGACATTCCAAAGCTCTACAAAGCCAAGGACAATGGGACTACCAATAGACAAACCAATGCAAGGAAAACTGCTATTCTTGCAGGCAAAGAAGCACGCCGTTGGCAGACAAAGACCACAAAGGCCTTGAAGGAAACTCAAGCTCGGGCTAAGCGTGTAATGAAGGACATGATGTCGTTCTGGAAGCGCAACGAACGCGACGAACGCGACCAGCGCAAGATGGCTGAACGTACGGAGCTTGAAAACGCGAAGAGAGCGGAGGCTGAGCGTGAAGCCAATCGACAGAAGCGTAAACTCAACTTCCTCATATCTCAGACTGAGCTTTTCTCTCACTTCATAGGCAAAAAGGTCAAGACGGATGAGATTGAAAGATCGACTGATGATGCTGGAGTCGCTGCAACGACTCAAACCATCAAGCCCGCGCATGACAGTGCGCATACGGTTGATCTGCCTGACCCTAACGGAGCTGTTCAAGCTAAGGTTACCAAGTTCGAAAACCTGGACTTTGACGCCGAGGACGACACTGCTCTGAAACAAGCTGCCATGGCAAATGCACAAAACGCAATACAGGAAGCGCAGAATCGGGCGAAGGCTTTTGATGCTGAAGCTCAACGAACATCGCAATTCGATAACGATGGCGAGATGAACTTCCAGAATCCAACCAGTTTGCAAGGAACGGACATCGAGCAGCCTAAGCTTCTTTCTTGCACGCTCAAGGAGTATCAAGTCAAAGGTCTCAACTGGTTGGTAAATCTCTACGAACAAGGTATCAATGGTATTCTCGCAGACGAGATGGGTCTTGGTAAGACTGTACAATCAATTTCGGTCATGGCATATCTAGCTGAGCACCACAACATCTGGGGTCCTTTCCTTGTCATTGCTCCTGCCTCTACTCTTCACAATTGGCAGCAGGAAATCACTAGATTCGTGCCAACTCTAAAAGTCCTGCCATATTGGGGTGGTCAAAAGGATCGTAAAATTCTTCGCAAGATTTGGGATAGGAAGCATATTGTCTACACCCAAGACGCTCCTTTCCACGTTCTCATCACGTCATATCAGCTTGTTGTCCAGGATGCCATCTACTTCCAGAAGGTCAAGTGGCAGTATATGATTCTTGACGAGGCACAGGCTATCAAGTCCTCACAAAGTTCGAGGTGGAAGTCCCTTCTTGGCTTTCACTGCCGCAACAGACTCCTTTTGACTGGTACGCCTATTCAGAATAATATGCAGGAACTGTGGGCTTTGCTGCACTTTATCATGCCATCTCTGTTCGACTCCCATGACGAGTTCAATGAGTGGTTCTCCAGAGACATTGAAAACCACGCACAAAGTAACTCGAAGCTCAATGAGGATCAGCTGAAGCGTCTTCATATGATCTTGAAACCTTTCATGTTGCGACGTGTCAAGAAGCATGTTCAGAAGGAACTTGGTGACAAGATCGAAGAAGACGTTTACTGCGATCTTACGTACAGACAACGTGCCATATACGCCAACCTGCGAAATAAGATCAGTATCATGGATCTCATTGAGAAAGCTGCCCATGGAGCCGACGAAGATACTGCCACATTGATGAACTTGGTTATGCAGTTCAGGAAGGTTTGCAACCATCCGGATCTGTTCGAGCGAGCCGCGGTTGTTTCTCCAGTCTCTTTCTCGTACTTTGCAGAAACAGCTTCGTTCCTGCGTGAAGGTAACTTTGTTGACGTTCGATACTCAGTAAGAAACTTGATAGAATATCGTCTGCCAAGACTCCTCGCTCGAAACGGCGGGCGTCTGGACATTGCTGGTCCTGATAATTCCACTGCGGGCTGGAAGAAGCAGTTACTGTCCACAACTTTGAGTGTGTGGTCACCTTACAACGTCTCACGAAGCTCAAGGAGTAACGGTGCATTCGCGTGGTTGAGATTTGCAGGCTACTCTGCTGGCCAGGTGTCCACGTTAGCCCGCAAAGACCTCTTCCAGCGAGCTGTGGATCTGCACAAAGATTCCGACTTCAACTTCTATGATTCTTCAGACGATGAGCAGAAGATGCAGTTCACTCGTCCAGTTTCTGATATGTTGAATATTGTGAAGAAGCAAGACGTTGTTAATGTTGCAACAGCCTTGGGTAGTGGTCCATTGCATGAGCTGATGAACATTTCGACTGCAACCTTTGACAGACAGGGCTTGGGTGTCCTCGAGCCATGCGCCAGAACTAAAGCATCTGCTCCACCCATTGAGATTCATGCTTCCAGTCAAGGTGTTATTACAGAGCGGCAAACTACCTTCTTCAACCAGTCTATGCGACAAGCACTTTACGGCATTTCTCAAGCCACTGAGCTCGCAATGCTGGAGAAGAAGGTCGATCCAACCATGTTCCCCGCAACCAATATGCTGCCGCCACCAGTCTCACAAAAAGCACGTTACACCAAAATCGAAGTGCCTTTGATGCGCCGCTTTGTCACCGACTCAGGCAAACTCGCCAAGCTCGACGAACTCCTTACAATGCTCAAGGAAGGAAGCCACCGTGTTCTGCTGTATTTCCAGATGACCAAGATGATTGATCTCGTGGAAGAGTACCTTACCTACCGCAACTACAAGTACTGCCGCTTGGACGGTTCCACGAAAATTGAAGATCGTCGTGACATGGTCGCCGACTTTCAATCTGATCCGACGATTTTCATCTTCTTGCTCTCCACTCGTGCTGGTGGTCTAGGTATCAACCTTACTGCGGCAGATACAGTCATCTTCTACGACTCTGACTGGAATCCCACTATTGACAGCCAAGCTATGGATCGTGCCCATCGTCTCGGTCAAACCCGCCAAGTCACCGTTTATCGTCTGATTACTCGTGGTACCATTGAAGAACGTATTCGTAAGCGTGCGCTACAAAAGGAAGAAGTTCAGCGTGTTGTTATGACGGGTGGTGCGCCTGGTGGTGTCGACTTTAATGCTAGAAGCAAAGAGAATAGGACGAAAGATATCGCCATGTGGCTGGCAGATGACGACCAGGCTGAGATGATCGAACGGAGAGAGGCGGAGTTGGCGGAGAAGGAGGCGAAGGAGGTGGGAGGCAAGAAGAAGAAGGCTGTCAAGAGGAAGGCGGAGGTGTCGTTGGATGATATGTATCATGAGGGTGAGTAATCAATGTTGATACGGCGGAATATTAAATTAAAGCTAACAGGAGATTATAGGTGAAGGCAAGTTTAACGAAGAAGGTGAGCCTTCTGGGGCAGCAACGCCGATTGAGCCGCCATCGAAGAAGAGGAAGGGTGTGAGTAAAAAGGCAAAGTCGGTCAAGGAGAAGTTGGCCATCATTGATGGTGGTGCTTGAGATGTTATCCAACATCTGGGACTGTTAACATTCCGAACTTTGCTCGTGAGCGCTGAGCGATGGGCCTTCGAGCTGATAGCATAGCTGGTCGGAGTGCATAATTGCAGACTACGAAGGTAGCATATATACGAGCATATAGAGAGCACGGATGAATGCTCAAAGGCATGGCATGAGCACTAAATGAAGTGGTTTTTATCATGAGGCCTTGATGTGCATGGATGGTATAATGTGATAATATGATATGTATGCTTTCCTTGCCTTGTACTTTGCATTGATTCCTCAGATGTCGTTACGTCCTTGCCCTGTCTTCATTGATTAAAAGTACTCGTACACTAAAGTCAATTCACAAAAGGCGTCCGATTGCCAATCCGATGTACCCAGCGTTAAGTCGTTGGAATATATACTACATTTTCAAAATATGTTTTCATCCAATAAGCCTAATTCCCCCGTGGCGCAATTGGCTAGCGCGTTTGACTGTTACAAGCTAGCAATCAGGAGGTTCGTGGTTCAAGCCCACGCGGGGGAGTACAATTTCTTCTTTTGATTTATTTTTGCTGTCTATGCTGCCTGTATTTCGTATCTAGACAAGACTTTTCTTTTTAGATCCGAAGGGAGAACGCTGAGCTTCATTTTTCCTCGTGTAGTATTGTGTTGTGTTGTTATCTTTGGACTACGATTTTATGATTACCAGCTCAGTCTTATGCCGAGAACCAATGTCGTCTGTCCTACCTGTTATAAAGCTGGTTTTATTTACTACGTAAGACTACACTACTTTTGACTCTAGTTGATGTTCTTCTGTACAGCCAGAGCTTGTTGGTATTTTGGTCTTAGGCAACGACCCGCTACATACAAACGATGAGGAGAGCAAAGCAAAGCAGCATGGATTGGCATTTGGAAAGAAAACGGCACAATGAGGTGGTCATTCTTGGTCTTGCTGTTTTCTTTGGCAGACACTAGCTTCATGTATACATACACTCCTTCCTCCTGCAAATCTCACAGAAACTACGACATAACGACTCAAGACTGAGCGCATCTGATTTCAGCCGGCGCCAATCTGCCACTTGACGTGTGAGCAATGACCGCAAAGGACTTGGTGAGAAGCATCCTTTCGCCCCACCTCATGCGACTTTACGCTTCACACTTGCTTACTCGACCTTAGCCACCAGCTTGGGCAAGATTCCGGTCGGAAAGGTGCGGGAACGACTAACTGACTGCCTGTAAGATTAACAATATCCTGCCAACCTGCTCTCGAGTCGAATACACCCTGAGTGCAGTCCATACAGGAACCATCATTGTTCGGAACGAATATTCGCACCCTGGCATCATCGCCCAGCCCAATTCAATATCATCCAAACTTCAACCCTTTACTCGGATCCCATCTGCCGTCCTTAGCCTGCGCTTGAGCTTGAGCTTGAGCTTGAGCTTGAGACTGACCTGCTGCTGGCTGCTGCTTGCTCGGCCTCGGAGCAAAATTGATCGGCATATCCTCCGTCCATGTTCTATTCTGTGGTACAGGCGCTGGTGCTGGTGCAGCAACAACAGGCACAGCTGACGTCGATCCATTCGCTTGTGCTGTTCTGGGTCCCGTCTCCCTCTGCGGCTGTTGCTGTTGTTGAGTTTGTTGTGCTTGTCTATGTTGTTGTTGTTGCTGCTGCTGGGTGTGCTGATCCCTCCCACCCACACTCAACCCACCAACAGGCAATGCATTAACAATCTCACCCTCCAGCACACCGGCCTCCCGCCTCCTCTCCCCTGCCCACTTACCTGCCTCATCCCTAAACTTCATCACAATGCCCGCCAAATCATTATAAAACTTGCGCCCTACATCCAAATTCTGCACAATCTCCTTATACGCAAAATACGCATTCTCGAGCGTTTGCAGCGCCTGTTCTCTATCCTTTGAACTCGTATCGCCACGTCGTGCAGCGTTGAAAGCGGTGTTTGCGCCGTTTAGTGTGTTCAGTAAAGTGGATTGTTCGTCGCGCTCGGACGTTATCAGAGCGTAATCGGTGTCGTAGCGCTCGAGGCGGACGTCGAAGAGTGGCTCGAAGAGGGCAGCTTCGATTGTTTGAGACGGGTTCTCACGCTCGAGACGGGCCGCTTCTTTGAAGAGATCGGGGTTGACGTCGTCGTCTTGGCCTTTTGTTTTGAGCGTTTCGATTTTGCGACGGCGTCGGCTTTCGAGGCGGGTGAGGTCGTTGACAATGGTGCGGAGTTTGCTGGCGGAGGCTTCGATTGTTGGCGGTATTGTGGTTCGCCGAGCTGACGGGACGGCGTCTTCGAGGGTTCGGTCGCTGCTGGCGAGGAGACGGATTACAGATTCGTTCTTGTGGACGGTGGAGAGCACATTAGCGTCCGTGGTCTCTGCGGCGGTGAAGTAGGATTCGATTTCAGTCATTTTGTTGTACAGATGCTGCGCTACGTCATTTGACGGCGGGCGACACCAGCGGTCTGTGCCGTACTTCTTCCGCGCGTTCTCGTCGTCTTCTGCTTCTGATCGTAGCGCGCTGACGCCTTCTTCGTATATTCGGCGATCGTTTTGCTTGAGCTTGGTGATGTCGTCCATGGCTGCTTGAAGACGGACGATGCCGCGTTGCTGGCGGATTTCTTCGGCGTGAGAGACGAGTCCGGGAGGTAGTCCGAGTGGTTTCTCGAGAGCTTGTAGTGATCCTGGTAGGTTGAGTGATTGGAGTATAGCGTGGATCTCTGAAGTGAGGCCTTCTAATTCTGACACAATCTTCTGAACCGTTTCATCGCGTCTACTTGCGTATACGCTTGCGGCGAGATGGACTTGGTATGAGACGAGTTTGACGAACAATGGCTTTCCTAGCTCTCTTCCTTCATGTAGTAGTGGTACTGGCTCAAGGACTTCTTTTGGTGTTTTCGCAGATACCATAGTCGCTCCTTCGATAAGTGGCAGATCCATCTTCGACGGCACGATTTTCAGATAGATGATATCGTTGTCATTCTCCGCTCTCTTGTAATCATCTTCCAGCTTCACCTTTAGTCCCTGCAAATCCGCCAACACAGTCTTGTTGATGTATCTTGCCTCCTTCAATCCCTCATTTGCACAAACTAATCCCTCTCTCAATCTTGCCACTTCTTCTCCATACTCCCTCTTTTCCAACGCAGCCCTCGCCGCCCTCAACTGTGCTACACCACCAAAATGTCCCTGCTTCGCTTTCAGATGATGTATCCACTCACTACTTACCGCATCACTTCTCCTTCCAGCCTCTTCTGCCACTTTATACATCTCCGCAACTCGACTGGCCACCTTGGCAATCAGCGAATCCCTATACGACCCCTTCACTGCCGTCGCCCAAAAACACTCTTGCGCCTGCGCAAGCATAACAGCCTCCACACATTCCAGCGTCGCCGTATCCATATCTTCAGGCACCACCGCCCGCATCTCCAGCACGACCACGTCCTTCAGATGTCGAAACGTGCCCGCAGCTGCGCAAAAATAGTTGCACGCCGTTTTCAACCCGTCTTGCGTGGTGCGGTTCGCATAGACGCCGAGTTGGCAGTATAGCACACCGAGATTGAAGAGAACGTTGGCTAGTTCGAAGCGGAGATTGTTGGCGCTGGCGGCCACGTCGGCGTGGTAGCCTAGTGAGGGATACCAGACGAAATCTGCGCCTACATCGAGGGGGAATTTGGAGGTGAGCCAGACGAGTTGGGCGGTGTAGGTATGGAGTTTGCGGATGTTGGAGGGATGAGCGTCTGTGATCGTGGTGGCATCGCGGCGGAGTGTGTCGATTGTGGAGAGGTCAGCGGTGAAGAGGGAAGGATGCTGGTTGTATGAGGAGGAGATATAGGCGTGCAGAGCGGTGGAGAGGGAGTTTGGTTGTGTTCGTCGAAAGGGAAGGTTGAGGATGTTGCTTGTCGGCAAGGCCATAGTGGATGGGAAATGTGGCCTGAGATTGGGTAGAAGCAGTGAAGCTTGCAGCTATTGCAAGGTGTAAACAAAGAGATTCGTGCTTCACTCTCACCACAACGTCAGTCCCAGAAATTGAGTGCGGAGGATGCTCCGCGACACATGTCAAAGCTCGCTCATCTACCACGGGTCAGTCTGCCAAGCATCCGGGCTTCGGGCGATCGCGTGCTTGAGAGGTTGTGCTCTTCGTCTGATTACGAAAGGCTGGTGGACTCGCCCTCATTCTCAACTCAAACACATCCCTTCTTCCGCACTCTTTCTCATCTCGACCATCACACTACATCACCACCTCTCAATCCTACAGACGTCCCTTCACCAACCACATCCAGCGTTATAAGCCGCCGATCAACACGGACATTCCAACAACAAACATGTCCGAACACAACTACAAATTCAACATCACAATGACCTGCGGCGGTTGCTCCGGCGCCGTCGAGCGTGTCCTCAAGAAGCTCGATGGTTAGTATACTCCATATCATCACTCATAATCGTCCAGCGACCAGTCACCAAGTCATCATTCTCTTTGCGCCTCGAGCACTCAAGACTATGCTCATTCTAACGCACTGTATACAGGTGTAAAGTCCTACGACGTCTCTCTGGACACACAAACTGCGCTCATTACGACAGAGGACTCATTAGACTACGAGACAGTGCTTGAGAAGATCAAGAAGACGGGCAAGAAGGTCAATTCGGGAGAGGCTGATGGCAAGGAGATGTCCATCTAGAATGACGAAATATAGACCTTTGTTATTCTTCGTATTGTTATTGGCGTTTGGGGGGTAATGGAAGGTGTTAGGCTCGGGAATCTAGGTTGAGTGTGGAGCATATCGGATTAGGCACTGTGTTTTTGGCGTACATTCCTCGACATGGTGACATCAGATTTACAAACAAACACAATTGAATAAATGCATGATCTTCACCGCGTGTGTATCTTGATAGAAGTTGAAAAGAGAATACAAAGAAGCTATTTTATACAATCAGAAGAAAGAAAGAGAAGAAACCGTAACCAAAGCCCTGTAATGATGTCGCTATTACCGACCCAATGCTGATAATGTTCATGTCGCATAACACCTCTGTCTTCTTTCCAATTTCGTTTGCGTTTCGCTCCGATTCCTATCTGTTGAATTCTGACCATTTCCCAGCTTAAAAGTTTGAAGCAGCATTGGCAGGGACATTCAGGTGTGGCGCATTATACCTGTCGACTTCACCACCGCTATACCCACTGTTGGTCATGCCGCTGTGGGTGATGGTGCCACTGCTCATCGGCTTCTCGCTATTGCTGTCGTAGTGGCTCGACATGAGATCATCATCCTCCTCCTTGCCATGGCCCTTACGACCCCAAAGACGCCAGGCAACGACAGCAAGAGCACCAAGGACGATAGCACCGCCAATACCGCCGACGACACCACCGATGATGGCTTTGGTGGATGAGCTCAGGCCATTGGAAGAGCTACCGTTGCCGCCTCCAGCAACGAGTTGTGCCGGGTTTGTAGCAGTTACAAAGCCAGTGGTGACAGTGGCAAGTCTAGTACCACTTGAGGTGGCCGATACAGTCTGACCATTAATGACGGTAAGGTAGGTAGTGGTGAACGCTTGGCTTTCTGTTGAAAGCAGAGCAGAACTCCATATAACGACAGAAGTTGCGTCTGCTTCTTGCTGGCCAGAAACGGTAACAGTCTGTCCTTTGGAATTTGTTGTGGTCAGCAGCACGGTACTACCTGTTCTTGATGCTCCAGAAGTAATTCCCGCGCCAAAGGCTGAAGATGTGGCTGAAGCGCGAGATGTGCTAGATACAACAGAGGCACTGGATCGAGATGCCTCAGCAGAAGAGACAGATGCCTCTGATGAAACCGAAGAAACGGAAGATGCAGCCTGGCTAGCAGCTGAAGACAGACTCGAAGATACTTGAGCGATACTGCTAGAAGCTTGCGCAGCTGATGAGGGTGGTAAGGTCGAAGCGATTGATTGTTCTGATGAAATTGAGGACTGCACGGAGGCGCTTGATTGCGAGATGACAGACGACACGGACGCCGCAGATGCCGATTGGGTTGATGCTACAGATGACTGTGAGGAGATGGAAGAGCTGATCGAGGCTGGTGTAGCGGATGTTGTTGCGGGAGCTACAGCAGTGGTTGATGGTGCAGAAGTCGAAGAAGGAGGAGTTGTGACTGATGAGACACTAGTAGTGGCAGGTGGGTTTGAAGTGATACTGGACGAAACAGCTCCAACATTGTTGCCGAGCGATGTTGTTTCGGAAGAACCAGTACCTAGCGACACATTTTGCCGTCTGACAAAGCTTATACCATCGACTCTTGTTGTGATCGTCGAGGTTGATGTGCCAAAGGCAAGTAGGCCTAACAAGACCAAGGTATGTCTGCAAAGCATCTTGATCTATGATTATAAGTGGTGTGGTGTTTAGTGTTGTTGATGACGGTGAGAAGTCTTGAAAAAGCCAAGGAGTACGCGTGGACTGATAAAACGAAAGTTGGGTGGCCAGAGATGTGATCACGTCCAGAGCATGCCTTTGCTATTAGTCGGAGATTGAATGTTGAGGGAAAGTATAAGTGTCGAAGAGTTGGAATGAAGAAACAGCAAATGGAACTGGCTGTGCTGACGCTGTTGGCAGAGTAAGAAGTGGATGTGATTGTCTATTTTAGTCGAGACCCTGAAAATAGGCCTCACAGCCTCACTCCGAACCACTCTTTGGGCAAAGCTAAACCGAGCACAGCAACAAATCTGGAAGTAATCTTTCGAATGGCCTCGATAGGCTTAGTTTGAGTGTGATGTTGACCAGAGTACAAAATGATAGTATGCTATGCTACTATGCTTGTTTGACAAGTTTGGGCCGCTGTCGTAGATCCTGTCTGAGATCAGACGACTCATCTCAACCTGAAACTCAGTTCAACCTCCACATCCGTGTGGCCTCTGGACGCACTAGGACAGCAAGGTTTTCATATCTATATTCTATATCTACATTGACCATGTCAACCTTCTTGAGCATCATCTACTAGCTGCCTAGCCCCTTCCTCTTGATCTAGCAACTCTTGTGAGAACGCATCCTCGTTGTTCGTGCGAACACTGAGTCCTATTGTACCATTCGGCCGCACTACAACCTCGTCCGCACCACTGCTGACTCGCTGCCCTGGCTGTTCAAGTAGCGTCTCTCGTAGAGCCAAGAACCGTGTCATACATTCTCTGATCTCTTCTACTGACAAGTTTGTACGCTCGATTGCTTCGAATATTGCTGGATCAGAAATATTGGATGAATCGCCTGGTGTATTGTCATCGTCATTGTCGTCGTCCTCCACATAAGCACCAGGCACACGCTGTCTAGACTGGCCGGAAGGATCACCGAACCCAGGTATTAGCAGGTCGAAGAAGCGCTGAAGAGCATTCAATTCCTGGATGAACTGCTCGGGATCGATTTCAACGAGGCGTGCTGGTGGAAGACGGTCAGCCATACCAAGGCTTCTCCGAGGAGTTTGTACATCAGTGTTGTAGCTTTGTAGCGTGTCCAGAGGGGGCAGTGGATCGGAAGCAGATTCCATGGTGGATGTGATTGAGCGAGGCGCAAGATTGATGAGTGCTGGCTTATCTGTGAGAATCACGAACCGCGCCTCATCGATGCCAATTGGGTCGGTGTGCCCGGGCGTATCAATAGGATCTGGTGATAGCTTGATACCAGTCTCTGATAAGAACTTTATTGACTCTGGCAGCTTCCACATGTCTATACCTTGGGCTAGATACAGCTCTGTGTAAAATATGTCGATAGACGTGTTGGCAATCGTGCCCCATATGCTTTTCGGTACAGGGTCAACACTAAGGTCTTGGAACAGACGAGCAGCAACCCATGGAAAGTGCTGTGTAGCTTCCGTAAGTGCGTCAGTACCTTCGCGGCCTTGAGGATGTAATGTATGATATGCAAGCGCCTTAGAGAATTGTATGTTTGGTAAGCAAGACCATTTTTCGGCAAAGAATTCGCTTGTGCTCAAGAGCAGGAAGTGGTGAGGTTGTCTACCACGTATCGCGAGCTGGTCAATGACAAGGCGTACGCAGTAAGGATCATTGTCAGGATCCAAGCTTAGTACAAGCTTTGCCCATTCATATGCAGTTCTCCATGTAGCTCGCATGCCAATGTTCGCAATATATCTCCATGCTGCCAGCCAGAACTCACGATTCTCCGGTCGTCTGAAGTCCAGTCGTGCCTTTCCTGCTGCAAGATTCTGAGCAAATGAGGAGTGTACTGCTCGACCAAACGAGAAGAGTGCCCTCTCAAGTAATTCTCCAGATGTGGCCGGATCTCGATCTTGCTTGGCGATTTCGGAGACTTGTAACAGAGTACTGACGTGGTAAGGGTTGAACCGGAGCAGGTTGACCATTTGCATCGGATCCATCATCGCAACACAGCCATGAAATTCTTGCTGAGCAGCTTGGTATGCTCGGTTGTGTACATAGGCATACTCGACTATTCCACCGGGTCTTGTTTCAACGATGTCCATGGTCAACCCACCACCAGTAGCTTTCGGCCATTCTTCTTTTCCAGGTACAAAGATGTTCCGTCGTCTTAATACAGCAGAGAGTCCTGCTCCTCCTTGAGCATACTTTCCGGTGACTGCCTCTGCAAGTGGTACTCCATCTTGTTGTTGGCCTGGTCGTGGACCACGATTCCTGGGCGACTCGTGCTGCTCTGGCTCGAATGCGACTTTACCAAACAGGCGTCGCATCTCATTTTCGACTCGTAGATTCGCGGTATCGATTGCCAGGAGCTTGCAAACTTCCGTTGTTGCAGGGTCGGCTGTGCCTGGTGTATTCATGTTCGCTTCTTGGTTTTGCCCAGTAGATAATGATTTGAGCGCTTTATCAATCTCATCCATGTCATCATCTGAGTCAAGTCGAGCTGCTTGTACTTTTGTGTCCTCCGCTTTCTTACTCTTACTCTTCTTCTTCTTTTTCCTCTTTCCACCAGATTTCGATGGTGTATTTGTTTCGGTTGTTATGCTTTGTGTCGTGTCATCGTCGATGCTTGGATGTTCTTCCTCTACGTTCTCCTTTAGAGGTGTGCTTTCGGTATGTTGTTCATCATCGTCCTCGTCATCGTCATCATCTACCTGGCCCAACAACTCGAAAGCACTAGGCTTCGTTCTTGTTGGCAATTCAGGCTCTTCGAGTTCTTCCTCTTCCTCCTCCTCTTGTGCTGCTAGGAGAGCGGCTTCCCGTTCTTTCTGTGCTTTGCGAAGTGCTCGTGATGACATGCTGGAGGATGGAGTATTAGATTTGAAAACCCAGCTCCTTGAATGTGCAGAGATGATGATGTATGGCGAATAGAAGAATAAATGTACTTCGTAAATGACGTGCATGCTTCACAACCCCACACTTCTCTTGTCTTGGCAGTGAGGGCGAGTCTTGTTCCTAAATCTCCAATATCTAGGTTGGGGACGGACGGACGAGTGCCTTTCCTCCTATTCACCTACCACCAATGCGTCGGGCGGCCACTCAAGTGCTGAGGTCTGCTCGTCGTCCCATCATCCGATCTCTCCACCGCAGCCGAAGCAGCGCTGCCGCACATTCCCACTCGACCAATGGTCTAAGTCACCGACAGACATCCTCCAAGAAAGATCGTCAGTTCGCGAAAGACGGCCAATTGTTGCCCTCGTCAATGTACTCCAGGAGTTTTTCCGTCGCGCTGGTCTCGTCTCTCGTCGCCTCAGGAGCATACTTCGCGTACAATGGCACACCAAGCAAGAGTGAAGCGAAGCTAAGCAATAGTCCTGTATCTGGTCTTGCGCAGCAGAACAGAGCGTATGCTACAGACGGTAGCGTTCCTAGCGGAGGATTGGCGACTGCAACGGAAGTTACGAGAAAAGCACTGGTGGTAGACAACTATCAACTGTATACTGGAGAGATTACTGGAACGGCACCATTGGCAAAAACCACAGACGACTACGGGCGCAAAATACTAGAAATGATGACGCCAGATCAGGCAACAGACAGAATCAGACGAAACGAAGAGTCGTACCTTGTAGGCCGTGGTAAAGGCGTCGTTCGATACGATGTAGTACAGCTTCCAAGCAACGACCCAATCGAAGACGATCACATTGAAAAGATCATTGAAGCTCCTCACAACGCTTCAACAACCTCCGGCAACAACGACTGGATGTTCTGGGGTGTGTTCGATGGCCACAGTGGATGGACCACCTCCGCAACACTTCGCCAATCTCTCATCTCCTACGTTGCTCGCGAATTGAACACCACATACACCTCTGCTACACCTTCTCAGCCTACGAACGCGAACCTACCGACGCCTTCTTCCATCGACGCCGCCATAAAACGTGGATTCCTAGCCCTGGACAAATCAATCGTTCAGGACTCGGTTGCGCAAGTCCTGCAAAATAAGTCCAAAGCACAAGCTGCCTCCCTCCTCGCGCCTGCTCTTTCCGGAGCTTGCGCTCTCCTTTCTTTCTACGACTCTGCGTCCAAGACGCTGCGCGTAGCATGTACAGGTGATTCTCGTGCAGTCCTTGGGCGCCGCAGCACGTCCAACGGCGCGAAATGGGTTGCGCTCCCTCTCTCCGTCGATCAAACAGGTGGAACACCGTCTGAAATGGCTCGTCTTCGCGCCGAACACCCCAACGAGCCTGATGTCGTGCGCAACGGTCGTGTGTTAGGTGGGCTCGAGCCAAGTCGTGCTTTCGGAGACGCGACGTACAAGTGGAGTAAAGAGATCCAAGAAAAGATGAAGAAGGAGTATCTCGGTCGCTCCGCCAATCCAAACATTCGCACTCCACCATACGTCACTGCTGAGCCGGTAGTGACGACTACACAAGTACAGCCTGAGAAGGGCGATTTCGTCGTCATGGCTACAGACGGCTTGTGGGAGATGTTGACCAACGAGGAGGTTGTAGGATTAGTCGGTTCGTGGTTGGAGAAGCATCCAGAAGCACAAGGCGCCATCAGCGCTGGACAGACAAGCGCAGGAAGCACAAAACCGGCGGATTCCTGGTTAGCGTCGTGGTTTTCGGGGCAGAAAACAGGGGCCGGACATGAGTTGCCTGTATCTGGCGGCGAGTCCCAGGCTGGTGCTGGACAACGAGCACCCATTCGACAACAGCAGTGGGGATTACCACCATCGAATAGCGGTAAGAATGGCGCGCCTACGAGTGAGCGGTTTGTGGTGGAAGACAAGAATGCTGCTACCCATTTGATCCGCAATGCATTGGGCGGTGCTAACAGGGATAGTATGTTGATGCACTTCCTTTTAATATCTCGACGGAAGCTTACTGACCTTGTGACAGTGGTGTGCGCATTGCTAACGCTACCAAGTCCATATTCACGACGCTACAGGTAAGCCGTGATCGCCCATGTACTTTTATGACTGGTGACTCTAACAGTTGCAGGGACGACCTAACAGTCGAAGTCATCTTCTTCGGCGACGCAGCAGAAGATTCAACCAACACCAGCGACGGCAAAATCACAGTCAACGAGGAAGCTACAGCACCAATACGTGACGCTGCGAAAGCTAAACTCTAGCACAATACGTGCTCAACAAGACCACCCACTTTCATGAACTAGACGCATGTTGTGTTAGCTTGGTTGTGAAAATTGCATTGCAAGGAGTTTTGTAAATGGACGGCTTCGTGGCGTCCTGCACGGCTTTGGAACTGAGGGCGAAGGCCGGGACATGTCCTATGGTTGATTTTTTATATGCCGATTCATGCGAAATGTCCTCAAGCTCAATGAACCCAATATGCACTTTCCGTGTCACTTTTTGCGAACTCAAGAAGATGGAACTGTGACTTTGCGCATGCCTTGTGTCTGTTATGATACAACATTGATATATGACTACTGATCTAGGTTGTATCACTATTTCGCTGGTCTAACGCTGCTTAGAAAGTGGTTCATGCAGCAGTATTAGACCTGTTTTGTAGAGTGGTGATATTAAATTAATATCTATATCGATGGTGGTGTTACATGGCCATCCACCTCGACTGAGGTGACAGGGGTCATCCTTGAGCTCCTCCTCATACACGACTATTCACCTTGTAGGTCGTTCTTTCGCCCTTCTTCGACGAATCTCCCAGCCTTGAAGCCTTTCTTCCGACCCCTTGACTACTCGGTTGTCCAGAGGCAGTTTGATAATGGTGTTAATTTCCGGCTTGCACGACCGGTGTGATTATCATGCACGCCTGGTAGCTTCCTTGCTTGGAGGCGTAGGGCTTCTATATTAGGCGTGTTCGTAGCGGCTGCTGCGCGCAAGACGCGACCGCAAGCGCGGGTGTATGCCTCTGACGGCGTGCATAGCGGTCTGGTGTGTAGCTGACTCCGCTTGAGCTGCAGTCTGTGCGTGTTTACAGTACATCTTCAGCTGCAGATGACTGACACGGTCTGGATCGACGTGTGATTGCCAGCACTTAGCTGCAGAATGATCAAAGTTGTCTGGATCGCAGTGTGATTGCTGCTCTTTCCCTCCGTGACATGGCGTCGTTCGCATCCCGGCTGATCACGTCGAAGGTGAGAATCAGATTGCAAGAATCTAGCTTGCGAAGCGCTCGTCTCTTCAGTCATCCTCACTCGACGTCTTTAGCCTTCACTCAAAGACACTTCCCCGCAAAAGCCTTCCCCAACGCCCCTCCAGGATGATTCCTCGCAAACACACTCTTGCTCTCCCTCCCCTCTAACCCCTCATGCAAATACCCCGCCGTAGCAACCGCCAAAGCATCCCCCAGCGCCAGCGCCACAGTCGTGCTCGTCGTCGGAGCCGGGATACCAAAGGAGACGATCTCGGATTCGGGAATTGGGGCGGGCAGGATCAGAGTGTTGTGTGATAGCGCGGGAGTCGAGGTTAGGGAGCAGGTGGAGGCGCTGGTATGGGAGGTGAGGATGAGGCGGGGACAGGTTGAGGGGAGGTGTGGGAGGAGGTGGTGGAGTTCAGGGGTTGAGCCGGAGAAGGTTATTAGGAGGATGAGATCGTTCTAAAAGATGTAGAAAAGGCGTTTTAGTGTGTGTTCCTCTTAGTTCGAGTGTGCTCGAAAAGACTTACACCGCAAACAACGCCCAAATCTCCATGCATCGCCTCTGTGGGATGCAGATATACGCTCACAATCGCCAGACTATTCATCGTTGCGACAATCTTCTCTCCAATCTTGCCGCTCTTGCCCACACCACATACTATCAGCTTTCCGCCACATTGTATAGTGCTTGCGAGTAGTTGGACTGATTGTGTAAAGGCTGCTTGAGCGCTGGAGGAGGTGGCGTAGTAATCTTCGAGGGCGATCAAAGCGCGTGCTTCGGTGCTGAGTACTCGTAAAGCGGTGGGAAGGATGAGTGAGGCTGGTGATGGTTGTGCGAGGTCGACTTCTTGTGGCGGCGTTGGTGGTGACGTGAGATATGGTGAGTCTGGGAAAAGCATGGTGGGCGTGGCTGTCATGCTGCTGTATGAGGGAAAACCTGGACTGGTCGAGTAGAAGGTAAAGGCGGACTTTGGAAGGCGTGTATACAGCGGAAATGGTTCGTAATTCAGTCAGGTCCAGTAGCTAGTATGCTCGGAAAACTGTACGTCTAGTGATTGATTGATGATGTAGTGCTTCAGGCGTGTAAGGAGGCAGGCAGGCGATCGGACTGGTTTCAAGAGAATATAGACGGATGTGATGAGGAGAAAGTTGTATGTTGTGAAAGGCAAAGAAGAAGAAGGAGAAGAATGGTCAAGGACAGCTCAAGACTCTATACTGGCGATGACCAGCACCACCCACTGATTCAGCCAGCCCTTGCTGCCTCCACTCCAAGCACAGGATTACGTGCTTTCACCTCGTTCTCGGCGGTGTCACAAATCATTGCAAATCAACATGTGAATATACAAGCCAAAGATCGGATGCGATGCCGTCAAAGATACGACCTGAAGATCGTTGCAGATCGATCGATATACCCGCCTTCTAGGCACACGGCTTCGGACGAACTCCAGACCCCTTCGAGCCACTATCATCATCTCATCCTCACTTTTGTTTTGGCTTTTTGCCGAGCAAAATTGGAAGAAGAGAACGAGACGAGACGGCCGCGTTTGAACAAGACTCCTTCTCCGTACGCATCTCAGGTCTCACACGGTATTACAGCATCGAGGCTGTCATGCCATGATTATCTTTCTCCCTGAAACACCACGCTACAGCAACTGGCATGCAGGCTCTCCGCACCATTCACAAGCTTGAAATCTCGCACGTTGGCTCGGATAGTCCCAGGACTCAACGTTTGGTACCAGATAAACTCTGCAGGTTTCTAAACACGACGACCACAACCTTCCCTTTTTGGGATCACACAACTCAGTTTGACCTCATGTCTCCAGCATAGATCAAACCTGCCACTCTTGAGATGAGTACGCAGGATTTTACGAAACGTAGAAGAGATGAAGAAGATGTGCTACCTGGTATGATCTGTAGTTGAAGTTGGAAGTTATGTGATAAAACCCTAAACCCATTTTGGCCCCTTTTCCAAAGACAGCATCTCAAGTTCTTCGTGCAATCGTACTTTCTCTTCGACCCATGCAAGACTTTGCTATTACTGTGCTAATTGTCTACATGTCGACAAGCTTGTCGCTTGTTGTATAGTATCCTCAAGAAATCTTGGTGTTTGTCGAGCTTACCATGAACCTTGTTGCTTGCTATGATCAGAAACAGATGTTCCCTCCCTTTCACTGCACCTTTTCAGCAGCAATATGTCAAGATACACATATATGTTCTCCTCTCATTTTTGCGCAACACGTTCTGATTGCTCATACTCTGTTAGAATGACGGCAAATGCCAAGCATCGTCGTTCATAATGTGTGTCAAGCATCATCTTTCACAATATAACGAGCAAGCAATGTACTTCACACAGCGCGTGAAGCCTGACAAGCATAAATACTCAGGATGCTGATGCTTCGATCCCTTGCAAAATTTTCCACACGATCCTCCATACAGCCGCAAAAGAACAAAACCATGACTGACAACAAGGCTTGGTATTGTGGTGTCCGGAATCAAGATCCTCATGTCTTTCTCACCTGGACACCATCAAAGCTTCCCAAGTTCGGCGACTACGAGTGGCGCATCCACGCAGCCATTGTCGTTGTCCATGAAACCTCAGCACAACACTATTCACGTCAACACGCTTCTCCAGACTCAACTTTACCACCTTCCACGCCTCGTGCTGTCTTGGTACTACAGAACAAACCTACGCCCAGCGCAGAATATGGCATGTCCGAGCTTCCCAACGGTAGAGTCGAAACTCATGATCTAGACGTCGAAGATGCTCTTCGCCGCATCATCAACACGACCACCGGACTGCACTTCGATCAGATCCTTAGTTCCTTGACTCCGATCCAAGTTTTCGACAGTCGGGAGGATTTCGCTGGCCAAGTCAACCTCCGCTTCGTCGTCAGCGTGACCGAAATCACATCACTTGACGATTGTGCCAATACTTCTATCAGCTTTCAATCACACCGCTGGATCTACGAAAGTGACACTGGATACACCGAAGTGCATCTTCCAATGAAGTACAGCCAGCAGAAACTGATCAACACCGCTTTCGACACATACTGCTTCGAATGCCGCGACACAATGGAATACTTGAACATGGCGTCAACAGATCTACTGTTTACGGATCGTTTCAACTACGTCGTCTGTGCTGCAGTCGTCCGCATTGAGGCAGACACTTTGACGCCACAGATTTTGCTCATTGAGCGCGGCGAGCACAAGCTTGGCGCTGGAAACTGGGAGCTCCCGGGCGGCAGAATCTACAATGACGCTGCTACAATACAAGACAGGCTTTGCGGCAAGATCTTGTCAGAGACAGGCCTGTCCGTCAGCAACATCCTGGTGGGTACAAGGAAGAAGCCTTATGCGTTTCCTTCTCGACGCCACTTTGCAGCGGGTATGGGCATGGTCAACTTGGCTTATCTCGTTAAGGTCGATGATACCGAGGTTGTGAAGTTGAATGAGGACTATTCGGATTGGAAGTGGAGTGGGACTATGGCAGAGGCGAAAAAGATGAAGATGACGTTTGCTGGCTTGAAAACTGTGAGGGAGGCTTTGGATGCTGTTGCGGAGGGATTCAGAGCTGGTAGTGATGTTTGAAAGCAAAGAGTCAAATATCAGGGAAGAATTTTAAAAGGCACCTGTTGAATCAAGAAGCTTGTGTATAGCGCTAACTTCGTCGGTGTTCGCTTCATCAAAGTACTTGTGATAGATGCGAACACGCGCAATGAGACGCAGATGCGTGGTATATAATTCATGGTTCGTACACCCTCTCCCATCCTCGACCCTTCCCACGCTCTCTCCTTCCACCTCTTCCTCCCACTTTTCCTCTACTTCTTTAGCAACCGGCTCCGCCTGAACGCGAAGAGTGGTCTGCTGCTGATGCTGGCTTCTCCCGCACCACTTCTGTATTTCACGCTCCGATTCAGGCTTACTCCTTCTCCATTCAATTTCAGTAGTCTTTCACCGACTACGAGAGGCAACGCATCTATGACCCAAGACTGACAGTTCCAAGCCGAGCTTGTATTGTCTGGGCCAGGCCCTAAAGGAAGCCGCTACTGTGAGTTTGAAGCGAAATATTCTATCTGTGTGAAGTATCTACACGTGTTGTTCAACAATCTCACCTTGTTGACTGGTTTGCACTGGAAGAAATGGAGCAATAATGACTTATGCGAGCAGAGGATACGACAAGGAGGTTATGGTGAGTACTGTAAGATTGGTGTGAAGGATACCAGAACACTATTGATTCACCTGTCATTATCCTCAATTCCGTGAATCTTGATCATCCTTGCTTGCAAAAACAGATCTTCGAAGAGGTGGGTTGTGAAGTGTAATCTACGGATGCGGTAAACGAGCCAGCTATTCACTGCTTTTACTAGCGCGGGTTTTCTGCATGACCACTCTCTGCACTCGACTGTGACGACTTGGAGATAATACACACTACGCTTGGTAGCGCGACCGGAGCTGTAGGTGCATAGTATCGTCGCAATCTACGTACGCGGTTCCATTCTTCTGGAGAAAGGACATGCCCTTCAGCCCCACCTCTTCAAGGTTGCTGGTCTCGTGAGGTGTCGTAGTTGGCTCAGCAATACTACTTCAAAGTCTGGCACATCAGCAACGATTTTGTACAGCACATGCTCATCCAGAATGCGAAACTCTTGCTTAGCCAGGATCGTGACCAACAAGTGACGCAGACGATCAGATCTACTTGACGTGTTTTTGCATACGTATCGGATGGTGTCGAGATGCTCTTGAGTGGCTGTCCAGGGTCCATCTTTCGTGTAGGCAAAAGTCTTCAATTTTTTACAGCCAGGTTCCAGATAGGCAACTCACATCGCTGTAAGATTTCCAGGACCTCTGTGGCTGGACAGTTGTGATGTCAAATAGTGCTTGAAAGAAGAGGCCCGCAATTGTTTTATCCGGGGGTTGCCACGCATGCCCCTCTTAGAACACGTAGGTCCTGGACTCTTCGAAGCTATTGTAGAGAGGTCAATCACAGTTTTGAGATATGAGTGCTTATATGTGATATAGAAATTAGAAAAACTTGGGCGTGAAGCACATCAGAATATTTTGAGTTCATCTTGCATTAATCTCAGACTCGTCCCTTTTCATTCAAATAGTCGTAAGATATGAAAGCTCAAATACATCAAAAACAATTGGGAAAGTTGGGTGTGAAGCATATCAGAATGCTTTGAGAAACTAATTGGCTGTTCGTAAGCTAATACCTCTCAATCCTGATATTTGTGAGATATCAATACTCAAACATATAGGAGAAATCACAAAATCTAGCGTGAAGCATATCAGAGTGGTTTTGAAGTCATTCCATTCATCATAAACTCGTATCATCTCGAACAAAACCAAGCCGAGAACCAAGACCACAACCGAAACCAAAACCGCCAGAAGATGCCCTGTGACTGATTCTGGGCCACAACCAAGATCCAAGCCCAAACGATCAGACGCCATATCCCAAAGAACCAAACCAAAGAACCAAACGCCAAACCAAAATCCAAACCAACCAAAACACCTTGCGAAGACCGCCGAACCAAAACCAAACCGAAACACCAAAAACCAAATCGCCACATCCCACACCACACTCCTTCAAGACCACGGCCACCAGCCACACTACCCAATTAAGGGGATTATCCGTGTGACTGGTGCCGGGTGCTTTCAAAAATCGCTCGGCAGCTCAAACCGAGACTTCTTCTTTGGTGCAGTTATAGAGTTGCGCTCTTGTTGTGTAGCAGTTATAGAGTTGCACTCTTTTTTATCAGTTATAGAGTGAGACTCTTTGATGCTGCTGCTGCGGGGAGGAGAGGCCGCAGACATGACCGAATCTCGTCGGCCAGTTGGGAGGGAGGAGCGCTGGGGAAGGGAGGCGCGCAAGGAGGTGCTGCTGCTGCTGAGGTCGGGGTTGTCGGCGTAATTGATTTGCCGAATTGCTTCGGCGCGGTAGTAGCCGTCTTCGGAGCAGTGGCAGGAGAGAAGACGGCGGAGAAAAGCCTTTAGACCCATCGTGACTAGTGCCGTGTTAATATCAGATGATTCAAGCTTGAGAATTGAGAGCTGCATCTTAGAAACTTACTTTTGAGAAGGAGGTGGTGGTGAAAAATGTAAAATTGATTTTTGAGCTGTGAAGAGTGCTGGGTCAGTTTTGGACCATTTCGAGCATGAATTGAGAAGGTGCATCTCGAAGCATACAATTTGGAGACGAAGTCGTCGCTACTACAGTTGAAGAGGCTTTGGTGGTGCTGTGGCGGTTGCTGGGGCGAAAAGCGACTTCCAAAAAGATTCAAAAAGCTTGAAATTGCAGAAAGAGAGAAAAAGAAAAGAAGAGGAAGGAGCGAGGGAGGAGCAGATATATATACTTGAGGCAGTGGTGAGGAGAACCCTGGGGCCAGTTGAGTAGAGTAGACTTTGCTCAGTGGTCTGCTGCTCTCATCAATAAAGCGATTGCGACATCCCTGTGTCTGAAATAAAGTTTTCTCGCGAACATGACCGATGATCTTCACACCACAACATGCTTCATGCAGCCTACATCTTGTATTCCTCATCTCACATAGCGCAACAAGGGATACTGAACGCAGAATAGCATTCAGGTAGGCCTAATCACCCATGTGGCGACTACCCTTGCTCTTTCAAGTCAAATCATGCGAAAGAAGTCGACCTTCATTGCAAGCCAGGACGCGGTGGGAGCCACGGTTTATATAGACCGCCTGACGGTCTCCACGCCCTTGTGACCGATACTGATCCACTTGCAGATCAATAATTTGCTCTACCATCTGACTACATCTCACTCAACCGATTGTTGAGAAAGACCACCGATGTCAAACATGCTTTGGCCTCCACCAGCTTGTGATGCTTGCCCACTGGTTTACGAATCCATTTACCGTACTCCCATCAGGCCACATCCCACCAGTTGATCACCGAGAACACCACGATACGAACATAGACTTCTCACATGATCACTGCTTACGACGCGTGCCCACAAGCTCACGAGCCTATTTACCGCACTGCCATCTGGCCATATCTCACAGGTCGATCATTGAGAATACCGCGACGCGAGCATAGACTTTTCACAAGATCGCCGCTGCGACGCGTGCCGTTATGTTGCCAGACTGTAAGTCGCGTTTGACCAGATGACCATCCAAGCCGAAATCCTCAACAAATCCATACCTTGCGGATAGACTTTTCGACATAATCACGCCCGTGACCTCTGCCGCTCATGTCAAGAAGTCCCAAGGTGCACATGCAGCATCACGATCTCAATGGGCGGGTAGCTGCAAGATGGCGAGGTCATGAAACCCAACTTAGCATAAGTCAGTCCTGCGAAAGTTGCCCGGACAATTCAAGAAGTCACAAATTGCGATACCATATTTCAATCTCAATGGGCAATAGCCAGCAAGTCGACGAAATGAAGATGGCCGGCTAGGTATAACTCAGTGCTGTGACTTCTGCCCCGACCATTTGAGGAAGCACACATTGCGCAAACCTCATCTCAGTCTTAATGGACGAGCAGCAGCAGGTCGACAAGGTGAAGAGTTTACTTGGCATATGTCGTTGCTGCCACTGTTGCCAATAAAATATCAGAATGACGAAGAGTACATAGTGAGCCGCTCGCCACAGCAGGGGTGCTGTTTTGCATTGTTCTCCCTGAGGTTGCGCTTGTAATGAGCAGCTGCGTTGAAGGGGGCGTGGTCACCAGGACGAATGCAAGCAGGCGAGTGTCTGCATCTACTCGCGGGCTTCTTGTTGCAATATTGTCGTGACTTGGAGTCTGACATGCCACCAGCTAGCATATATCCGAGGTTCTGGCATGAACGAGAGCTGTCGTCGGGGAGTTCGAAGCTCATATAGCGGTGGACGGTAGTCTTGGACTTGGTGCACAGCTGGCCGACGAATGCTTGGGCAGAACTAAGCGAAACGTTAGATAAGTAAGTCGGTATTTGGGAGGATATACTCGCATGACACCGAGGACGAACATGTCAATCGGACCCCACTTTATGCGAAAGTTATGCTTTGCCTTGCATACCTTGCATTTGTCGACGCAAGCAAGAGCATGTCGGTGAGTTGTGAAGTCGATACAGTGGTTGGAGCTCGTGATCAAAGCAATTGCATCGCCTCGGAACATATCAGGATTCGACCTCGTCTCGATCCCACTGGTAGCTGTAAGATGAAAGCATATATCAATGTTGTGACTGCTACCCATGAGACACCAGAGCGGAAAAAAGTTATTTACCTTCTCTGAATCTCAATTGCTGGAAAGGCGCAAGAAGGTGTCAGGCTGTAGGAGAGCTGGCATATCTTAGTGATGTGACTGTCACCCATACAGTATTAGAGTGAGCAAAGGTACATACCTCCTCCAGATCTCGATTGATCAAGCGCGCAACAGGGAGTGAGATCTATAGCAAAGCTGGTTTTACTAGGTGTTGTGACAGTTGCCAATAATATTCACACCTTGAGAAGTGCACGTTCCAGCTATATCCCACAATGTGATCCAAATAAGATGTGAGCCACAGAACACTGCATTCGGCGTAGTTGTTGCTGTGAGGACTCCCCACAAGACTTTGGGACTGAGGAACAACATCGAATCCCTTGAATTCTCGATCTTGTAGCCATTAGGAGAGGCGAGGGGAAGACAGGCAAGCTTGTATAATTAGGTGCCGTGACTGTTGCCTATAAGGTTTGAGATCATGAAGAGTGCATATTCCAGCTGAATTTCCCTAAGAAGATGTCGTGATGGCGAGTAGTCATAAGATGGTTGAATTCGGCTGTGATGGGACTGTGACGTACATAAGACTTCGGCACTACAGGACAATGCACAACTCGATGTGTTCTCAATCATGTAGCCGTTGCGATCAGCGAGGGAAATGTAGGCAAGCTGGTAATACTCGACGCTGTGACTATTGCCCACAAGCTTTCGCAACCACGAGACCAATGCATTGCGTCTGAACTCCATCCGTAGGGAAGACTTTGATACAGCGTCTAGATCCTGGGGGACGAAGGCCAAGAAAGCCATCGTGTCAGTTGCCGCCTCTAAATCTTGGGAGACGAAGCTGCTGAAACGCATTGTGGTTGTTGAGAAACGAAGCACCTGGTACTTATGGCGATTGTTAGGAAATGAAGCTCCTGAAACCCATTGTAATTGTTGGGAGACGGAGCTCCTAAGGCCCATTGTGGTTATCAGAAGGCGAAGCTCCTTAGACCCATTGTGATTGGTGGGTGACGAAGCTGCTGTAATTCACTGTGTTTGTTGCCGTGTTAACACCAGATGATTGATCTTATCACAAAGTCAGACGGCGCGCTCGAGCCTATCAGTAGCTGGGTCATCCACGAGCTCGCCAGCCCCAATCACAGCAACTCTCCCGGACCACGCCCAAGCCCTCGTCGCTTCCTCGGCTTCGGCCGATAGCGGCTCCCCACAGCGTCGGTCTCCGCCTCCTCACTCCCTCCTGGACCAAGAAGACGTCTGCCTCAATGACGGCGAGAACACAGAATATGTCTCGATGTCTTTCATATCGACAGTAAAAGAGCGAGCAATGGCCTTATGTCGCAGCTTCTTGCGATGATGAGAAGTCTCTG
>Ga0181467_100067_pt1 | contig 43101 bp, 30 predicted proteins | sample InSIn5gowninarea_2_FD_119079 | JGI IMG/M metagenome (GOLD analysis project Ga0181467, IMG submission 119079) | Clean room microbial communities from NASA Spacecraft Assembly Facility at Jet Propulsion Laboratory, Pasadena, California, USA -... ... | reverse complement strand
AGCTGAACAGTCATTCGTTTGCGCTGTCTCGGTTGAAATAACTCTCCCCTGGTGTACGGGTTCGTGGGCCGTTTCCTTATGATTTTTCTGTAGACAACGTAACTTCTGATATGGTGCACATCAACATCGTAAAGTTCTTTCAGGTATGATTTCAGGTCGAGTTTGGAGAACCACAAAGGTACGTGGAACTGCGCATAGTACGGTCCAAGTCTCTCAGTCCGGCGCAACTGAATGCTGAAGTCTGGGAAGTACACCTGCTGTCGGAGTGATACTGGGACATTCTGTGGTCGCGAAAAGTATCGTGCTGGATCCCGCAGTAGTGCTAATCTTTCTTCTGGAAGCAATTTTGTGCCTTGCGCTTCCATGTCATCGACGAACTGCGAAACATCTTCTGATACGTGATTTCGCCATTCTTGGTTGAAGGCGTCTTTTTCGATAGCTGCTCGTAAGAATCGATCGCTCACTCCGCGGCTAGTTCTGATCTTGCGCTTCGCATTGAAAAGCTTTGGTCCGCCGGGCGGCGTTCGGGGGACGACTTTCTGCTTCACACCAAGTTTAGGAAGAACCCTGGTTATGTTGACCCCTCGGGGCATATCGAGCGTACGGTGGCTGGTTGGGATGATCGTCGTTGATGCACACAGCTCTCATGCTGGACTTGAACCAAAAGGGTATTGAGGCAGCGGAGTCGGAAAAACTACGGGCAAATGTTGAGCTGCGGCGAGGCAGGCGCAAACTGACGCGCATCTGCGGCATCACTGTCGAAATGTACCATACATTTCCACCGCTACAGCCGTTGCCCTTGTAGCCACACTTCATCTGTTCTATCCCTCTCTCGTTGCAACCACCGTGTGACATTTCATCTCCTGAACCTTGCTCGTTCTTGCCTCGTTCAGTTCTGTCACCCGATATTAGAACTTCACCTCACACCTCCCTCATCACCCGCGCCTCCAACAACACAGTATGGCCAAGGACGACAAGAAACCTACGGCTGCTGAAAAAGGCAAGGCAAAGGCAGATGACGCTACACAGACGAACGGCGAAAAGTCGCTGCCGATACACGACAAAGAGGGCAAGCCCGTCAAGGATGGCGAGAAAGACGGAGTGGTCGACGGCAGTGAAGAGTTGAGTGAGGAGGACCAGCAACTCAAGTCCGACCTTGAAATGCTGGTGGAAAGATTGAAAGAGGACAACACTGAACTGTATAAGCCATCAATAGACACCATCAAGAACTACATCAAGACCTCAACCTCATCAATGACGGCGGTGCCAGCGCCGCTCAAGTTCCTACGGCCACACTACGATGAACTTGCACAATTGTACGACAAATGGCCTGCTGGATCTGACCAGGACGCTCTCGCTGACATGCTATCTGTTCTTGGCATGACCTATGGCGACGAAGATCAGCATGAAACATTGAAGTACAGGTTGCTAGCGCGTTCGAAGGACGAAGATTTAGGTTCCTGGGGTCATGAATATATCAGACATCTTGCCCTGGAAATAGGCAAGGAATATGAAAAGAGACTGGAGAAAGAACAGGAAGTGCAAGACCTGACCGAGTTGGCTCTTTCGTTGGTACCGTACTTCTTGAAACATAACGCTGAAGCCGATGCTGTGGATTTACTGAGCGAACTTGAAATGATCGAAGAGCTGCCGAAGTTTCTGGACGAAAATACATACTCGCGAACATGTCTTTACATGTCGAGCATGGTCAATCTGCTTACCTATCCTGAAGATCAGCATTTCCTGCGAACGGCCCATGATATCTACATCAAATATGGCAAGTTAGCGCAGGCGATGGTGCTGGCTATCCGCTTGAATGACCTCGAGTTGATCAGGTCAGATCTTGAATCGACGGAAGACGTTGCCATGAAGAAGCAGCTCGCGTTCCTGATCGCAAGGCAACGTATATCTTTCGATATTTCTACTGACACCGAAGACGATCAAGCAATTGCAGAATGCTTGGGTAACACACATCTTCCACAGCATTTCAAAACATTAGCCAAGGAGCTAAACATACTTGATCCGAAGGTACCAGAGGATATCTACAAATCACATCTTGAAAGTGGTAGGAATACTGGCCCAGCTGCCGACTCAGCCAAGGGAAATCTGGCTGCATCATTTGTTAATGCCTTTGTGAATGCTGGCTTTGGTCAAGACAAGTTGATGATGGTTGGTGAGAATGAATCACCATGGGTCTGGAAGACAAAGGATGATGGCATGATCTCTGCTACTGCCGCACTGGGTATGATCCTACAATGGGATATTGAAAGTGGTCTCGACAAAATCGATTCCTTCCAGCAGAGCACTGTCAACGAGGTCAAAGAGGGTGCGCTTCTTGCCTATGGTGTACTTAGCTCCGGTGTCAAGATGGAAGGCGATCCTGTCATTTCCCTGCTCGCCGATGATGACGTTCTTCAGAATGGTCGACCACAGATGCGAATAGCAGCAATGATGGGTCTTGGTCTCGCTTATGCCGGATCAGGCCGAGATGATCTTCTAGATTATCTTCTCCCTATTGTTGAAGACAGTAGTCTCGAGATGTCACTATCCGCCATGGCAGCTGTTGCTCTCGGCATGATTTTTGTTGGCTCTTCAAATCACCAAGTCGCTGAAGCAATCGCCACACAAATGATGGATGATGACCGACAAAATCAACTTAAGGACAAATGGGCTCGATTTATGGCCCTTGGCCTTGCCCTCGTTTACTTCGGCCGACAAGAAGAAGTAGACGTCATACTCGACATTCTCAAAGCCATTGACCACCCTATGGCCAAGCCAACAGCTACATTGGCGTCCGTCTGTGCCTGGGCTGGCACAGGTGCTGTCCTGAAGCTCCAAGAACTTCTTCACATGTGCAATGATCATATCGAGGACAAAGAGGATGCGCAAACAAAATCCGACCAGCTTGTTCAATCATATGCTGTGCTTGGCCTCTCTCTTATCTCCATGGGTGAAGATGTTGGTCAGGAAATGATCCTTCGTCAATTCGGTCACTTGATGCATTATGGCGAACCCAACATTCGAAAAGCAGTACCACTCGCCATGGGTCTCATCAGTCCTAGCAACCCTCAGATGAAAATTTACGATACTCTGTCACGATACAGCCACGACAATGACAACGATGTCGCAATAAATGCCATATTCGCCATGGGTCTTGTGGGTGCAGGCACGAACAATGCACGTCTCGCACAGCTACTACGATCACTAGCGAGCTATTATCACCGTGATCAAAACTCGCTGTTCATGGTGAGAATAGCTCAAGGTTTAGTGCACATGGGTAAGGGCGCCATGTCCTTGAACCCCTTCCACACAGATCGTCAAATCTTATCACGAGTTGCAGCTGCAGGTCTGCTTACAGTCCTCGTCTCGCTCATTGATGCGAAGCAATTCGTGCTCGCGGAAGCACATTACATGCTCTACTTCCTCGTTACGGCTATGTTCCCACGTTTCTTGGTGACACTGAACGAGGATTTGGAGCCTGTAACTGTGAATGTGAGAGTCGGTCAGGCAGTAGATGTCGTCGGCCAAGCAGGTCGACCGAAGACTATCACTGGTTGGCAGACACAGAGTACACCTGTGTTGTTAGCATTTGGTGATCGAGCGGAGCTGGAAGATGAGGAGTATATCGCTTTAAGCAGCAGTTTGGAGGGTTTGGTGATAGTAAGAAAGGTAAGGACTCAGAGTACTCTACTTAGCATGGTCAAGCACTAACATCGTGATAGAATCCTGAATGGGAAGACAACAAGTAAATACAACCACCGATGAAGGTCAGAAGAAACCAGATTCACCTCTAAGGTAGAAGGTCAATTAGGCGTAATGATACGGAGCGATAAAATGTATGGCCATTCCGGCGCAGATGGCCCATTGGTATGCCTCGTTCACGCCTCGAGTTTTGCTGCTCGCTTTCAATCATGAATGTATCACACTCCAGTGTACCAACAGACACGGGAATGCAGGGGCCAGAGGCGTAAGTATATGTACTCTATTTACCTATATACTGTAGGAATGGAACACTACTTTCAAGCATACCTAGGCAGCATTCATGTATGGAGTTTTACAGTGAGACTATACACCATGGTGCCGGACACGTGAATGAGGATTCAAAGTGATTTGATGTAGGATGAAGTAGAATGAATTGAACCTTGATGGAATAGCAGCACTGCTTGCTATATATCTTTGAATAGAAGGCCATAAACTGTAAAGTAGATTGCCAGCTGCTTTGAGCATGCCTGTGGAGTGCTAACCTCGATATGTTGTAATTACTACATACCTATATACCAATACACGTGGCCACACTGTGCTCGTGCCACCATGCTACCGTGTTCACAGGATCTAATCACTACGATTAAAATGGACTGACGTCCGTTATCCGATATACAATACATACATCAGCATCACCACTGCTCTATATGAGTCTTGACAAGACGTGGCAGGCAGAAAGGAGCCTTTATTTGACCATCAATCGGAAAGATAACCACGTTGCGTCCCACTACATCCAGCGTATCTGTGCTTTATTGCATTGTTGAATGAAGTCAATTGGATGATGTTCGCTTTTCTCGGCACTGTAAGTAGCTACCTGAATCTAGGCTAGGCTAGGCTAGGTTGGAATTGTAGTGTTATGAGAGGTGCTGCCGACTCTTGCTATGCTTGACGCAGATGATTTCGTCTTCTTGGTGTCGGAATGGGTATCGTCGAGGTGGGTTGAAAAGCGTAGTGCTAGTAGCTTTCCAAGCTATTTTCAACGCGGCTATGGTCTTGAGCCAGTCCGGTGTGGTGCTGGTGAATGATACAGGATCGAAATGTTCAATGTCGGCCAACATGTTAGGTGAGGCCACGGTTAAACCTGTCTGATTTCGTATACTTGGTTATCTAGTTGATGTTGTGGCTGGTGAAAGCAATATGATTCAATGTGCTGACACGAGGTCGTGCCTTGACTGTGCAACCTTGACGTGCAACAAGGGGGCATGTTGACTTGATTATGGTATGCCGCTGTGGTAAGCATAACATGCTGGATGTTGACGGAGAGAACCAGTTTCTGTAGCAAACACCAGTATCCTGCAGTTGTGCGGCTCCTAGCTGGTTCAGCCATATCGACACAGTTGATATGTCAATCGTAGATCGTGATGGACGACGGAGTTTACCTTGCGTAGCTCCAATGAGCTAGAGCCCTGCAGGTGGGGACTTCGCCTGATAGAAATTGGCGGCTGATATGTCACAGCTGAAAGAGGTTATGAGGTATGAGGACTTGTGCATCAAGTGCTCAGCGCATGCTAAGGTCCTACTGGGTTGCTCAAAGAGGTACCAACAATATTCCTTTCGACGAGCTTGTGTTGTTCTTCGTTACTGCCAAGCACTCCACGAGCAGGTCCTTCTAAGACTTCGGGCTGTTGAGGTGGTGGCGATTGTGATTCTGAGGCGAAGAAAGGACGATAATCTTGAATCGGTGCTGTTGATTCTGAGACTTGCATCCGAGGCCAGAAGTCGTATGCGGGAATGTCTGATTGACGACGGATCGATGGAGGATTTTGAGCATCACTCACAAGCTGCCGGCTGTCATCAACAATTGGTGAATAATGATAGTTGCTAACAGAGGTGCTAACAATATTGGTGGGTGAGGGACTTCGTGTAAACGTCTTGGATCGCGGGCCGTCCAATTGTGGCGGAAACTTTGATTCCATTCGCGCATCTTCTTCCAAGAATGTGGGTATGGATACACCAGAATTCAGAACGAATATGTTCTTCAATGTTCGCTGAAACTCTAACAGTTGATCTTGTGGCAAGGGTCGTTCTACTCCCCCACGGCACTGTGGTCGCAGTTGTGACGCCCAGTCTTTTCGTATTTCACTCATTCGAACAGAAATTAGATGGGGCTTGCTTTCATCGATCGAAGGTAGAGGGAGCTCGGCGACGATGCATGCTCGGAGGAGGCTAGAATATGCATCTCTCTGACCACATACAACACAGTGTTCTAAAATGCGAAGAATAACTCGACCAAAGAGGTTTTCGCCCATTTCCAGCATATCAGTCATCCAGTCAATGGCTTGGTTGATCCAGACTAAACCGGCCCTCCAACTAGCCACCCGAGTATAGGTGTGTATGAAAGTGGTTACAATCCAGCATTTGAACTGTCCACTGTAATTGAGAACGCTATCTCGCCGACAAAATTCCTTGGCGTAGGCTTCGGCTATGCTGAATTGTTGACAACATAGAGACGCTCTGATTAGGCAGGTGAGAATCCATGGATTCTTCGTCCTGGGCACAGCTAGACGCATATCGTCGATATGCATTTGATCCCATTTCTTTTCTGGACGTGGAAAGAGATCTGCTCTTACAATACGTTTGAGAAATTCCTTCAAACGATATGCATCCATTTCTGTTCCGTGACAGAATAGAACGGCGGAAATTGCCTTGTTGTTCAGATACTGTTGAGACTCCCATACGGCATTCTCTGCAAGAACGGCCATGGGCATGACACCCATCTTCTGGAACACTACCATGATATCGACGTAGTTCGATACAGGTGGACCCATCCGATGTTTCGAGATTAGGTTAATATAGGACATGACGAACTCTGGCAAATGTATGTCGGCTTTCCGATAACGATCGGTAAGCTCGTTCAATTCGTTGGACAGAACATCCCTTCTTTCCAGATAATCGGATGGATGGACGGCGCCGTATGGGAGCTTTTGGCGGTATAGTTTGTGCAGCATCCTACCCACCTTTTCCAGCTCCTTTAATATATAATCTAAGGACTGATGCTTAGCTGTGAAATAAGACGGCACTGTCTCGATAGGCATTGTAAAGACAGTACTTTCACCCGACTTCAGCTGTAACAGTAACTGAAGAGCCATACGTGTTGCTATTAAGCGATCGAAGCGCTGAACAGCTTGTATTTTATCTTCGGATATTCCCTGATCAGGAGTGACTGGTTCTTCGTCCTGTTGCGGATCTTGGTCCACAACCGTGTGGTCGATTGGATCTTCCATGTCATCGTCAACCTTTGTAGCCTGAGCAGTGGCAGAGTACATCCTCCGCTGCTGCCATGCGCCATTGCTGACAGATCTTCGTTGTAGACGACCCCATGCTGCCAACTGTCTTTCCCTTAAATCTCTAGATTCTTGCTGGACAGCAGCGATCTGGCGATCCCATTCCTTGCTCTTGTCCTTCTTAGCGGTCGTATCGGCGATGAAAGCGGCAGTGAGGACCGGGGTGAGTAGGATCACGAAAGCATCTGCAGTTGTGAAGCGCCTTCTATTCGGTAGAAGAAACGAGCGCCGTACAGGAGTAGACGTGTGTAATGAGTGCCTCTGTCCTATCGATGGTCTTACGCTTCGTGATGCGAGGCCGCGCATTCTTATACAAAATCCTCCCAACGGTCGTTATCGCAGCTGCATCGTATGAATAAAAAAGATTGGTGAAGAATCTATCGTGCTCGAAGCAGCTTCTGATCTGACAACGGCGACGCTCGAGATGTGGCGGATTTGTAAGTTCGGAGCTCGTAATTGAAGTATTGACGTCGAATAGACAGATACGGATGTTAGAAGCTTGTATTTGATGTCGATGGCGAGATATGTGCTTTGATCAATTACAATACATCTGGATCATGAGACGACTGCAAATGGATTAGTGCAGTATCTTGTCCGCCGGGCTCTAGTTGCCTAACGTGGAGCACCCCTGCAATCTGATTACACCAATATAGTAGTGCAGACTATCGCTGCATATGTTGTTGATATGCTGCTGCACATCTGACAGAAGGAAAACGCTGCGTCGAAGTTTACGATGAATGGCTTTTGCGAAGAGGTCAGCAGCCTACGACAATGGCCTAGATAAAAAGACTGACCTGCCTCTCCACAGTCGAACATGGCAACCGAACACCAGGATGCGATCATGGTCTTTCTTCCGTAGGAAGCGAGCGCTGGTTGCGGTACTTGTGCTGTGTGGTATCTACTTCTTTATCAAGTATTTGCCGACCGACGTACCTCCTGTGGGATCGCGCATCGATCCCAGAACAGGCCAACCTCAGGGCCATCCAGTTGACCTCACCTCTACATCGAAGCAAGGAAAGTCGGGCAGACCTGCAGTAAAAGAGTCAGGGTCACCTGTGGACCAGACCTATGATGGCCCGGTGAGGTTCTATCAATTAGCGCACAGTTTGCGACCTCATCTGCGACGGGTGGAAGGTGACAATGACAATGTTTTGTTCCTCCTGCGAGACCTGCGTACCGCTACCTCCCTTCTGCCACTAGCTTGTGAGATGGCAAACCACAACAGAAGTCAGGTACATGTGGCAGTCATGACCTTGCGAGAGAACAGCATCGAGGAGATTAAGGCTGTGAGTGGAACTGAAGCAACAGACTGCCCTATTTTTTGGCATGACGCGCGACCCGACTACAATTCGCTTTCGTCTCTGAACCGCCAGACCATTGTGGTTCAATCTGCTTTGGGTCATCTTGTTGCCGCGTTGCAGCCATCTGTGGCGCTTATAGATCAGCAGCAAGCGCAAGAACCTCGATTCAGGGATACAATACAATCGAAGTTGGATTCGATGAGAGTGCCTCTAAATATTGTCCGAAATGATGCCATCAGGTCTATGAGCTGGGTGGCAGGTCTAGCAGGTCAAAGCTTGTCACTGCTGAACCATGTTCAGATCGATATAGTCATCACACCCTATCAGCACTCTGCAGGATCTCTGTTAAGGTTACTCGAGTCTGTCCAAAGAGCGGATTACAGTGGCGTTGCGATACCACGCATTACGATAGAGCTACCGCAACATGTTGATGATTTTGCACTGAAATACCTGGAACACTTCCGATGGCCTGGCGATCGTGAAGCTGGCCAGAGTAAGCTGATTCTTCGGAGGAGACTCGATGCTGCACAAATGTCACCGGCGGCGGCGTCGCTTCGCACTCTTGAGTCGTTTTATCCACCTGCGTGGCCTCACTCGCATGTATTGTTACTCAGCCCTGATGTGGAACTTGTCCCTGAATATCTTCAGTATCTCATATACATGACCCTGGAATACAAGTACGGCAGCAAAGGACAAAATATGACCACCAAAATGATGGGAATTTCGCTTGATCTGCCGGAGCGACGACTAGACGACAAGCATCCTTTCGTTGATCCGTCCGCTTTTCCCCTCGCTACAATCTTTTGGTCCCAATCACCATCAAGCACTGCAGCATTATACTTTGGAGACAAGTGGGTTGAGCTTCAAGATTGGTTGACACTGCGCATGCAGCATGATCACGAATTGAAGAAAACAGTCAAGTCTCTGAGCAACAGCATATCCGGAAGGCACCCAGCGTGGCTGGTACATGCCCAAGAACTCATGCTGGTACAAAACTACTATTTTCTGTATCCAGGGTTTTCACACGACTCTGATTTCAAATTGGCGACAGTTCATAACGAGCTTCATCAGGAGCCAGAAGAATTCGTGGACAAGCTGCAACACGAATCATCAGGCCGATCGTCAATTTTACCCGCCACCGAGGACGATGACGTTCTGACCGGTGAAGAGGTTGTAGTTCACAATCATGATCATGTTATAAGCAATCCAGCAGTTTCTCTAGCAGCTCTTCTACTCGGAAAACAGCGTGCTCTCGACCGGGAACAACTTCCACAGGACTCTGCTCTTCCCATGTTCTCTTCAGATGGCCAGATGACTGATGAAAACCTTTCTGAGATGGACAAGAATGCCTTTGCTGAGCGCGTGTCCCTCGAGCTTGGTGGGTGTGCAACTCTGGAGGACCGCGATGAGCGCAAGAACAATGGTATTGAATACTTGTTCTGCGAGGATGTGCAGTAGTGCCTTCGAACCTTTTGGGGGACAAGTAATTGTACTATATCGGTCTCGTTATCGGAATTTGTGGGATCACCGCTTGGTCTACAGTATAGCACTTATGGGGGGGCTGATAAGTGTACATTTTGCTTGTGTCGAAAAATCTCAAAATGAGTGCAGTATACTATGACAACGCGACGTTTGTGTCGCCATAGGGTAAGCTGTACGTCATCTACCATAACGGCGGCGTTGGTCATCTCCAGCATACAAATCGGAGTTCAGTCCCCGGGGCAAGCTGTTCGATGTCCCCCACAACTGGACCACAATTTTAAGCGTCCCCAAAGCCAGTGGAAAGCGGGTGCCAGTGCCGTGGTCCACCACAATGCATGGGTAGAAGTTCGTCGAGAGGCCAACCTCTCCAAGCACTGCATGTGGGCAACACTCCTTGGCAAGGTGCAGCACGAGCATACCCGTGCTCAATTCTGACGAGAAATGCTCATGTCCTCTACAAGTAAGCCCAGCTTCGCGCAAGGGATAACCGAAAGGATAGGTTATCCGTGTTAAGCAGCGATGGCGCACATATAACACAGTATGATGTTGGACTGATCATCAACACGCAATGAAGTGCCCGATGCAGTGTTCGATCGAGACTTGTCGAGGCACTCGTTAGTGGTTCACAAAGAAGTGAGGGGCATTTCTAGGCTAGCCGATCCTCTGGACCCAGTGCCGGATGAGAGAGTGGTGCAGGAATTAAAACAAGGATGCTGATATCCCAGCCAATAACTACAGCGATCGAGCAGAGCTAATGTAATATCCTCCACTCAACCTGCAAGCCTCCTGCACCTCTGCGCTCATCGCTGAACGGCCAATTCGTGCTTGCTCCAGGATCTTTGCTACCCGCCGTCCAATTGCGTGTGCGGTCCATGGCCCGTCCTTTCAAGAAGCCCCACCTGCTCACTGTACTCGACACCCGCGTTGACTATCATTACTTTATGGCTGCCGTCTCAAAAAATGCGAGGAAACACCACATGGTGGCTCTTGCATTCGTCTCAATATCTCACTACCAAATCTACTGCACGACGCTGTAAGCAGCGTATTATTGATCTGACTATTCTTCCCGTCTCCCAAGATTGAACCGAGCACCCGGCACACTTCCATTTCCCATTGTGATCGGACATTAGTCCACTGGCTCCTGCTCCGTACAGACACGCGACCTACCGTCCATACCGTTCCAACCAAGTCCTATACACAAACAATACGCAAATGAGTTCAGCCAACAACGCCTGCTAGCGGAGCTATAGCTCTTCATCTTGCTAGATAAAAGAGTCGTTACGCAAGCAGAATTCAAGAGATATCACCGCCAACTACACATATCCGCAGTAGACCTAATTGATATGGCCGTCGTGCTTCAACAGCCTTTGATCTTTCCGGAACAGTCTCAAACTCCGCCATCCCTAAGCTCGCCCTTGACTCTGAACACGCCACGCACATCAACGCCTATACCGAACAAACATATTCCTTTTTGTCCTCCCGGACCTGTACCATCGACCCAACTAGTCACTCCACCAAGTTCTCCACCCCAGCGATCACTGACAGACAAGCCTGCCTCCTTACTCCACCCTCCCCATGCACATAGGAGATTACTAAGGTCCCCACCGGTATATGGACTGGATTGCGATGCTCTGGCACAGGCACTGAATCATGCTGCCGAACAACCACTGCCAGATCCTTCGACGGTCTTTCCATGGTTACATGGCTTGCATCCCAACAACCAAACACAGCTGCACTTCTTCGGGGTCAAAAAGAAAACGTTGAAGAAGGTCCCGAAAAGCTTGAGAGGTATCACCATTATCAAAGCTGGTGGGGATCTCAGCCGCTCTCGCATCAAGGGCGCCGTCGCTCCAGATGAAGTGCTCAGCCTGTGCGATGACACTGGGAAAGCTTTTGTAGATTGCGATCCTCAGGAAGGCTTCTCTGTCCGCAACTTTCACATTCAAGCTGCAAAGTTGGCCTGTGTCTCAGACATTGTCATTTACGCGGACGATAGGACAGATCACCGAATCATACGGTCTGTGGCCGAAAGGGCTGCCATTGTTCAGCGCAACTGGAAGAAGGAACTCGAGAAAGCTGGACACGTCCCAGAGACATACCATACTTTCGTTCTCACACAGCATTTCCAAGAATTCGAACGAGCATATCCAGAACTCGTTGCTATCTCATCTCGAGGTAAACCGACAGGCCATGTCTTGGATTTTCTCCAACAAGAACGTGTCGAAATGTGCGCCATGTCCAAAGCTTCGGAGATCAGTCATGGCGTTTACCAAGGTCCGTCACCAAGTCCAAATACCACTACAACAACCAACAACAACGAATCTACATTTGACATTTATGTTGAATGCAATGATGCCGCTAATATGCCTGACAAGAAAGTCATGGCGCTCAAGGCGAAGCAGCTTTTATCACGTGCCGACAATGAGCCTATCCATATTACATTCCCTAGCTCGGGTAGTATGATGCCTTCTTCTTGGGCACCTATAGAAGCAGATGGCATCGTCGAAATGTGCCAATGGATTTATCGATTAACTCACGTTGCTCATTGTGGGCCCAACATGCCTGACCAGGACGGCGATATCCCAATGATGGATATGACACCACGAACTCGAAAAGTACTTTTTCACTGTCCGGATGGATACACTGAAACTTCCCTCCTTGCTGTTGCTTACTACATGTTCGCTGAGGGAGTCCCTTTGCACGACGCTTGGATACAACTGCACCGAGAGAAGAAACGCAATTTCTTTGCCTATGCTTCGGATGTCGCGCTGCTCAGGTCGATTGAAGACCGAATATTGGATGAAAGTCCTACTGTGAACGCGAAGAAGACACCGCCGCCAACATGGATTTCGAAATTAGATGGGAGCTTGCCCAGTCGTATCTTGCCCTACATGTACCTGGGCAATCTTACTCATGCAAACAATCCGGACTTGCTCAAAGAATTGGGCATCAAGCGCATCCTCAGTGTCGGAGAGCCGGTATCATGGTCAAAAACTGATTGGCAAGCATGGGGCAGACAGAACGTCATGTTCGTCGATCGCGTTCAGGATAACGGCGTGGACGAACTTGGGACTGAAATTGAAAAATGCTTAGAGTTTATTGGTAAATACTCGCCCATCTTTATTCCTCTTGTCATGATACTAATATTGATCAGGTCGAGGGAAATCTGATGATACAGCAACACTAGTACATTGCCGCGTTGGCGTAAGCAGGTCGGCCACTATCTGCATAGCTGAGGTCATGGCATCTCAGGGCTTATCATTTCCACAAGCATATTGTTTCGTACGAGCGAGGCGATTGAACGTGATTATTCAACCACACCTTCGATTTGTGTATGAGCTGATGAAATGGGATGAACAACAACAGGCGAAGAGAGGTGAGTTAGTCAAACGAGATATGGAATGGCAAGCTGTGGCAAGAGAAATTGCTAGCTTAAATCGGCCTTATGCAAGGAGTTAGTTGCACTTGACTTGGGGTGTCACGCAGCCACTACCACTGGCTTCTTCTGTGAGAAACGAAAAATGTTACGGACGTCGAGGTGCGGAGCAAGACATCGCAGGATCAGGGAGCAGCACAAGGCCGGATATGAAGACCACGACAATAATTGATGGTATGGTGAGGATAAGAATATGACTGATGAATGATTTACGATACATGAAGTACGAATTTGACGCATGCGAAGTAGCGATTGACGGCGATCCGGGAGGTGGCTATGAGATCTACCAAGTGGACGATTCACGAGGGCAGCTGAGGTTCATAACGAAGGGCTGATCCATATCACAGCCGACTTGGAACCCATGACTTGAATAATACGTGCCGAGTCAAGACTCATGGAGGAGGCTGCTCGTCTGGAATGGATATTGGACAAAGTGCAAACTGGTCTCAGTACTTTTGCCGGTGTATAAGAGCGAAAACTATGAAGGATATGGTCTGGTATGATCTGATATGCATGGTGTTTATGGCGCACTGATTTCCAGCCGCTGAGAAGCGACCGCTGCGCGCTGGCATAGCTATGTCGATAATTGTACCATTCTGTACGTAAAGCTAGTGGACGCTTAAGATGTGCATTTGACTGAGTAAAGATCTTATACATGTATATATATAAATCCAGCTCTTGGTAAAGTCACATCACTGGTCAGGCAAATTCACTCTGCTTCGAGGCTGCGACCTTCACCTGCATTCTAACTGCGGCCCCACATGCTTCGGGCCATTTCCGTGGCGTCCATTGCATCATTCATGCCGCTAACTGACTCGTATATGCAACAATCCAGGCTGCATCGCAATGCCACGTGCATGGTCTCAATATCACTATCATCCGCGTCTATTATTCATTAGATACAGTGCTTGACCTCTAGCTAGGCACTCCTGCCTCGACCCAACTACAGATGAAAGGCGAACAGGTCTGAGAATCATGCCTAAGCCTGTACACGACGACCATAGCCGTTCCGATGAAGCTCATATCGATGCTCGAGAGTTCAATTCCCAGAGAACGGTTCAGGCACACGACCGAAACTTGCTTGACGACGACGTCGACTTCATGAATGAGGTTGCGCAGGGCATCATCGACCGAGATAGACGGCGGATGCGCCGACAAGTTACGCGAATTACGAGCTTCGTCGTCGCCGTGCTTTGCTGGTAACCACTCCCGTGTGAGCGCGTGATCTCCAGCTGATCAGTGATCCTTAGTCTTTGCGCCGGCTCGATAACGGGCTTCTCGCTTTATGGCCCTCGTTTCCTCAAAGATCTTCACTACACCCAGTACCGTGTCAATGCGGTGTCCATCACCGCCGAATTGGCCATGTACCTTCCTGTCCCTCTATTCGGCTACCTATGCGATCGATACTCCCCTCAACCACTATCGCTCTTTGCTGCCTGCTTGTTTGGGTTTGGGTACATCCTAGCGGCATACACATACCGTGCGGGACCGCCGCCGGACACGAATGCAGGTGATGGTTGGCCCTTTTACATTATGATACTGTCTTTCATCGGGATTGGAGCTGGTACAAGTTGCATGTATCTGGCTGCAGTCGCGACATGCGCCAAGAACTTTGCCGAAGCCAAATACCGTGGAGTTATGCTAGCTGTACCTATTGCTGCATTCGGCTTGAGTGGCATGTGGCAGAGCCAGGTTGGAGCTCATCTACTCTACAAGAGATTGCCGGACGGACAAAAAGGACCAATTGATGTGTTTAGGTATTTCATATTTCTCGCGGGCTTACTCATTGGCGTGGGCTTGCTCGGTACACTTGCTTTGAAAATCGTGGGTGAGGACGAGCTCATCGATCACGGGGTGGAACAACTGGAGCGAAGTGGTCTGCTCGAAGAAAGTGATTTCTTCCGGTCTACGACTTCACGGCAGAACCCTAGCTACGGCACCATGACCCAGCAAACCCATGCGAACGACGACAGTAATATTCCAACAGCCGTCGAGGCAGACGACGACGATGACGACGACGATCCGGACCCAGAATTGAACCTCACTCAATCCCTTCTCCTCCAGAAACAACTCGCCGAAGACCAACGCCGCGAAAAGAAATCATGGCTCCTCAACCACGCAATGCGAACCTTCCTCAGCGATCGCACCATGTACCTCCTAGCCGGCGGTTTCCTCCTCCTATCCGGCCCAGGCGAAGCCTACATCAACAACGTCGGAACCATAATACCAACCCTCACACCATCAAAATATATCCTCGGCAGCTTTGTCCCAACCACCAACCTCACAGCAACCATAACATCACCATCGCCACCTCCCGCCGGCCTTCCAGAAACGCACGTCTCGATAATAGCCCTAACAAGCACATTCGCCCGCCTCTTCACCGGCACGCTCTCAGACCTCTTCGCACCACCATCTAACCCATCCACTCCACCAAGCACACGCATCCACCTCTCCCGTCTTGCTCTGCTCATCCCCTCCGCCATTCTATTGCTGCTAGCATTCTTCCTCCTCGCTGTCCCGGCTTTAGTACCAGCCAATCCATCGTGGTTCTTGATGTCCTCTGCGCTCCTGGGTCTGGGTTATGGCGCGAGTTTCAGTCTCGTGCCCATCATCATTTCCGTCGTCTGGGGCGCCGAAAACTTCGCGACGAATTGGGGATTTGTGGCTATGATGCCTGCTGGTGGCGCGGCTGTTTGGAGTGTGTTGTATTCTGTTTTCTATTCTAGGGCCGCTGCGGGCCACGGGGATGTGGATGGGAGATTGAGGTTGGGATTGGAAGAGGGAGAGTGTAGGGGATACAGGTGTTATGGGTATTGGGCTTGGGGGTGTATGGTTAGTGTTGGGGTTGCTATTGTGCTTTGGTTGTTTGCTTGGAGGACTTGGAGGAGGAGGGATGTTGTTGTGTGATTACTACGTGGTATTAATGTTTTGTTTTTTTCGGGAAGGGGGTTGTTGAGGACTGTGGTGGGTGAGATGGATTGTGAGAGTACAGTGTGTAGGTGACTTAGATCAGTTTGGTCTGGGTTGTGTAGTGGTATAGCATAACATAGCATAGCGTCGAATGAGAGCGGTACATATATACAAGAACATCAACCGAGCTACTAATTAGTCCAGTGGTCCTGACATCGATTCTTATGATCAAACACATCTATATCAAATTCTATCTATGCAAGTAAATCTACATGGGCAATGCTATTTACCTTCTTGTGCGAAGAAACACACCAAACTTCTAGCCAACGTGCTGCGATATGCTACCTAATTACAACTTCTCCGCTCGTTCAGCCAACTCCCGACTTAACCGCATCAGATACGCCTTCGTCACATCAGTCGGAATATCATCAAGCACAACAGCACCTGCACTCTTATCCACATCTTGCATCACAGCTCCATCAGTCCCATCTTGAGCAGCCATTTCATGAGCTGCAGCAGCTTTCGCTCTCTTCTTCTTCGTACTTTCTGGCCCAACGCCAGCGCTGCTAGAGCTGATGAGAAATCGTCTTACAATCTTGTCGATATCTCGCCTTCCTTCTTCATAGGGCATTAGGTCTCTGTTGCCGTATACGTCGCGGCCCGCAGCGTATTTTGAGGACGGGAGGTTGCGGAAGAAGATGTTTACTGCTATATTTGTGAAGGGGTTTTCTTGTTCTGCCTCTTGTTCGACATGGTTCGTGGTCGTGTTCGGTTCTGAAGGCACGACGGTGTGGTTGTTTTGCCGTATGCCGTTTTGATGAGGGACTGGCGAAGTGTTATCGGGAGTTGATGAATCTTCTTCTTTGAATGTCAGGCTTGGGAATGCGGGTGGTATTCGATCGCTTTCTAGGGTGTTGTTATGTCTAGGCTGCTGCTTCACGGTGCGAGAGTCGTGTGTTTTGACAGGAATGGTGTAGTCGTTGGGCAGTGAGACACCTGTGTGCGACCACAGTGGAGGTATGAATAGTGCGTCACCGGGTTTCAGGATTGCAATCACAGGTTTCGTGTCTGGCGGAACATGGAGATCGTACTCGTTGCCAGGACTTTTATTGTTGAAAAGGTTCAATTCGCTGCCGCTGGCTCCGGCGGGAAAACTCAGTTTGGGCAAATCTTCTGGTGGGAATAGGGCTAGCTTTTTGATGCCTCGTACTTGGAAAAGTACATTCGCCATGACATCGTAATGCAACCACATGTTGATGTTGTTCGAGATGCGGAGTACAGTAGAGTGAATGTTTGCTTCGATCGATTTGAGGTAGGTAGGGAGGCTGAAATCGGATGCTATCTCTGGCCAGTCAGTGGCAAGATTTGCTGGAGTAGAGGAAGCATTCTGTGCAGCGAGAGACCGGAGGTAAAGATGCGATGACGGTATTGAAAGCATATCGAGGAACTTGTGGAAGGTCATCGTTTGATAACTGAAGTCTTTGCACAGAAAATTCATTGTACGACCTGGTGCATCGTGAACGATGACAGTCCGCTCAGGAGAGATTTTGCTTCGAAGGTATGAGGCCGACCATAGGTTAACACAAGAGCCGTAGTCAAGTCGCTTCAAAACATTTGGTTGAGATGAATGTACTATATCCCTGATGTTGGAGGCAGAGTGCACAGTAAGTTGATCGATAAGGGTGGAGTGTTGTTGCACGTTGGCAAGTCCCTCTTTCTCGGCAGTCTTAGTATCAATCATAGTCGAAGGTCGTGAAGGTACGACAGCCCAGTCAGTCGAGAGTCCTGATCCCCTATAGTAGAGTACCCAAAGCCCTGTATTGTAATAGTTTCCGAAACTGAAGCAGGTAGCACCACCTCCCAGGATGACTGACAGGCCAGATCTTGTACGGTAGGTGGAATGTCCAACAAGAAACGGACGAGGACAATCAGGCGCTCGCACAGGCGTAACACAAGTAATTCGCAATGGTAATTCACGCTCCTCCGGTGCGAAGTTGGAAAAGCTGCCTATTATTGACAGTATCTCATAGGTCGTAGGAATACAGCCACCTTTAGCAATGCCACCAATGATGAGTACTTCATCACGAAGCATACTGTGGGATCCACCAAACCGACCAAACCATGGGAGCGCACCGATGGTAGCATCGAGAGCCGTTGATGCGCGAAATTCAATGCTGACAATAGTGTTGTTGCGTGTAATCAGCCTCCATCTCCATAGTCCTTGGATAATAACACCATCCTGCCTCATACCACCAAAGAGCAAGCCATGATTATAGCCTAAGCGCATCAATGTAGCACCAAATCGTGGAACAGGATCTCGACCAATACCACTTCTGATTGTCCGCCACCCAAGCAATGGTTCCCATAGGAGGACATCAGCTGCAACATTGCATTGATCCGTTTTGCCTCCAAATAGGAGTGCACCAGAACTGTTGTCTGGTAACGTGATGGCCACAACGCGATGACGATATCGTGGTTCGGGCAGATCTTGGACACGCTGCCAACAGTTGCCTCGTTGTAGCCAGCAATCTTTGAAAGCCTGCTTTGGAGATGCACGTCCACCTACCAGCAGATTGTCATCATTATTCAAAGTGGTAATTGTATGACAGCAGCGAGGACCAGCCTCTAATGGCATGACGACCGGTGCCTCATCTTTCAGATGTCTGGGTCTGCAAACAGCACTTGTGGCAAGTCGAGATCGTGGTCCGACACCTCCATGAACCGCAACAGCATCTTGGCCCGGTACCGCATAGGATGAGCCATGATGACGCTGACACATATCTCCGGAGTCCTTGGAAAATTGGTACGCGAACCATTCGCGAAACGGCCTGTGAGGAGAGGAGGTCCGAGCTGATATGTCGGAAGCGACACTCACGTCGGAATCCCGTCGTTTTACACGCGGTCCTATCGGAACTGGAACTTCTCGGTTGTGAGCTAGGACTAGGCAATAGTGCGACGCGAAGAGGGCAAATTCCTCCCATTCGTCAAATGGTTCTATATAATCAAGCGCTATACGCTGTGCGGGTGACAAGAATCGTGGGTCCGACCATAATTCCCACAGATTTTGATAATCCACGTGGGTGAATCCAGCTTCTGAGAATCGTTGAATTTGTGCATGGCGACCAGGATATTCGAAAACGGAATGAAGAGGTGTTCCAAGCTTCGCAAAGTGTTTCATCATGGTCTCGGTGAAAGGGTTGTCTGCCTGGTCTGGACTTTGTTGCTCAAGAAGTGCAAAGGTGACATCTGGGGAAAGCGTTGAAGTCCAGGCGATCAAGGCATCAGCTGAAACCGTCTGCATATACGTGATAGAGACTTCGGCAACGCACAAGACAAGGCACTTTTCGATGTCAACCACAGATCGCAGAAGTCGTTCGAGGCGAGGTATGTTCCTCAGATCGCAGCCTATAGCAGCATACTCTACCGTATTAATGAGTATTGCGCTGTCTTGTCCCCTACCGTCCGGGTTGGAAGGATGTAAGAGATCGTTCATCTTGGGTGTGCTCCGGACAATCTCACGTTTGGTCTGCATCAAAATCTCGTAATCGACATCGATAAACTTGGTATCGGCGCACAATTTTGGATCGCGTGCAAGCCATTCGAAGGGGAGAGGATCGCTACACATCCGTCAGTAACTGCTAGACAGCATAAGGCGTGGAGTTTGGGCTTCGGCGCCAACCACTCGAAGAGAGAACCAAGCCAAAGCAGCGCATTCTTGTGGCAGCATCCTAGGGTGTCGAGCTAGGTCAGGAAGTCGTACTCACTATCCACATCCCAGGTTGATGACTACCTTTCCTTGATCAGAGGTTTTCTCGAGGAATTGACGGACAACCCAGTCGACAGCTCGCATCCGTAACCAGTATCCTCTGTTGATAGTTGGCGATCTTCTGATGGGTTTCTTTACGAAATAGCGGTAGAAGTGTGGTTCGGGAAGGTAAAGCTTTTCAACACTCCGCTTCGAAACGATACTGCTATTGTTGGTCTTTCACATGTTAGATTTATCCTGTATCTGGCTGCCATGGTGACACTGGCGAAGCATTGACAAGCGAAAGTCTGAAAGCACATAAATCGTGATGGTGGAAGGTCGACAAATCACAAACTGGGAGACAAGATCAAAGGTTGAGCATAGCTGACCTACCGCCATAACAAGCCCAGCATTTCTCTCGATTCGTATTTCATCGTTCACAGCGTCCACCGGGGGAACGCTATTGACCGATTCCGTCATTGTGAGGCACTCGCATTCAGTATGGGAGCGATATGTTGAACGAAAGTGTGAAGGAATGTGCCAGTAAATGCACCCAGAAGCATTGCGATTTCTGAGTCACACCGGTATACCACCACGCACGCGATTCAACGGATCATAGTGCTAAAAAGAACTCCCCATATATCATTGTCAATTCTATGTTTTTGTTTCGCGTGCTCCGTGTCTAAGGATTTCTGTAGACAATTACCTCGTTCATGAATATTTGCTTAAAGATAGCCAGTCATTAAAAAGGCAGGCGCGAAAACGACAATCGCGCTAATTCTTGGCACCAGAAATGGACATACGGTAGTCAAGGGGAGCCAAGAGCGCATGGCGTAAGGGGACCGTTTGTCTTTTGCCGCTATCAGGAATTACTCACTCGATCCTGACCAGCACAACGACCTTACCACTTATTTTCTTGATCATAGAAGCATAAGCCCGAGTCAAGCAAAGTACCTTCGTGCGTCTAAATCTCAAGTTCCGTCCAACTCACTTGACACGATTTGACAGTGTTGGGTGAAACCAGAGTGGAGGAAATAAAATAGCCACCATGTCAGAAAACGAGGTCTCGCTGAGTGATCTCTTCAAGTCAGCAAAAACCGGCCAAGAAGATCTCGATAGCCTCGACCCTCGCTCAGATGATTTCAAACAGCTCCTCCAATCCACAGTCGCAACACTTCAACAATGTCAAACTCTCGTCGATCGTCTGGCCCTCTACAGTACAAACGAAGATCTAGACGATCTCTCAACCAACGACATTCAATACCTCGGCGTGGACTACCTTCTCGCAGAACTCACAATGAGAAGCTATAACCCAGACAACCGCAAAAGTCAACTAGACTCCGCCGCGTACCTCTTCGAGAAATTCTTAACACGACTAGACGAATACAACCTACTATCCCAACCCAACACAAAGCTCTTCCAAACCTACAAAGAAGACAAACGCAACTTCCGCATAACCCCAGACTCAGCCAACCCCGAAGCAAAACGCAACACCAAGATCAAGCGCTTCCAAGACGAAAAACAACTCAAAGCCCGCCTCCAACTCCTCCGAGACCAATCCCAATCCCAATTCCAAACCACAGAAGACGAAACCAAACGAACCCTCTACCTCGCCGAACTCAACCTCTTCACCCACCAAACATTCGCCTCCCTAGACCTAATCTCCCAAGAACGCACAGTCCTAGCCTCAATCCCCACCCAACCACAGCCTCCATCATCCACCAGCACAGACTCCCGCTCCCGCACCCGCCAACCAAACACCCCCACCAGTACCACAACCTTCACAGACCGTCTCGACCCCCCCACCCGCACCACTACCGCCATCCTCGACCCCCAAGGCCGTCCCCTCCAACCCTTCACCCTTACTACACGTCGCACCGACCTCCAAAAATCCGTCTTCCGCTCCGGCCACAATCTACCGACCATGAGTATAGACGAGTACCTCGAAGAGGAGAGACGAAGAGGCGGTATTATTGAAGGTGGTGGGAATGCGGGGGATGCGGAAGTAGTGCCGGATGAGGATGATTTTAGGGCGGTGGATGAGGCGACTGAGAAGGCGAGGGCTTGGGATGAGTTTGTGGAGAGTAATCCGAAGGGGAGTGGGAACACTTTGAATCGGGGGTAGGATTAGATGCGCGAGTGTGTTGGGGTAAAGCGTTGTAGAGTATGATTGATGATGATAATGATGGGGCATTGCTTGCGATAACCGGTCGCCATCAATGAAAATAATTCAATTCCGGACCAATGTCATACTGGCTATTTTAGAGCAAGAAGCATAGGTAGGCAGCAATTACATCAAGAACCTCATACCCAAAAAAAAAGCTCAAAACCTCATACCACTGCGTCAATAAATCAAGCAATGCCATCCCTAACCCCCTCATCCCTCCCCATAAAAACCTTCCACAACCGCTTACTAACCATATCCCCAAGCGGCCTATCACTCAACCCCCCATCCCGATTCATAGCCTTCCTAACATCCCTCAACAAGAGCCTCCCTTCCTCCTTCCCCTTTTTCGCTTCCCTATCCTTAAACGCCTTCACCAAACTACTCGGTCCATCATAGCCTTCACTCAAGACGCCGTGCGCCATCGATACAGTGACGCGGTTGATCTCCTGGAGCATGAGGATGAATGTTTCGCGCGCGTTGCCTTGGCCGGTTTTTATTTGGCCGCCGTCCATGCAGAAGGAGGCGTGGCGGAGGTTTGTAGATTGGGAGGCGAGGCGGTAGGGGCGGGTTGCGAGGTGGGATGTTAGAATGCTGATTTGGTGGGCTGTTGTTGTGGGGGAGGTGGTGTGGACTAGGGAGAGGGGTGGATGGTGGAGTTGGAGGTGGAGTTGGAGGGTTTCGGAGAGGGAGGGGGTGATGAATGATAGATCGATTGGGGTTTGTGATTTGCGCTTTTTGGATGGGCGAGTTCTGGTTGATGATGGTTGTGTTGGGTTTGTGTCGGTGGGGTCGAGATTCTGGGAGCGGACGGCGGCTGTGTATTCGCGGTTTTTTGCGGTGGTGGACTTTTTGAGGTAGGCTGTTAGACCTTGGATGAGGAAGATGATTGTGTGATGAGGATGTCGAGATCGGAGGAGTATCATGTAAGCATTGAGGTTCTCCTTCATGGTTTGCTCTTCTAAAGGCTTATTAGGCTCCACAGTGCTGCTGGTTGGTCCAACGGCTGCAACAGTGCAAAACTCTTCTGCTATTAAGTAGACCAGAATGTGTTTCTCCTTCTCGATAACGGGTTTCGAGATCGGTAACCACTCCTCTTTGTTCTCGTCGTACCTGGATTCGACTTTTCGTTTCCATTTGATGATGTGGCCGAGATTAGGCGGTGAATCACTTGTTAGATCAACCTCATCATGGTAGAAGTTGACGACCGCCCCAGCTTCCTTCATGATTTCCTCGACTTGGTTTCCGACAGCCTTTCCCTTCAATGCGCTCGGCAGCTCGATGTACATTTCCCTAGCTGCAATTTTCTTGTTCGTTTTCGCTTTGTTGGCTTCAGCCATGTCAGCGGCAAGTTGCTTGTCGGCAGCCTTTCGTTCTTTTTCGAGTCGTTTTCGTTCCTGCTCGGCTTTCTTCTCAGCTGAGGTCTTTTTGGCCTTGAAGGTCTTCGCAGCTGGTGGATCAACACAATCTTCCGGACTTTGCGCCCTTGGAGACTTTTGACCTGGTTGCGAAGAGTCTATGATTTTGTCATGGACTTTCGCAGCAGGCTTCGGTCCTTTGCTTGGTTTCGTCTCTCTAGCATATGATTTCATCTTCGCGTTGTTGGTCAGTATAGGTGCCTTTGTGCCACCTGTATGACCTGTGGAATGGTCAAGCGTAGCCAGAATATCTGCTGTACGATTGGAGTATCCTTTCGAGAATGTGGGCGGCTGAGGTGAAGTCATAATAAGATCGCTGTCGACACGATCGGACAATATCTCGACCACATCCTCGTCTCTTGGTCGAGAAACATGTCGGGGCTCTAGCGCCGAGGAACTCCAGACAAGGGGCTGTCCTTCAAATGTGTTGGAGCCGGCGGAAGTACCAAGGGGTACGGCCTGACTCTTCGAGCGTGGTAAAAAGTCAGGATCTGCTTCTGATGAAAGGTCGAAAACAGCATCAACCTCATGAAAAGTAGCTTGTAAGGTACCCTTCGGTACTGGTTCTGGGCTTAGACGTCTTCTCTTAGCAGAACGCTGGATGCTGAACTCTAAATTGACAGGGCTGTCGAAGGGATTTGTATCGAAGTCAAAATCACTGAATGTGATATTGTCTTTTTTGTTATCAAGAGTCGTGATTTCACCTCTGGAGATATGGATTTGAGGTGGCGAAGAGGACAATAGCTCGATTACTTCAGCCATCGTAGCTCAAAGGAGTTGTTAAGTGTTGGTCATACGCATTCATCCTCCGCGATTAAAAGTGCTCAACACATACTCTGTGAGGTTCGAAATCAATTGTATCATGCCATGGTGATCACAGAACAATTGAGACAAATCAAGTTACAAAGGATAGACGGGTTCATATCCGTACTTGGTTAGCCGCAAACAGTCTTGGCACAATTTTACGCGTTCTGTTTGACGCGTTCGAGGTGGTAACAGCAGCAGTACAGAATAAACAAAACAAGATTACAGACAACGATGGCAAAGCGTTGACATTCGAAACTCTCAACTACGGTCCCATTCCAGGCATCACAAACCCATCCATCTTGGCCTCCGATCTGTCAACACGTATGAACGCTGTTGACCGAGGATCGGTGCGAAAGACAGTCCTGAAGACCACAGCCAGTAGTGCAGCTCCAAAGGTACCGACCAAGGCAATGGCCATAATAACTGTCTCCCTTCTGAGAAATGCAGTTCGCTTTCCGGTAACCATTTTTTCTATCTCCTCTTCAAACCGCCTGGCCATGATGGCTTTTGTGAAATTCTGCTGTACTCGTTGTTTGGCAGTATTGCTCATGTCAGCTTTCCTAACATCGGAAAAGCTCAGAAGCACCTTCCTGATCACATAAACCCACTCCTCGACCTTGTCAACATCTCGTAGCCAGCCTGTTCTGCCATCTACTATTGTTTCTAGAGGTCCACCTGTGTTAGATGCCAATACAGGCAGCCCATACTTCATTGCTTCTACCGGCACAATACCGAAATGCTCGTTCTTCGGCGTGTATAGTAACAGGCTTGCATTTTGCAACAGCACTATCTTGAACGCTTCCGATACTGATAGCAGAAATATGACTTTCACGTCGTATGGAACGCCCAATGCTGTGGGAACTGTCTTGACGGTAGCTGCTTTCAAGCCGATGGATTCGACCTGTTCCAAGAGTTCTTGGTGGTATTCCACATTCTCTGCAACTCTTGGATCATACCCGCCTGCCAAAATCAATCGAGTGCCTTCTCGCTCTTCTGCCGAAAGTCTCGTATATGCCCGTATCGCGAGACCAATATCCTTCTTCCGCTCGAACCTGTTGATACTCAGCAGTATCTTGTAGTCACCACCCCAGAGTCGTTCTTTTGTAGACGTTTCGTTGATATTGGCGTCGACACATGGGTATATTACGCCGAAATCTCGGTCGAGCGTAGGAAAAACCTTCCTAGCAACACCACGTGTAAACTTGGAGTTGACCACAATCTGGTCACTTGCATTCATGCTCCATCCTTCAAACCAGTCGAATGGATACCTGTAAATATTCTTCACCATACCCAACAATCCGGACTCATTTCTCTTCGCAAGCAACTGATCCGGAAAGTGGCAGTAGAATAGTGTCCGCTGTCTCTTCGGATAGAGCCATCGCAGAACAGGTACACAAGCTGATAACTGATCAACCACGAAAACATCAGGCTTCAATTGGTAAAGTTCGTCACCAAACAGACCAATCGCGAACACGAGATGTATCTGCCTCAGAATCGCAAGGAGAATATGGAATCGATTGAGAATGGTAGGTGGGAAGATAGTGTTTCCTCGAACTCGAACGTCTAGGGTGCCTGCGCATCAAATGCCTGTCAACCTCTTAGTCCTAGATACCATGTAGCAGAAAGTGCAACTGACCATCTCTAGCCTCTTCGAAACAGTGTCGAGGATCACAGTGGGAGGTGAAGATCGTGACTTTGTGACCCAGGTCTTGTAAACCCACTGCCGCGTCGACGATGAGTCGCTCTGCCCCGCCGATGCCTAAGTCTGGATGGAAGAAGACTATCCGTTTCTGCCTGTTCGGCGCTACACCGATCTCGTCTCCAGCAGCCGATGTCTTGGACATGTTGCCGCAAGAACAGTAGTCGGAGTGGGCAATCTCATCCAAAGGTAAGTTTAATTCATGTTTCTATGCACTACATGCTGCAACCTTGCGGATTGATCAGGTAATGTTGATGCCTCAGGCAAGCCTTGGCAGCACGAGACGAGTGATACCAAGTACTGTACATGTACCTGTATCGCACTCACGTTTGCTCTTACCACTTTTACCACCAGCTCGAGGACGAAGATCGAGTGCGTCTCCTATCGCGATTCAACCACTGACGCTTGTCTCAGCTATACAAGATACGATTGCAGGTGAGGACCACAATGCTATTGCTTACGAACATAACTTGAGCTACTTGCTCCTGTTCTTATATGCTCCAAAGGTCTTGTCAATCCAACAGCTATGTGATGAGACAGAGAGCGTGCAGGTGGTAGAGCTGAGAAAGTGCCGCCGCCAGTGCTGAGAAACCTGGTCAAGTTTCTCCGGCTCTAACACATCGACGAATCAGAATCAAGTCCCTTAGAGCGGAACTACCCAGCCCCAAGGCTCCCATGATAAAGTTACTCTTTGGCTCTGCTCAGCCTGTAGCTCGACTAACCGCTGGCATCAACCAGCCTCATAAGTTCTTTGTGTTAGATTGAACGAGACTCGCACTTCTCATCCAGTCTCGAACCAGAGATTATCCGCCGACTCACTCCGTCTTACAACCAGAACGTGCAATGGCTTCTGATGCGACAAGACAGAACTCGGGAGGTGCAATCGAGCCACTGTGAGCATATGCTGTCACACGGTACAGCATTGAAAGCTGACTGGTGCGAAGTTGGCGTGACATGGAAAGTTACCTCGACCGCATCGTGCGTGAACCTACACCGGAAACCGATATGCCATCATTGGTGAGACTATACACGTAGGTACAGAGATAATTCAAGCATCGTCGTATTAAGAGATCGAAGCATGGTGCATGACTTCTGCACCAAACAGAAAGCGGCTTCGAGTGCACAGGGACAACTGGTAGATAGCGCTAGCCGTGGCGGTAGGTTTGTCAACGGCGGCCTGGCTCATCACTGACGACCAGATGCAGCACACCAACCGGGTCAGGAGTTGTATGAAAGGCTTCTGGCCTATGTGCAGAAATATCTTGGCGAGCTGCAAGTACGCCTGAGTTCATTCTCAGGCCAACTGGTTCTGGCCCGTTACTTCGACGAGAGCGCTCATTATATGAATGCTGCTCGAGTCACTGATTATATCTTTCGATACCTGAATCGTCACTGGATTCAAAGAGAGTTGGACGAGGGACACGGGCCACTCTACGACGTCTACACTCTACATCTTGTACTTTGGCACAGCGAGTTGTTCAGCAAAATCTGCGATAACCTCGTAGACGCGATTTCTGAGCTTGTCAAGGAGCATCGCGTTGATGCTGACAGAGAAACGGATCGAAGCCAATCTGTGCAGCTCTTGCTCGAGTCTATTGACTTGCTACAGTCAAATGGCCTGGAAAGCTCTGGGTCGATGCGTGACTGCTATGGATCTCTACTAGAAAACCCCTGGCGCATCGCAATTGAGTCATGCCATACTAAATTTCCGCCTGTGTTTCGCTATCCCACTCCGACGACGATGATTCCACAGAGCGATCAGCACGTTTGTGATCAGCTCAACGATCAGCTCGCGTCTCTAACATTCTATTCTGGCACTGATCCACTCAAGCACTGCGGCAGTGAAAACGCGGTTGTCAAGCTTATCACCACCGATGGAGTCGTTGTCGAAGTCGGCAAGCTCGCCCTAGCATCTACGTCCTGTTTGATTTACTAATTCGTTTGCAGATAAACGTGCTGCCGAATGCTCACTCCTTCTCAAGCGGCTGTGTGCTTATTTCGGTCCAGAAGTCATCGCAGGAGAGCCCATCCCAATCTTCAACATGTCTGCAAGCATGTTACGCAAAGTCCTGACGTGGTGTGACCACCACAAGGATGATGTTGATATACGTCAGGTCAGCTACCCCAGTGATAACAAGCGCATAGGAACACATGCTATCACCCATGGCAACCCGAGCACTGGCGCACACAGAACAACGGACACGGATCCATGGGACCAAGAATATCTTCAAGTTGACAGGAAGATGTTGTTCGAGATCATACAAGTATGTTACCTCACGCATCATGATTCGTTGTCGGGGCGAACGAGTGACAATTTCTGTCTCTCTGCGCCTGCGCTTCCAGCTGACTGGGAAAAAAAATCAGGCAGCAAACTACCTTGACATACAAGCTCTGTTGGACACTGCCTGCAGAGCAGTATCGAACATGATCAAAGGCAAATCCCCCAGAGAAATCCGCGAGACTTTCATGATCAAGAATGATTTCACACCTGAGCAATGAAGATCCATTTCGTCGGAAGGATGAGTAGGCAGAAGCCGGGTGATAGGCGAGCTACCCTCTATGGGATTGATGAAGCTGTGATATGGCGTCCGCATGAGTTGTAATGCTTTTCGCAAAGACTCTGTTGCACAACCTGGGAGCACGGCATGTCGAGACTTGAAAGTGAGCAAACAGAAATGCAGATTGTCGGCAAAGGCTACAACTCTGTAAGATTTGTCCGATATCCACGACGTAAAGAACTCTGTCAATATTTGGGTGATTAAGCAAGAGCGCCGAGCAGGCTGACTTACAGTACGCCCTCGGAGTTAAATCCGTCAGGCAACGGGTTGTATACGAGATTGCGCACGGCCTCCCTGCCCTAGTCAAGTTATATATTTCCATCGTGTTCACAGCAGAAGGAACATGAACCCGATTCACCTGCTCTTATTTATACCTACAACACCTTAACTACAGTAGTATTTCTTTCCTCTCAGCGTAGACAGTCACAACAGAGACGTCCGAATAGCAACCACAGCGGAAGTACATACTGTACACATCGTTCCCAGATAAACACGTACAGTACAGAAAATTCCAAGCCCAGTGCATTTCAACCGCCTCCTCATCAGTCACGTCGACATCCTAAAGAAACCTGACAATTCTCGTGCCTCTACTGAATCGAATTATAATATGATGGCGCTTTTCAGAAGTGCGTATAACTGTCCACAACGCCACTCATGGGTACGTACGCTTCGACCGCGGCCGCGAACGCGACCACGAGATAACCGTTGAAGCTCGCGGTGGACTAGCCCAGACATACATACGTACTTATTTACATAGGTATGGTCCCAGCCTTGTCGTCCAGTAACGCTTTTCATGCACGACACTCAACGTAGAACCTAGGTAGCTAAACTACAGGTGTTCGACAAGTGTGAGTACCCAGTGTAGGAGCTGAGACGCGCAATAACCTCGTTCGTCGATTGTGGTTCAGGCAGCTTTACTAAGTACTACTTACTACTCAGTATCCCATGCCAGTAGTGTTTCGTAACTTCATCATTGTTAGTGCGTTCTAGGATTTTGCAGATGTCTTGGGATGCTGGTGTTTGTCAGCTCGATACGGCAGCTAGTGTAAGTGCTATCGTGTATGTGAGTACGGTGGTAACGAGGGAGCATGGCTAGCGCGAGAATAGGTGGAGATGTTGCTTTACGATCGCTGAATTGCGTGATCGTACATAGGTGGGTGGGTAGGTGTGTATTTGAGTAGCAAAACATTGATATTGGATCACAATACCACAACAGAGTGAAGCCTGACGATGAGTGCTACACCAATCGTATAGCCAATGTGCACCAAAATCGATACATCCCCAACACGTATTAATCCTTCGCAAAACTCTTTCATGATCGCTTCCTCTTCACAGACCGCCACTCCATAGCCACCGGCCCAAAAACAGTCAAGCAAGTCAACGCCAACGGCAAATAAAGCGTCTGCACAACAGCAGCATCATAACCCAGCAACACATCCCCAAGTCTATCAGTACCCACACTATTCCGGATATCCGAAAGTCCCACATTCTCAAGAGCACCAACATTCGTACTCGGGGAATGCTGTTGAATCTCTGCCTTCAATCGATTTGTGAACAGGGCTGCTGATGCTGAGAGATATATGACGGGTCCGAGTTGAGAGCCGAATTGGACGACTGCGTAGCCGATGGATACTTCTTTTGGATCGAGGACTGTTTGGACTGCGTATTGAGGGATCATGAGGCCACTTCCGATTGCGAAGCCGAGAATGCCTTGGTATGTTAGGAGTTTTACGAGGTCGGTGGTCAGGTCGACGGTTGTGAGGAGTCCGGCGGCGATAGGCGCGATGAGGGTAGTGAAATACATGTATGGCACGTAGTAACCTAACCACGATGTGAGATAACCACTTGTGACACTGGCCACACACACCCCTATGATCATCGGTAATGCGTAGATGCCTGATCGGAATGCGGAGAATCCTCGGACTCCTTGGAAGTAGACTGATAAGTAGTATTCAGTGACGGCCAAACTCGCGTTGCAGCAAGATGCGAACCACGCGCCGGCGGTGATGTTGCGGTTTTTGAGTATCCGGGGTGGAACCGTGGCTTGGTCTTGCTGTTTGTACTGTAGCCACGCGAAGACTCCTAAGAGGATTGCGAACACGACGAATAGTATGATGACGCGCGGGTCCTTCCATCCAAATGTTGCTGTGCCAAATTCAAGCGCCAGTAGTAGACACACCAGTGAGGGAACGAATACCGCAGTTCCAAGCAAGTCTAACTGCCGCAACTGTTCCCGCCATGATCTTGTCTCGGTCCCACCAGCAATGTCACCTCTCGATCCAGGCATCTCATCAAGATAGAACACGGCCACCAACCCCAATAGCCCAAGCGGCATATTGATCCCGAAGCAAGCTCTCCACGTCCAGCCATCCACCAAAACTCCCCCAACAAGTGGTGCCGCCAAAGATGCTACCGTCTCCACCCCTCCCAGCAGCCCTCCCATCATAGGCCTCTTTCTCAACGGAAACGCCCGTGTAAGTATCGCAAACATACCGCCTAGTATCCCGGCAACGCCTAACCCCGTGACGGCCCGTCCAACGATGAACGCCTTGGAGCTCGGCGCAAACGTGCACAGTACGATGCCAACCTCATACGTGATGACAGACCCTACGAATAGCGGCTTGACCTTGAATAATGTGTATGCTTTGCCGAAGAGCAACAGGAACGCGCAGAGCGTGAGCCGCAGTGCTGTCGCATACCAGACGATATCGGCTAGCGACTTGAACTCGTCGGACATGGCGGGGAGTGCGACGGCGACAATACTGGTGTCAAGACCGATGGAGATGTTGAGGATGGCAAGGGCGGCGAAGATGGCAAGCATTTTGCGGCCTGTGGGGTATCGGGATTCATCTTCGGCGGGAGCGGCTGGGGAATCAGGAGTGTTCTCGTCGATTTCGAGAAGCGAGGATGGACGGCCGGGTAATGTATCAGCTGTAGTGGGAACATCTTGAGCAGTTCGAGAGAATGTGCTTTCGTTCGTTACTATCGTTGTCGTACTCATGGTTGAGGGAAGTGGCTTCTAAGGCGGGACTGAGAAAACGACCGAGGACTGGTCGTGAATTGTTATGTACTCTGTCATCAATTGTAGATGATCACGTCGGCTATGTTGTCCGTCAAGCAATGTATATGGTGGGGTTGAGCATGGCACATCGCCAATGCGCGACTAGTAGAGCGGATGAGGGCAATAGTTGATGCCGCAATTCTTGGATGCCTAGATACACTACCTCACGCCGTACCGTGATCTACACCATACATGGACCTTGTGCGTAGTAATTGGGCATCTTTTGGATGCTGGAAGATGTATGCGGGGTGATTGTGCAGCATCGAAGAAGCAACGGCCAAGGAGCGACGTCGAGATGTGACGATGGCAGTGGATTATCTACCTAGTCAACTACTACTACTACTGCACATACGAATAGATCGAGTGCAAGAACTTGATATCCCATCTACCAACAAACTCATCAAAAGTCTTGGCGTAGGCTGACACGCCAAAAACTAATCCGTACTTTGCTCACTTTGTAGCGGCCTAGCTTACGCACCGTGTGTTCACACCATGGTGTTCAGAGTAAGTTCTGAGATGACAACAACCCCTGTGATCCTGTGCCTGTGGTACCTTCAATCTTTGTTCTGCTGGTTCCAACGGTTCAGGCATCAATGTTTACCGGCACCCACGTACTGAATGCCATGCCTTTTGGCGTCTCCTTCCACTGCCCAGTCTCGCTGTCGAGTAATCCTTGACTTAGCTGAGCTTCTGCTCGTATTATTTGAGCTTTGTTTATACTCCGACATTCAATGCGACAAGTATAATGTTTGGGCTCAACTGTTATGCCTCCGACCAGATCATCGACATCATATACGGTAGGTTGCCCATTTTCATCTAAGGAAGGCAAGAAATTGAAGCTCCAGATGAGACGTGAGATTCCGTAAAAAAGTGATCTTTCTGCAATGTGGATCCCTTGACACAGTCTTCGGCCTGCACCGAACACAAAGTTATCACGCTTGGTTGTGTCGCCTGTCGCAGACTGGTACAGCGTGGTGTGGTCATCTGCGAACCTCTCTGGTTTGAATTGTCGGGGGTCCGGCGAGCGTTTTGGATCCATGTGGATTGACCTGTTGCGCGTCAGGTTTTGGGCAACAAATGGGTAAAGGACAGAAAGAACTTACCAGACGTTGTTGATGATAGTGGCACCAGCAGGAATCACGTATCCATTATACAAGTCATCTTTGACTGCTGCGTGGGGTACACCCAGAATTACGGTTGGCATCCAGCGTATACTTTCCTTGATACAGCATCGCACGTATGGAAGATGTTCATAATCTTCGAGAGTCGGTAACCGGTCGGGTCCTACAATACGATCAATCTCTTCTTGTGCCTTTTTGAGAACTTCTGGCCAGACCAAAATGGCCTGGATAAAACCGTATATCGTTGCGGCCGTGGTATCAGAGCCTGCTTCTAGCAGTGAGCCACTGATGTAACTCGCCTGAGCATCCGAGAAATTCTCTTTTTCTTGGGCTCGCAGCAGATCGTTGCAGAAGCAAGGCTGATAAGCGTGTCAGCAACCCCTCGACTTCGGGTTCGGAGGCGGTAAGTTCTTACATGGCTGCCACCGGACATCAATCCTTCTTTCGCTCTCATCCATAAGCTAAGATAGTGTGCTCTTTCCTTTCGAAAGAGCGACTCGGCGTGCTTCACGTTCGGAGCTAGCCAAGCAGGTAACTTCTGGAGGACGGGAAACAGGTCCATGATCTGAGCACTTCCACTGGCTGCCAGTTCTCCCCAGTTGGCAAAGTTCTGAATGTGTCAATTAATCCTGAAATATTGTGGAATGCGGAACATCTTACAATAAACAGCTCTTTGAGGTTGGGATCGTTCATATCCGGACATCGGTAGCCAAAGATGATCTGCGTGGACAGCGAGAAAGTGAAGCGTCGCACATGATCTAAAAACTTATCAGGCTCATCAAGAAATCCTTTCAACATGATCTTGTTTTCCAAATCCTGATACGGAGCATAAGTAACTGCAGCCTTGACATTTAGGACATTATGGATCATGCGGTGTATGCTTCTCCAGGTTTCGCCATATCTCTGTGCCAAGCCACAATCAGCATATAAACCAGGGACTTCTGCGAATATGGCGAAGACGATCATGGTCTCCGATGTGAACGTAACAGTCACAAGCATTCAGGAATTTTTCGATCAGCTGAATCTATGTACTCACCATTACGACAAGCCTCATATTCCCACTAGCAACTTTTTGTCCAATGAACATATCCGGTCGGTCAGAATAATTGGCGCTGCGCTTGTCGAGGATATCCTTCACTGCAGTATCACTTGAAAGGACGATCATGGTCTTTGTGCCAAGTTGGAGCGAGAATATAGAACTTCAGCGGGTTATCACTCTGGTCGCTTCATGCCACATTGGCCTGGGCTCACCCATATTGCTCAGCCCATTTCTGAAACTGCAAATGAACATTCTTGGCCGGCATCTTTCATGGATCAGTACAATTGTCTCGTTCTAAACCCTACACGGGGACGCACCAAATGTAGATTTCCCAGTATTGGAATGGTCGGGGGCCCAGGTGGCGCGTTCTTGGGTCTTCTTCCAACACTGGACAGCTTCACTATCAGTGCCAAGGCTAGTCCGGCCAAGAGGTAGACGCCCATGTAACTTGCAAGCATTCTGTGCTACAGAATTGCAAAGGAGTAATTGAAACTCCGATACACAACATTACCATGATGTCCAATGCCATCTGACTTATACGTGTTGTAAGTGTGGTAGCAGGGTGGAGTAAGCAAGGTTCATATTCAAAGCCGTACTCAAAAGGACAGGATTCTTCGAGAGTTTTTGCTTCTCCATGGTGTGATATTCAAGTCTGCCTAGGTACCATCCGACAACCAAAAAAGAAACGGCTAACCATTGGTCCACAAGACTGGCTTCCAAGTCACGTCCTTGTCTGTCACTACAGTATTTTACTGACAAGCCCTGAAAGTGGCAGTTGCGGAACTGCGCATATTTAGCGGATTTTCTGTGCTTAGCATCACATACATGTACTTTTTTTTAGATGCTACCTACACGATATTACAACGATCCACTTGTCTTTCTAATCCCTGTCTCTTTGGTGCGTTCAGTACCTTCTGCTTACTTTGCATGATGTTTCTCGTCTCCGATTGGCGGAGCAATTCGGCCCCAAAAAGGCAATACCCGCGACAAGTATCTAAATACAGACATACCTCACTGTTTCAGAGATGCGCATCGCAACACTCAACAACTTCTCCGACAAACAGTCGTAAACTGCGTGTTGAGTGCAACTTCGCGCTGTCAATACATATTAAGAGCCGAATCCTGCATTGGAAAATCCTAAGAGTGACGAGCTTGCATAACAGAGCAGACAATGGGTAGTCTTGCCTCCGAACAGGATGCCGGCCTAGTGGTTTTACCATCGGACACCGTATTTATTGCTGGTGGTGGGCCGATAGGACTCCTTCTGGCTCAAGTACTATCGTTCTATGGCGTCCAATCCGTCTTATTCGAAAGAAACAAGACCACAACAAGTTGGCCGAAGATGGATCTCACGAATGCGCGTTCAATGGAGTTGTTTCACAAGATAGGTCTCGCTGATGAATTGCGTCGCATAGGCGTTCCTCCAGATATAGACCAAGATGTGCTCATATCTTCAGGCTTGTCCATGGATGAACCATTGACACGCTGGGACCTGCCCAGTGTCGACAAGTTCCGTCAACGCATCTCGGAATGCAACGATGGTTCACAGCCTCGAGAACCCTGGCAGCGTCTATCGCAAGTCGTCTTCGAAAAGTGGCTCAAACAGATTTGTGATGAAGACCCATTGATTGATCTTCACTATGGGTGGAGAGTGGAAAGTGTTCAAGAAAGCACTGATCATGTCCAGACAATAGTCGTCAATGTCGACACTGGCGACACCAAAACCTACATCTCAAACTACGTGGCAGGCTGTGATGGCGGTTCTAGTAAGGTAAGAAGATCACTGCAGATTGCTTTGGATGGTGGACCTATGTAAGTCGCCGCGTTTATTACTTTGGATCACTGCGCTGATAGAAAAGTCCTTCATGTGCGTTACTAGTTCATTTCAAATCTCGTGACCTGCAACGTCTTCGAAAGCAGGGTCGCTTCTGGCACATCTTCTTCTTGGGGCCTCACGGCGGATTAGGCGCAGCAATCATTTCTCAAGACGAAATTGATACTTTCACGGTACACTTGTTTCTGCCACTTGATGTAGATACAGAGAATATTGATTCCAAGGATGCAATCTATCGAGCCTTGGGCGGTATTTATGGGAATTTTCACATTGAGATTGATGAGATTCTTGTACGTTCGGTCTGGCGACCAAACATCGCTGTTGCAAGAATATGGCATGGTCCGCACTACCGTGTCTTCCTGGCTGGAGACTCGGCTCATCAAAACATACCAACCGGTGGCTATGGTATGAACATGGGCATTGGAGATGCCTTCGATCTGGGTTGGAAGCTTGCCGCAGTTATCAACGGAAATGGTGGTCCGGGTTTATTGGCTTCATACGAACCGGAGCGGCGTCCTGTGGCATTGCGTAATGTTGATCATTCGGGCGTTCATTTCAAGGTTCATCAAGACCTTACATCTATCATTGGTGAAGAAGATCCTAAACTTATAGATGCAAAGACAGCAGAAGGTCATACACTTCGAGAGAAAATACACCGCCATTACCAACAACACGACGGTGAAAACAAAGACTTTGGAATTGAAATGGACTATCGTTATGATTCGCCTGTGATCATCCGGGATCACGATGAAGTCGCACCTTCGTGGGAGCCGCGTCGCTACACACCTACAACCTGGCCAGGAGGACGCGCTCCCTCATTGTTCCTCTCCAATGGCACAGCCATCTATGACACATTCGGCAAGCACTGGACTCTGCTGAATTTCTCCGCCGACAACAGTGGAGCGAGCTACATGGTCGAGGCAGCACACAGCCAAGGAATACCTCTGACTGTGGTTGAGCTTCCAAACGAAAGTCACGCTCAAGCCATCTATGAGAAGCCTCTTGTCCTCGTACGTCCAGATCAACATGTGGCTTGGAGAGCACACACAATCGACAGCCTCATTACTGCCACGCGCGTTCTGGAAACTGTCACTGGCAAAGTTGGAAGCCCTTCGCTCGTCGAGCAGAAACAGGAACAAATCACGCGTGCTTTCACAGCTACCAGCGAAATTGACTCACAGGTCGACGAATACCCTTTGGAAAAACTCGGTGCATTTCAAAAGTGAATACTCTTGGCACCTTACCTGATTTGCGGTTCTCATCAAAAAAGGTATCTACCTACCTACAGTACAGTAGAATCACCCACCTTCCACACCTACCCACAACACACATCGTCAGATAAAATCCGGCACACCCCTCGGTCCCATCTCCTTCCGAACCTTAAGCTCCTTCTCCTCCCCACCAGCCTCTAGCTGGCGAATCAAATCCTCCGGATCAAAATCCGTCCCAATAGGATTCTCCTCAAAAGCACCCGACTCCATAAACTCCGCCGCCTGTTTTAGAGTCTCAAAATTATCAACCTGCGTCTCCAGCATATTGCCATCGGGATCCTTGTAATAAATGCTCGTCGTAGGCCCATGGTTCACAGACCACACCGGCTCAATCCCACGATTTTTACGCTGTCGATAAGCAAGCAGCAGATCTGTGAGAGTATCAAATGTGAACGCGATGTGTTCGAGGCCGCATGTGGTCTGTTGTTTTGGTTTGGTGTCGGGAAGGCCGAGGATGGCGATGCGGTGGTGTTCGTCGTCGTAGGTGAGGAATGCGAGCATGGCGTTTTCGGCTGTGATGGTGGCGCCGAGGAAGGTTTTGTAAAATGTTATCATAGCTTGGAAGTTGGAGGTGTTGGTTCGGAGGACAACGTGGGCTAGTTTGCTGGGGCTGGTGACTTTGTCGGAGTCGGTGGCATTGAAATTTACTGCTGCTGCTGCTGTTTCGGCCATGGTTTTATAATGGGTTCTGACCAGTTCAGTGGTGAGGTTTGATGGGTTGACTTATCGAGAAGAATGTATATTCTTGATTTTTTTTGTATTCCAAGATTCTAAGGCGACCACTTTCTTTCCTCTTGCTGTCTGTCGAAAATGGATTACCGTCTTATAAAATTACCCGATATGGCTAAGTGCTTACGAAAGAGTGTTTGGAGGTTCGAAACTACGTATCCGAGGTTATGCTAAACGCTGACTGCATTCGGGAATAGTATTAGTCAGCTTATTCGAGCATCAACGATTAAGCGTCTTCAGAAAGGCTTATGTAACGTAGACACGAATTCAGAATCCAACCAACGTTCCAGACGCCTCTGGGGTATAGCCGCAGTGGTTAGACCGAGCAATCTGAAATCCAGGTTGACAGCTTCTCTCAGAAGAATTGGCTATATCTCAACGCCGGACAAATCGAGTCGTCTCGAATACCGGTGCAGCTCAGTTACAGTGCTGTAGTGCCAGGAGTTCACTTAAAGCTTAATAGGTATTCTTTCCTCGTCTGGTTTTGGCCTTCACATGACCTGTTAATTCTGTGATCGCTTGTCGAGCTGAAAGGGCTTGCCAATCGAGCGACTTATGGCGTTTTATGTCCTTGGTGCAATGCAGAACTCTTAGTCCATGTCGAGCGGAGCAGGATACATACATACACACCTACCTAAATCTCATCTCAATTTTGAGGTGGTCCCTATAAAACCATCATATTTGCAATTCAACATTCCTCAAAATCGGGCACATTACACCATTTCTTTCTTGAATCGGCTCTCTCGAATCACACAGAGAATAGAAAATCTCTCGAACATAACATAACCCAAATGCCTCAAACGAAGCGATCTGAATGGACCCATCACCATCCCTGTTCAACAATAACCGTTGCACGGAAACGCATCTGCATTGTCCAACCGTTCTTCCTACGCAGCTGCATGTTACCAAGGACCACAAACTCGTCACTTCTGTCAACGGCTTGATACAGCTTTCTCAGAGTATGCTTCCGTGTATCAATGCCTTTCCAGGACGTGGCACGTGAATCTGCAATCGCCGCGAAGGAATAGAAGTTGAGCATTAGAGATCTCACTCTTTCATTCAGGTCGGCAGGCATGGCTGATTTGGTTTCGTCTGACTGCACGAACGATGCGTTGTAAAAATTGTAGATGTATGCGAGACACAACACATATGATAGGTATGTATCTCACCAGTACGAAACCGGATTGAGCCCCAGCTCAATCTGTTCGGACAAGATTGCTGAAGCTGTACTTTACCCGGCTCTTCTGCTCTGCTGATTTTGACGAGAGCATAGGAGCATGAGAGCAACAACATCACATAGCGTACATACCTTATATACTAATGTAGGTCAGCGACAACTGACATTTCATAGTTATTCTACTCTATAACCAACCTCACTCACCAACTCCACCTATACCTCTGAATCCGTTAGGAGTATACCCTTGTGTCTTGTCCACGCTTCTTGTTGCAAACCAGCCAACATATCCATCCCACTCTCCAGTCAAATGCAGGATCTCGGGGAAGAGTAGCGTCGAAACGATGAAATTAGCTATGCTGCAAAACAGCGCAACAATATCCTATAAGCATTCTTGCTTGCTGTTCTGCAAGCCGATCGAACAGACGACAGGCACTATCTGGACCATGACATTTCGTCAGTCTGCAGCGGAAGATTTAGCGGGCACTAGTCGCTTAATCTTCGGACGACACTCATCATTTGATTTGGATTTGTCGCCAGAAAATTATCAAATTTTCCCAGCAGCATTCATTGACGGATTGAAGTCCTTATCTCCCGGACGCTAAATTTCCCCCGCTGCAGACTAACGAAATGTCATGGTCTAGATAGAACTGTTCAGACGAAAACTTTTGGACTCGACGCAACTACTGTGCTGGCACCAATCATTCGGCGAGACAGAGGTCTCCATTATTCATTATGACCTTAGAGTGATACTACAAGTTGTCCTTCATCTGTCAAGATGAGAGAAATGGAGGAGGTGGGCATGTCCTTGACACACACAGAAGATGTTAATGAGGGAGAAGCAAGATCGGTCGAAACCAGATCGAGCTGTAACACCGCAGCAGCTCAAGCCGAGGATGCATCTAAGCGAGGGTGATAACATAACGGAGATCCAATGTAGTGCACAGCATAGGCAACAACCTCAGAAGGCTTATAAGGGCCAGAGATGCTGCAGCAGGGCCTCGACTTTCTACTTGGTGTAAACAAGAAGTCGCGGTTTGCGTTAGCGTGCAAAGTTCCATACCATTGTCATGAAGCACTGTCTTCCATTTCCTATTGGCTTAGGACCCTGCATTAGCGTATGAAAACTGTGACATCTTTTATTACACCAATTACTTGGTGAGTTACTTGGCAGCAAAGTGTACGACTACCCTCTTGGCGCTAGACTATGCCTACTACGATGGAAGAAATCAGCACAATACCAAAGATATGATTGGTAGAATTGCTTTATTTGTGATCCAAACCCAAGATGCCACAAGCACGACGAAGAACATATTTCATGGGTCTAAAGGAGGTGTGGAGTTGTAGACTTTTGTCAACTCACCGATTACCAAGTACAGAAAAGACACATCATGAACGAGTACTTTTGTAAGATTTCGACCTGCATGGGGACCCAGATGAACCACGGTAAATATGAACAGGCATCAGGGTCGAAGTTTAGATGAAACTTAAGTGTGGTGGTACTGTACAAGTATGGCCGAAAAAGGCTTCCGAGCAAAAACGAACGACAACTCTTTTTGGGCACATATCTGTACAGTACTGTACAGTGCGTATCCCTGTAAAATGTTAATTTGACTGGCGGTCCGGCAAGAGCTGCAATGCCACTCGGATGCCTATTCCGGTATTATGCAAAAATATTTACCAGTAAGATTCATCTCTACATCAGATATGGGTAGCATGTAATCACCACAATACCCGTTCAGGCTCTAAGTGGAGGCTGCAATTTTTCCCGACAATTAACATTTTACAGGGATACGCACTGTACATGTACACCAGCAACACCCTTCCGGACATGAGTCTTTAAGCGAGTTGAAAGAACCTTGTCAGAACACTGTCACAGGTGCCTCGTCGTGCACATCTGTGTCGTGTTAGCGTAAGCGCTATGGTACTAGTCACCTTGGGCAGTCGTAACCAGACCATTCTCAATGGCAAATAGAGTTTGCTTGGCAGTTTTTACCCAGCGGAATCGCGGAGTCGTGCTCTTGAAGCTGAATTCAAAATGCCGAGAATCTAACGCGGAGAGACCTCACCAGAATGGGTCACGATTCGTACCTGGTATGTTTAACTCCATAGCTATTCAGCTGGTGGCGTTGCGATCATGTACAACGATCAGGATGCCAGATGTTGACTTCTTCTGGCCGATCGCCTTCACAAGGTTATCGGGCTTTTAGGCAAAACCAATGATTTGCAGATAGAAAGATGCTCATAAGCACAGGAAGAGGATTTCGTGAGCAACGAGCTGGACCTGACTCGCTATCACTAGTCAACTGCGACCGGCGTGGGTGCCGTCACTTCCTACTTGGTAAAGCCACCCTGACGTACACAGTCATCTTGGCCTCGTTCGAGACCCCACAGTATCGAATTCGTACAAAATGGGTGTCCCCTGCTCTTACTAAGTGCTAAGATATGATTGGTGTAGCTAACATGTACGTACCTACATACGTAAGTGCTGGCCGAGAATAGTAGTCTTGGCGTTCAAATATCCTTTCTTCAAGATGAGCCTGCACATGTGGAGTTTGACTAGTCAGGAAATTAGCTTACTTGTTACGGTAGGTCATTACGAATCGGGTATGATTTCAGGTACCGTGCATACTGATAATGACATGCTCCGAAATCGAGAGCTATTGGACATCTCCTTTCACTCAACCCTCATGCCACGAAGGACGAAGTGACCACTATATCAAGACCCAACAATGCTCCCAAACAAGAACATCTCATGGTGTAATTATCACAGCCTTCATCTGAACCGACACACTTGACGGAAGGAAAAGAAGATGAATACAAAGTGGAACAAGATTTTCGAAGTGAAGATGGGAACATCTTTCGGTTAAGTTAGCCCCACGAGCTTCGCCTAGATCCCCAACTGCATTTCGCAATTGTCTCTTCATCCATTCTACTAGTGCTTGAACATCGCCTTTCAGGTCAGTCCTTGCTCTTACAATTCTCCCTACACCTAGGGGTGATCGTTTAGCGCTCGGTCATTTGCTTTCTATAAGTGGTTCGCAACTTATGCGATAGGCTGGAGCACACTGCACTGGACTTTGAACATATGACTAAATTCCTACTACGCGACACTGGTTGTGGCTGCCTCGATGGACTTGATTAGGCGGAAGAAACGTCCTAGGTCGCTTCATCGTACTCTCCGCGCTATTAGGTTCGAAAATGGACGGGCTGTGCTTCCGAGTCAGTTCCGTAAGATAACATAGCGGACCCTTTGCGATCGCCATCGAAGACCCGAGTCAGTGGCTTTATGCTAATGCAGAGCGTTTATATACGCTAGGAGAGGACGATAGCCAATGGACAGTCATGATTCACTCCAGTGCGCTTCTAGACTGCTCGGGATGAGAAATGTTGCAACCTTGAGCAGAGCTGCTGCAGAAAGATCTCTCAACAATTCAAGGGCCCAGCTCGATTTCCTGCAGGCGTTGTGTATGTCTCACTTCACTAGCTTTCATGCACGTACTTGTGTGATAAGAGATTAGAACCATGAGGACCACCCTGTTGGATACTAAAGCTGAAAAGGATCTCGGTCAACACGAAAATGGCGGTCATTGAATCCAAACGACAATACTGGAGTATAAGAAGCCTTGTGCTACCTGTTTATCATATCCCTTGCCTTTGCCGGGATTTTCGACGTAGTGGTAACAGCTGAGCACACAATGCCTTCACTCTGGAAATACATCGCGCTAGCAGCCTTAGGTAGGTCTATAATGAGAAAATCTTCGATTTGAGCAGTCACAGGGCTTTTCTAACTCATCGATTTAATAGTTTCCGGTAATGTCTTTGCGTATCCGCAGGGCAACAGTGGTTGTGCCCACTGGTGCCAGGACAACTACATGAGCTGTGGCTTCAAAAATGTCGGGCAATGTGTCTCCAACGCAGCCCAGAACGGGAACACGTGTGGATGCCCTACGGAGACCACAACCACGACTACCACGACGTCTAGGCCGACCACAACCACGACTACCACGACGTCTAGGCCGACCACAACCACAACCACAACGACTTCTAGGCGGAGTACGACCACAACAACTTCTAGGCCGACCACAACTACGACTACACATTCTACCAAAACCACCACGACTACGTCTTGCACGACCAAAACCACGCCTACGCATTCTACGACCACAAAGACTACCACTCCTGCACCCACCACCACCACCACCACTCCTGTATCCACAACCACAACCACAACCACTGCTCCTTCTACGACCACAACCACAACAACCACTCCGTCTACAACCACAACTACCACTCCATCTATAAC
>Ga0181467_100066_pt1 | contig 43600 bp, 34 predicted proteins | sample InSIn5gowninarea_2_FD_119079 | JGI IMG/M metagenome (GOLD analysis project Ga0181467, IMG submission 119079) | Clean room microbial communities from NASA Spacecraft Assembly Facility at Jet Propulsion Laboratory, Pasadena, California, USA -... ... | reverse complement strand
TACCTCTGAGTTTAGTCTTTCAGCACTGCCAACACATACTTAGGTAGTACTCTAGTGTAGAAGTGGTTAAGTCTATAGTATATGGAGGTTGTTATTCTTGTTTGGAATTTCTAAATAAACTTCCACATCAGAAGTTATGACCTTCATCGTCGGTCCTGACGCAAAGCCATATCACATCCACACCAACCTCATTCCCAGCTCCCCAGAAACTCAAACCCGCCCAACTCAGTGGTCGAAAGACTTCCAACCGCCAACAGGCCCATCAAAGCACCACTCGACAGACAAGTACCCCCACTCCCACGACCTCACAGATATCGACATCCACGTCTTCGAGATCCTAGTCGATATTCTCTACAATGACCACCTCGACATCAACCACGCAGACGGCAACCGAGGCCTCCAAACTCTAATCCGAGCATGGCGACTAGCCGAAACACTCCGTCTCGAAACTTGCCAGAACACCCTCATGGACGTGATCTGCGACTTCCTGTCTTCACCAGTAAAGCCGTCTTCGGATCCGTTTCAGATATGTCCCCGCGTCATCAATTGGATGACGGGCTGGAGACTACCCTCCGGCCATCCACTAAGACGTCTGGTGACTGATGTGTTTGCTTTCCAAATGGAGTATTTCCGAAAAGACCACGTCGAAGAGAACGGGGTACTCAAGGCACCGCACGCCGAACTCTGGAAAGCTGGTGGTGAGCTGGTGGTAGATATTATGACGAGAAGGTATAATACTGCTAGTACGGACGTTGTTGTGGATCCAGCGCGTGATGCCGGTTGTGCATATCACGTACATACAACGATGGGGATCAACTGTAACGGCGGAGAGTCGAAAGTTCCTGAGGTTACATGTATGTTAGCGAGCAGTCCCACGAGTGCGATGACGGGTGGGGGGCACTCTAGAGGGAGTCCGTTTCAGGATCTTGCATCTGGATGTGGGAATGGGAATGAGTATACGAAGTCGAGAGATCCGAGGACGGATAAGAGGAGACATGCGAGAGGTGGAGGTGGGCGTTGAGGAGGGTGGGGAACAGTACTGTAGCTGAAGATTTGGACGTCAGGACCAAGTGAAGAAGGGGTACACTACTACAGTAACACCCAGGTGTTCAACATGGCGCATGCAGATGTAACAGAGCACATATATACCTGGTATCAATATTCTAGCTTAAACCATTAATTAGTCACTTGTTGATAATTACCTGGGCGGTATCAAGATAACCTTCTAAGACATCAAATCCCATCCCATCCCATTCACAAATGTAAAAGTCCCAGATTCATGAAATATCGCATGGTTATCAAGTAAATACGTACATACCTATAGTGGTGGAAGTTTATTTAGAAATTCCAAACAAGAATAACAACCTCCATATACTATAGACTTAACCACTTCTACACTAGAGTACTACCTAAGTATGTGTTGGCAGTGCTGAAAGACTAAACTCAGAGGTAATGATACATACATAGAACTGGTAGTATGAAGATGGGTGCAAAGACGTGCGGCTGAGGAATGCCGTGACTAAATACTACGGGAATACACGTTTGTGAAAGTACAGTATATGCGATTGGAGTTTATGGAGGTTAATTTATATGTACCTCGTTAAATTTCTGGAGCTTGAACTACTTCGTGTTGAATCTCGGGATTACCTACAGTATAAACAAGCAAGTTTGGCAGATGGCAGGCTGCTGCCTCTCTACACTTGTCTTCAAAGTCCAATCATTCCCACTTCAACAACCTCTCATTCTACATCCCCAGCTTGAAGAATGCAACGTCGCCTCTCACGGAATCTCATCAATACTACTGATATACTTCGGCTCGCGCAAGTTAACTTTCCCCCTGAACTCACTACTCCGCTGATAGAGCTCTTTCCGCAATCTATTCACACTTCCCAACGGTCTGTGCTCTTCCAGTCCATACCAGACGTTAAGTGCCATCGAGTCATCCCAAAAGATTCGTCGTTCAGAGCTGAAAACACTCTGTCCACCAGGAAGTACTACTTTCCCCACCGTCTGGAATGGGAACGCAGTTTCATCCCACGGTACACCGGCGTCTTCGACTGGTTGCGTAGCCAGACTCTGACATAGCTGCACACGTAAATCGTATGTTGCTTCGTTCTGGGGGTCGGAGAAGAAGCTGGACAGCCAGTTTGAATGCTGTTCTGGATCAGAATCGTCAGTGATCTGATGTGTTTTGGCGAAATTTTGCTGGACTTCTGTTGTTGGGAAGAGCGCGTATTTAACTACGTACGGGCCCCAGCGGTATGCGGACTGTGAGTACATGGTGTAGGATAGGAAGTGCTGGTTTGGTAGCTTTGAGGGGGCTAGTTGCAGGGTTGCATCTTTTCGTTTCTTCATTTCTTTGGAGATTTGCTCTGGCTCGCGGAAATGGCGTTCACGGATGGTGAAGACTTCAACGGTTGTTGGGAGATTTCGTAGTTCGAGGAGAGGTGCGTTGTTGAATGTGAAATCTTGAGTGTGGGTCTGTTCGCCTTTGGGGTCCATGAAAGTTCCCTCGACGTTGAAAACTTTCATACCGCAGCCGCGAGGTCCAGGAGTGCGGTCGTCTTGTAGGAAACTTGGTTCATTGGCGAAGCGGATCGCGACTGTGTGGGACTTTGCAGCATTGGCGGGTGAAGCAATACCGTGCGCGAGCATAGGATCAAGGTCTGAGTTGATAGTTAATGTTCCTTTTACAATCGCTTGGGTTTTGACATGAGTGGCACGCATGGCATGTCTGTGCATGCTAAAATTGTGTTCCTGGGTCCGGCGGATAATGTCGAAGAGTTCATTCAGTAGACCTTCTTCATTGTCGACTTCCGGTTCGACATCAGGGTCGTTATACTTCACATAGGGCTCGTCGGAGAAGTTGTTTTTGATGCCGGCAGCGGCTAAGGATGCGATTTTTTGAGCCATAGCGAGGGTGCTGTATGCTGGTTACTAGTCAGGTAGATGGCGTACTAACTGTTGCTTCACTGCTAAGTCACAATATATAGCCAGCTGGCAGCATGATATAATAGCCAATGACGTGTGAACGCATCGATATAGATCTCCATTTTCTGATTCGCCAGTCGTGGATAGTTCATGGTAATGATCGGTACCTACAGTACATGGCGGTATTCCTTCGAATCAATATTGATGATGGAATCACAGGGACGTCATGAATGCCAGTTATGCGAGCAGGCGCAAACCTAGGTACTAGTTCACGGCACCACTCTGCTACGTGATAACGCATCAGAAATGTAGTCAGATGTTGATGATATTACTCTGTAGTATTTGATTATGGCATGGCAACCGAGTAGTGATTGAAGTGTCGCAACTCGCCACTTGCGAATCTCACATTGTACCGCAAACCTAACACTAGCTTGGGGAGCCGACCTGCAGTGGGTGGTGTAATAAAAAAGTAAGTGCTAGCGCCGTCCTCTCCTCCAGTCCTTTTGCAAGGAACTCAAGCCAATAGCAGGACCTACGACGCTGCTAGTCACCCGAGGTGAGGAAGCCGCTAGCATCAATTCCTGCACTACACCGCCTACTGTACAGTACCGTAGATCGAGCTGCTGTTTCCATGTAGAAGGGCTTCACAAAATACACTGCTCGAGTATCGCAGGCCGTTCTTCAATCTCCGGCTGTTGGTGAAAGAATTCTTCATAAATGGTTAGCCCACTTCGAGATATAACTTACAGATTGTTACTGGAAGGCATTCTCGTTGACCAGCCTCGTTACACTGAGATCTTGTATCCAGTGATGGAGTGTTTAGATTATCTCGCGTCAAGTTGGGGAGAAAAGCATCTATCCCCTCTCTTGTCATACGTGAGGCATTGCTATTATTTTGTAATAACTTGAATTCATGCTAATAGTATTGTAATATACCACAGCGTAGGACCTACACCCTATTCGATAGGACAGGGGTAGCCTTTTGTGTCTATTTCGTCTTTTGTAGTTCTCGCTCCATGTAGCATACATCGCTCTCTTTTGAAGTTTCTCTGCTTAATCTTGCTCATCCAAACTTATATAACAAATAGGGGTATCACAGTGTGAACGCCGAACCAGGACATTCAGCTCAAAAACACAAGAAGTCGATTAGGCAAAATTGATGCTGAGCACCAGGTCAAAATACCTCGTGTAAACGCTCAGCCCAAAGCCTTTCCATCCATTTTAATCAGAATTCGGTATCATCTGGCGGACCGGTGAATCGCTAGGATCTCATCAGACATCCTACGAGCATAGAAAAACTCCCAGCGCGACGGCAAACAAAGCGCCGACAACGCCGAGTCATAAAACTATACATGACGATTGGTTCCTGGTTCATGAGTCTAAGTGTTAGTTCTGTGTGCTGCTGAGAACGACTGCTGCTATTGCGATTGACTCGAAGGAGAAGGATGAGAAGAGGTATCTGTGGTATGCTGAACTTCCGGAGTGGTGCTTTCTGCTGGTGCTTCTGGTTCTGATGACGAACCGTCAGGGTCGACTTCCTGCTGAACTGTTTCGTCCTCGTCCAGTTCCGGTTCCAGAGGCCTAGCCAAGCGCATGACACGAATGCGAGCGCTTTGAGAAAATCACAGTCAGGCCTGTTGACCTTCACAAGAAAAACATAGAACAAACTGCAAATAAGGAAAACGGACTTACCATCTAGCGTCCTCCAAGACTTGAATCCATCTAGCCGTCATCTTCAATCGTTCTCGAACGCTCGTGGTTGGAAGCAGCAAATACTTTTCGTCCTCAGCGATAGGTAGAATGCTCGCAAACCAGTAAGGAAAAATTGCTGGATCTGTCGGTGGCTGTCCATATGCTTCGAGGACTCGGTCATGTAACCATCGTTCTGATCGTGATCGTGCTCGTGCAACAAAATCCAGGCTACGTTGTAGCAGTGCTTGGGTTGACATATGGTTGATTCGTGCTTCAAAGTCGTCGACCGTGGGGTCTGGTCCTCCAGTTTCAAGCGCTTCGGCAGCTTCTTCTTCAGCGAGGGGCATATCATCAACACGTTGTATACGGCCAATGATATAGCCATCCAGTGAAGAGCTCTCCAGTATTTTAAACCTATAAAGACCTTGCGTTTCGAGAATGCTTCGGCCGTCGGGTAATACCTCAACTCTGGAAATGTGAAGTACTGTACCATATTGCATGAAGAAACTTCGTCCTAGGCTGCCCTGAGGCACACCGCGGCCATTGTACATCATCATTCCAAATTTCCTGGACCCGTTCTCCATCGCTCTCCGTACCATGAGACGGTACCTGGGCTCGAAAACATGTAGGAAAGTCGGCATGGCAGGATATGCCAGTGTGCAGGGAAATAATGGCATCCATCCTTCTTCGTCGATGGCCTCCTCCTCCTGTTGTATGGCCAGGACTCGAGTGGCTAGCTCATCAGGGAGCAGGCCAGCTATAGCATGCGACAGTCTCTTATTGGAAGGTTCTGTGGTAACTCCAGGACGCATAGGCAGTGGCCGTCGACAAGCTGGACATAGTGTTGAATGGTCTAGAACTCTGGCAAGACACTTGCGGCAAAAGGTGTGACCACATACTGTGGTAAGGGGATCTATCATTAATCCGTAGCAAACCTGGCATTCGCATTCTGCGCGGACAATTTCTCTCAGGTTGTCAGCAAGGCTGACATCCGACTCTTTGATGACTGGCTCGAGGTCTGAATCCCTTGGTGTGAACGCCAACTCAGAGTGGTAGTCCAATTCGCCTACGTCGGCCATGATGAATGTCGATACAAGTCTGCCTCCATTCATGACACGTGATCTGGGCATGACGTCAATGGAGCTGTCGATGAGGTTGCGTATATTCAGTCTCTCATCCAATCTCAAGGGCATTTCTGCCGTATTGGAAACACTGTGACTCATCTGCGCCCTAACCACTCCCATAATTTTGTTCATAGTAACGTCAATGCTACAGTCCGCCACCGAATGTTCCATTCCACAGTCCTTGAAAGGGCACTCGAAACCTTGGGCTCGTCCAGCATTCTGCGGGTAGGTAATATTGGCACGAAGGTGAGGAAGGGGCACACATGGTTTGCATATTGAATAACCGCACGGGAGTATGGTCGGTTCTCGAATAGGGTAGGAACATTGAGCGCACTGGAACAGTCGAACGATGGCTCTGGCATCCTCATATGGTCTCAGGCCAATATTTTCAGGTCGGGCCTGCTGTTGTGAACCATTTTCGCTCATGTATGCGATACTAATGCTGGAACCGCACGCTGAATCCGTGGATTCGTGTATTTTCCTCCTCTTGCCACTCCTGCTCAAGATATTAGTCTGGAGCCGTCGGCAATGGCGAGCTCATGTCCTGAAAAGAAATGTGTAACAGTACTTTTGACCCAGAACCAATCTCTTGATCTGACTTGGACAAACGGTTGTGGAGAGTGGAAGTGTGTCGTTGTCGAGTATTGATGTCTGGGAGTAGGATTGTTCGCTAGACCAGCCTGCTGGATAGAGGTTGCTAGGCAGTTGAAGGTTGCTGTTAATAATAAAACAATGCCATCTTCGAAAATTTGCAACCAGAGCGGCGAGATAGTGGTGAACAAAAGTCCAGGCAGACAGTCGGCGTTGGGAAGTGTCTAGAAGTTCTTCTCTAGAATATGAATAATATGGGCCATGTGTTTTGAGAGAACTGCATATGAAAGTCTGTGAATCAAAGATCAACGACGTTAACACTCGAGATGCTGGGACATCGGATCCTGGTTAGTTCCCGTGCTGGATCTATGGTCGTCTCGAAAATCAAGATGGGGAAGACGAAAGACCGTCTGAGGGATGGTATTGGACGAACACTCAGAAGACCAAAGAGGGTTCAAACATGGTGCAGTCAAGCACGAGGATCCATGTACGACGAGACACGGCTGCAGGTTAGATTCGTCATTGGTTGACGCAGCATTAGGTATGCGGGCGACAAGTGTAATTGCTTGGAGATGCTTCGATTCGCTTTAGGAAGTGCAAGAAATGAAGATCTACTTTCGAGGTAGGGATCGAGAACACAAAATCAGGCGAGAGGGCGAGAAGCGAGCAAATACGGTTGTCGGTATGTTACCCTGCGGCATTAGCGTCTTCCGTTTCTTTGGGGGTTTCTGACCACCGGTTCCCGCCTATCATGAACTTCTGGGCTCTACGGCCATTGCATCCAAGCCAGATTCTGTGATCCGTGTTGCGCCTCGTCAGCGTCATAGATCTTTCCATCGCTCGCTATTTCGGTGATCATAAGCCTCATGTTGGAGCTGTTGGCATTCACAACGCGTGGTTACTGGCTGCGACGAATAAAAACAGTGCAATGTAACTGGCACATCAGCCACTCAGAGCATACCTTGCCAATGGTCAAGCGACGAAATTGACTTGATTCCAATATTGAACAATGTGGCCGCTCTGACACAATTTCTTGGAAGTAAAGCGGTCATATTACGTTCGTTCACCGAAAATATCCCGTGGAGGAAAACGAAGCCTGGTGGATGCACACTTTTGCCGTGAAATATTATGTGCCACCCAGGCATCTCTCGGCAATGAGGTCCGCACTTGTTACATCTGCCTCAGGCTAAACTCCGAGGAATTCGTGCTTTCAATATGTGATTAAGCCAGGTCTAGATTCAGCAGTCTCCAGAGCCTTGAGGCAACAGCTTTGGTCCATGGTTAAGAGCTGCAACTCCATACCTATATCGAGCTCATCGCAGATGTCCTGTTCCATAGGTACCTTAGCCTCAACCAATAGTAATAGTCAAGCACGCCACCAAAACGCACAGTCACATTTACAAACTCCTCCACCAACCTCTCCATCAGGCGAACTCCGGTTCGAAGTTCTAGCCTCGTGCTAAAGGTAGATTGCCACTTCTCGAGTGCTGCTTCGTGGCTCGGAAAGTGGTTGAAAAGTGGATTGATCTTAATCTCACGTCTACTCCGTGGCCAAGATCGTTATATCACACACCGTAGTGGACTAGTTTTATCCCTGAAAAAATCTATGTCCTATGATAAGGAGAGCGGTTGTTCCGCGAATAGAGCCGGCAGTTTTCATTGCAAGCATCTTCAGTTTCATCGAAACGTGCTTTTGAAACCACTGCTTTCCTGCATTACGATAGAGAATGGCTTTTACAGACGGAGGTGTTCTTCTCTGTGGAAGAACAGCACTGCGCCACGCACAAGATCGTAATTTGGTGTCTGGAAGCATTCGAGGTTTGTTAGGTCGGCAACTGTTCAAGGATATTGAAGGTGGAAGAGGTGAGGTGAGATCCGAATACCTTTCGGGAGATCACATAGTAGCAGTGATAATGCCACCGCCTCAATGTTCGTCTACTGAGTCGCAACTCTCTCATGGTTGGTCGTGCTGTCAGCTGTTCTTGCTTCAACCTCCATCAGACCCGCTATCATCCTCGTTGTCTTCCTCGAGCACAGTCCGCCGCATAACCCCCTTATCAAACAGATCCAGAACGAACTGACGCGCTTGAAGTCGATAATGGTGAGATTCAAGAATAAACAATGTTTTGCGAAAAAGCGTGACACTGCTGAACGCTGCAGTATGCTTGGCCTTCAGGACTTGCAGGTCAGCTGCCACCTTTTTGTACATTACTGAGTTTCCCATGTTCACAATCTTTGCCAGGATTTGGGCATGGATCGTGTCTGAATCAGTAGTTGCGGCTTTGTATTTTGCCATCGACTGTTCGTTTGGACGTTTGTCTTCAGGAAATCGTCCGGAGGGTGCTAGGCATAGTCGACCAAGGTCACGTGGGACACATAAGCCAAGTGACTTGCCACTTGCATCAGTTGTTATATCCCAATCACACTCAGTGAGCATGATAAACCCATGGCTTGTCCTGGAGATGAGGCCGAGGGCGAAGCATGCGGTGCCCCTGATAGACATCACTTCAGCTCCTTCCGCAATTTGCACGATGAATCGCACGACATTGCTTTCTTCCAAGAAGGGTGATCCGAGTTCCATGGATCCAATATTACCTACAGCCCAGAGACAACCTTTGACTTTGGTCAACGATTCCGCATCCTCATCGTCGAGTCGAAAATCTCGGATAGTTGCAGCAAATTCGTAGAAATGACCGGATTGTAGCAAGAGCTTGCAGCCCTCCTCTGTGCGGGCAAGTTCTCGGTAAAAATGTGGAGGCAAGAGGCCACTATCATTGTAGTCGTCTGGATCCTCACCATACTGAGTTCTTGACAAAACTCCAGGATCCAGGTAAGCTCGTGCAAGAGATGCTTCGACCTGTGCAACATAAGAGTCATTTCGTCCCAAGAACCAGTCGTCCATCTCCTGGTGTATGTAGTCAAGACCGCTGAGATATCGATAGCCTGTCGAGATAGACAGGAACCTCAAAAGCAATGGAGCACCAATCTCGCCAAGGTGATCCAACATGGGCCGACATTTGACAACAAACTCCAGATGACTGGGCTGATCACATGCTTCTTCAAGGATTTTCACAGCTACCTCGCATACCTCCACATCGGGATCATACAATTGTGTCAACACAAGCTTAAGAGCCCACTGAGAACTATTCGAGTCCTGTAGACCCGCAGAGTATCGCATACGGCCCACGGCGTACTTTCGCAATAGCTTTGTCGAAAACAGTCGAATAACTTTCTGAGCAGATGTAAGGCCCTGAGACAAGAGTACTCGCAGATGTGTATCCAAGGAGAAGTCCATAGAGCCAAGAAGTGCTTTCAGGAGGTCGGGACGATTATGCAACTGTAGAATAGAATAGAACATATTCATAATATGCCACCTTTCCATAATCTGAATCCCTTCCACACATTCACTAAGTGCACCAAGCATGGCAAAGTAGCCTCCGGTCAAGTAGTCAATCATGTTGTGCTTGTCAAACAATGGCGAAGAAGATGTCAGTCCACTATACTTGTCTAGCTGTGCTAAACACTCTGCAAGCTGTCGCATTAATTTGTTCTCTGATAAGTATTGCACTCCAACTGATGTTTGACATAGAGTGCGCATCAGAGCACAGCCTGTACGAACATAGCGCTGATTTGGTCTCGTATTCCTAATCACGGAGAAGCGCCATTTGAAGGGTTGGTAAAATCTGACAAGCCTCACGACGAACTTGGAGTTCTTCAAGGTTTCCTCAATGTACTTTTGGTTGGTAAGTGGGCCTTCGACTAGATTGTTGATCAGATTCCAATTCCATTTAGTGTAATTCTTGTGATGAGAAACCCCGGTATCCAGAAGTGCTTGCTGAAATAACTTCACATCCATTGTAGCAGTAAACTTGGCCTTTTCTAATACTTGATTGCCGACAGCTAGTTCCTCGCCGTCCACGTGCTTGTGCGAAGAGATCATTCCGGTTCGGTTGGCTGTCCTATTGATGCTTTCAATCTGATAGACCATGCTGGTATTAGACGCAATGAACTCCATGCCCGGAGCATCGAAGGGCATGAGTAGATCACCAAGGACTTGAATGTCGGCACTCCACCTGCTCGGCAAGGAATGATGTGCAAGTTTGAGCACTTCCGTTACTAACAGAGTTGCTTTTCTTTTCATAGCAGAATCCTCTTCGAATTTGATGAGGTTCATGAGCGCGGGAACCAATCCTACTGTAAGTAAAGTGGCAAGAATAATGGCTGTGAAATGGGTAGTGAGATCAAAACGACCTTCCGTGTTATCCTCATCACTCACACGTTTCATGCTTGGCTCTGCTAGTCCATTCACTCTGCCGTATGTTGTGAGTCTCCGTCCTGCTAAGAATGACGAAGACCAAGAAGGAGGCTTGATTCGAAGGATATCGAAGAGTAATTCAAGGATGAGATCCCGTATTACTGGACTAGGATAGACAAGAGAATCGATGAGGGATTTGAGTGGACTTGCACCGTTTGCGGCCAGTGTGAGGAAACCTGGCCAGGTTTTCAACATAGCCGAAATACCTTTGGCACAAGTCTTCAATTTCTCCTCGTTCCCTGACAGGAGCAACGGATCTGTGAAAGGAGCGAACATAGCTTCGAACTCTCGTCCAGATCCGAGATACCGTCGTTGGTGTGGATGGTCAAGCAGATGCAGAAACGCGGCTACGAGACCCTCAGGGGCTGGGAATGCGCCTTCAGCCAGTGCATCAGTTAACGTTGTCAAACCATTTGCTGATATCAGTAGCCTAGGATGCTTAGCAAGGAGTTCAGCCAATGTTAATAGACACATGTTTTTGAGCTGGTCGTCCGGATGCTCCGCGATAGCTACGAGACTTCTGACCACAGAAATTGAAATCTCATGGACACCATCTTTGACGTCTAGAAAGGTTCTCACAAACTTCACAGCCTGTTCCCTTTCGAGTAAAGCCTTTCCCTTCTTTACTAAAGAAAGAGTGACGAGTTCGTCGGTGTGTAGTTTTCGGATAGTCTTGATAGAGGAACGGTCAGCAATCGAGTGACGAGTTAAGCGGTATCCCGCAGCAACTACATCCGTGCTCTCGCTCAAAAGCATGAGCTGCACTCGACCACTGAATACTGACCACGCGATGTCATATTTGAGGGTAGGATTCTTTTTGAATAAATCAACCAAACGGTTCGCACGGTCGATATAGTAATCTGGCTGCATGCCATCGACTTCAAGCTGTTGCAACGTCTCGGTGAACACAACAGTCGGTGAACCGTCCTCCATATCCTCCTCCGCTTCCTCATTGATTTGGTTTGCTTCCACCTTGGGTGATCGCATAGGACTTGACCTGAAGTAACTTGACATGCGTATGTTGGGTGGGGTTATGGGTGTTAATGATCGCTGTATTTCCTGATCAAGTTCCTGCCGTAACTCTGCCAATTTGCGGTTAGAGGTTCCCAATTCTTGTTCTACTCTCTGCCTTTGGTCTCGTGTCTGCTTCGGATTCTTGGTCATCAAAGCCTCCAGCATGTTTTCAGTGCCGACCTTGATCTTCATCTCTTTCGCAATCTTATCACGGACAAGAGCCTGCCTTTCCTCGCTAGTGCCGTGTTTCTCGTCCTCTGTAGAAGTTCTCACTATCCGGAGTGGTGCGCTCGTGGATAGCTCATTTTGAGGTGTGTGGGAACGACTCTGTAGGATTGACTTCATCTCTGGATTGAAACTGCCGAGGATGGGCAGCGCGGCTGGAGCCAGTTGGAAGCCCAACTTTGGTCCATTAGCACTGCCGCCTGAGAAAGACCTGTTGCCCCTTGTTGTCGGCTTCGCAGAGGCATTGTTGAGATCATCACTCTTTCGGTAGGTATGCTTGAAGCCTACTCTTTGCGTAGGCGTTCCCGAGTGAAATTGCTCCGATGATGCCATCTAGCCATGGGTGCTACGGATGACGATGGGACTACCTGTGGCAGCGAGCTCTACAGAACTATACAATCAATCTGAGATCTGTGTAGTGTTCTGGTTGAGTGCGGTATTCTTCGCTGAGGGGATCGAGGGCGGAGCATGAATTGGTGGTTCATTGTTGACCTTTCGAGGACCAACCTTGCTGGTAGACTTGTGCGAATCGATTGTACATTGAAGTGTCAACAAGAGGAAGGGACGTAGAGCCCGTTTGCTATTGTGCACGACCTACAAACACGTCTTCGACAGTGGACGATGCGACTGGTTGCATGCAGTGCACATCGCACTTGATGAGAGTTGACTTTAGTAATTGAGTAAGCTTAATATTTCCCCACAATCTCACCTTCAGGAGCACGCCTCAGACTTCTTAAGCCTTACCCAATAGTGATTAAATCAAACAGGCAAATCTTTCGATACTACAGCCATGGAAAGCAGCAATTTTGATTTCAGCTCAATCCCTATGATGGTTTTGCGCTACAACATCTGATACCTGTCCTAGCAGAATACCTACATGTATGTACTGTACCTCGAGACCGTTGCCAGCACTGTGTGTTAAGTTCCAGCCAGTACTTCAGGTGGTGGAATAGAACCAAACTAAGTCCTTGAACAGCATATCCATCAGCCTTACAAGAATGCAAAAGTGCTATCGTACAAAACTCCCAGATGTCAAGCCTACGGAGTGCAATACTTCAGTGTGGTTCCGGCAAGCTCTTGATCCATTATCCAGTACATACCTTATGCCTTGACACGTACAAGGGACCATTATCAGCGTTCAGATCTGGACCAGAGGAATGGCGATAAGACGATCCCTCCGTCTTCTCTGCCAGTGGTGACCTGAGCATGAACCTCATTGCTCACAATCTGAGCTGCCCGTTCTTATCGGCGAGCTCCGATTGCATTGTCTCTTACTACCACGCTCACCTTTCCCTGACCACTTTTTGCCCACCTCGCCATGTTTGTCTAATGGTAGTTATCAATCCAAACAAAACCTACGCTATCCACCGGAATGATCCATCCATGTGACCTCTCGGCTCGTTCAGCATTGTACGATTGGAGCTACCTGTTGCTCATGCCACGAAAAGTGACTGGTTGATAAGACCAGCGTAAATAATAAAAGCATAGCTCTTGCCCCTCATAGAACCGTGATCACTTGTTTCAAATTCTGCTGTGCCTCCTTCTCATTACTGACTAAGTCTCTTAACCGAAAGATCTCAGCATTGTTTGCCAGCTCTACCTAATCCAGACTACTAAGGCTTGAGGCGAACAGAGTCCAAGCAGACTCAATCTACTCACCACACCCCTCGACAAAGTGAACCCCTTTACCAACTTTGCAGCACTGCCAGTACTACCATCATGCCTAAGGTAACCGCCGCCCGCTATGGCAAGGACAACATCCGCCTATGCAAAGTCCACCGTGATGAGGCCACAAAAACTCAAACAGTCTACGAAATGATTGTCTGCGTCCTCCTAGAAGGAGACATAGAAACTTCCTACACAGAAGCCGACAACAGCGTTGTCGTCGCCACTGACAGCATGAAACAAACAACCTACATTATGGCCAAGCAGCACCCCGTCAATCCGCCTGAGCTCTTCGGCGCCATCCTCGCAAATCACTTCATCGAGAAATACAAACACATTCACACCGCCCATGTCAACATCATTCAACACCGCTGGACCCGCATGGATATCGAAGGTAAACCACATCCTCACAGCTTCTACCGTGACGGCGCCGAGAAACGTGTCGTGCAAGCCGATGCAATCGAGGGCAAAGGCATCGAGATTCGGTCCGGGATATCCGACCTTCTCGTGCTCAAATCCACGGGCTCGATGTTCCACTCCTTTGTACGGGACGAATATACTCAGCTCCCCGAGACCTGGGACCGTATCCTCAGCACCTCTATAGATGCCGGCTGGAAATGGTCTACTTTCTCTGACGTCGCTGCTGTCGAGAAAGATGTCGCCAAGTTTGACGAGACGCACGCCAAAGCTCGTGAGATCACATTCAGGTTGTTTGCAACCCAAGAGAGCCCGAGCGTACAAAACACAATGTACAAGATGTGTGAGGAGATCCTGGCAGCGCAACCAATGGTCAGTGACGTGGACTACGCGTTGCCGAACAAGCATTACTTTGAGATTGATTTGAGTTGGCATAAGGACTTGAAGAATACAGGCAAGGATGCGGAGGTGTATGCACCTCAATCAGATCCTAACGGCTTGATCAAGTGCACAGTAAGCCGGTAGTTCAAGGTCTGTGAAGGATTTGGTTTCTATGGTAGTTGTGCATGGTAAAGAGGATCCTTGTCAACTTGAAGCTACTTTATATGCTTGAGTCGTCTATATAACAGAATCTGTAAAATTTGACAGTATTGACACGAAGCTCCTCTTCCCTGGTCTCCCGGACCATCATGCAAATGCTATTCAAATCTTAGTATACATAAACCATCCTGGCAAATTCGAGTAGCAGTTGTCCATGGCTACTAAGCTACCTCGCAGAGTGCCACCAGCAATGTTGTCGTGCTTGGGTGCTTGCTCATATTCCCAAAATCAGTCGAAAGCACTTGCGTATGCAATGGCCAAGATCTCGAGATACTGGTCTCGACAATATCGACCGACTGGTATTAACCCTGAACAATCCTTCAGGACTGCTCGACTACCGACGCCTTGCTCGGAATTAGGCTGGAGTAAGTGAGTAGCCGCCCTAAGAAGACGACCGAATCATGCTCGCATAATGATTGATAATGCTGTGCCCGCTCCCTGATCACGTCGAAGCTTGCGCACTTCCCACTTTCTCTGGCGGCTGCTCGATCTTCAGCTTCTGAACCTGTTCTATTATCGCTCCTTCACTCTTCGGTATCACCGTTTTTCCTTCAAGCTTGATTATGTTTTTGAAGTATGGGTGATTTGCACCTTCGAAGACCTTCAGTCTCCCCAACCTCTTATCCCTCAGTCTATTCTTCGGCAGCATTCCCCGTACTGCCTTCCGCAACACCTCTCCTCCACCCCATTTCCTCATCATCATGTCCATGCTCATGCTCTTCAGACTGCCCGGTCTTGTGGTGTGTGTATAATATTGTTTCTGATACCTTTTCTTGCCCGTGGTATGCAGATCTGAGCAACCGATGGCGACGACGTAGTCGCCGCAGTCGGTGGATGGGTCATAGACTGGTTTCTGCTTGCCCATAAGATGTGTTGCAATGCTGGTAGCGATGCGACCTAGGGGACGCGGGTCGTTGGATAGGTTTACTAGGTGCCAGGTACGGGAGTGGGCGAGACGAGTTGGACCAAGAGATTGAGACATCCTGAGCACAGTCGTAGAATGAGAGCTAGGTTGTGGTTACTTTACACGATCGAGCTGCTTGAGGGAGCTGAAATATGGGGTTGATCAAGTTGTATATGGTTGTGGTCAACGCTGAGCGTAGAGAGTTAAAAGTCGAATTGATGCTTCTGTCGTGCGGATGTTGCACAAATATGATAGCCTGTGCACTTCCCGGGATGCTCGTGATGATTTCTTCAGTTCCTGATGTCGCGACTCCTACTTCTGCACATCTGCACCTTTAGTTGAAGCATGCAATAATCTCCATGCAACAATCCGTCTGTCGCGTAGCCTCGCAACTCTCCTGCGACAACGAGGCTCACATTCGCCTAACCCATCCATTTCTGGAATAGTACCCACATTCCTTGGCAAGTGCGCACTCTGCAGCGAACTTTCACAAACACCATCCGCGCAAAGAACTGATGACAATATCGCAAAAACGCACCCTCTACCCTTCCGACGTACTTGCTAGACATAGTACCCATCATGTCGGCCCCTCAGAGCGTTCAATGCTTCGGCAAGAAGAAAACCGCAACCGCTGTCGCACACTGCAAGAAGGGCAACGGCCTCGTCAGAGTCAATGGTCAACCACTTTCTCTTGTTAAGCCTGAGATTTTGCGATTTAAGGTCAGCCAACATTCACATCCAGAAGCACACAAGTTGCCACAAAAGAAGAGAGAACAAGTATTCTGATGTATATATGCAGGTCTACGAACCCCTCCTCGTTGTAGGAACCGACAAGTTCGCTGGCGTCGACATCCGAGTCCGAGTTACAGGTGGTGGTCACACTTCCCAGGTCTACGCTATTCGACAAGCCATCGCCAAGTCCATTGTCGCTTACTACCAGAAATATGTGGACGAGTACAGCAAGAACCAATTGAAGCAGGCACTTGTCCAGTACGACCGAACACTACTAGTGGCCGATAGCAGACATGCCGAGCCGAAGAAGTTTGGTGGTCCAGGCGCACGAGCAAGGTACCAAAAATCCTACAGATGAACAATTCTACGAGAGATCCTGGAGTCGAGTATCGAGAAGGAATATTTGCGGTTATGGCTCTACTTCATGGCTTGGTGTTGTGCTCCTGCGATGGATTGTTGCCACGGATGTATTGTCGGAGTAGAAGCACAAGGATGATCAGACGACGCAGGATTGAGACAGTGCTGAACAGTGTTCCGGGAACGTGAAATTGAACGCTGCAGCAAAACCAGATTCAAAGGATGTGCGCTTGAACGAGGCACAAATATCAAGATAAGAAAGCACAATGATACAAACTCTACAAAAATCTTCAGATCGCTAGTACTTGGAACTTGCGAAGAGGAAGTGAGGCACGTCTCTACACCTACGTACGTGATTTATTCTCTGATGCTCATCTGATTAGAAAATATAGGTTAAGGACCTGGCTCTACTTGGTATTTCCTCGTGTCAAATACCATCGCCATGTCTTCGACGTTCATTCACATCTCAACCACAACAGGTGCATACTCGCCTGCTTCCTCGTCCTCATCCCACCCATCAACCTGCACCTCCACCATCTCCCCATCCTCAAGCTGTACCATCCCCCTCCTCAGTAAGTTCTTTTCATCTTCCCATCCATATCTCTCACCCAACCAGGCCTCCAACTCCTCCAACCCTTTCTTGACCTCCTGTGCTTCAACCTCCTCCACATTCCCTCGCAGCGTCTTAAGTAGTTGTCTAAGCCATTTACTACCCATCTCATCCGCCATCTCAAACAACCCACCCTCCACATCCTCCACCCGTGCAAGTTGCTCCCGCAATACCTTAATCGCCTCAACGAGATACGCCTCCGCCGCCGTCAACGCACTTCGACTAGTAAATAGCACACTCAGTATCCTCTTCCACTGCTCCAAACAACTGTAATTCGCGAGCGTCAGAACCATAAGAAAACAAAACTGCAATTCCCCAAGTAGTTCCCGCGCAGCGACCTGCTGTGCTACCTCTTCTGATCCGTGTCCAGCTGCGCCAATCACTGTGATGAGGTGCCCGAGGTACCATGACCGATCGCGTGCTTTGTCTGTCCTGTCTCTTCCTACCGCACTATCAGGCCACGTCTGCTTCAAATCGATCGGCACTAGATTCAGCGTTGCGGACGGTGAGAGGACAGACGATGTTTCTGTCGCTGTAAGGCCGGGAATGTGTTCTGTATCGCTCGGGGCGCAGGATATCGAAGTAAGCGACCAGGACTGCGGAGAGGTGTCGCTCGAAGTTGTAGGCGTCAGGACACGCGCTAGCAGGCGAGGAGAAACATGGTTTGTTAGACGTGGCCAGGGGTCGTCGTTGTCTTCGTCGTCTTCGGACGCATCTCGTGCTGTGCTGCTGATATTGCTCTGGTCTGCTTGTAGGTTTGCGCTCGCGGCGCGCAAAGCAGTGTAGTCTACCAGGCCTTTGCGCTGCAGGTTGGGCAGTGAGCGCACAACATCGTGGCTTGTTTGGGAGTCAGGTAGGATGAGATCGAGGTGTTCGAGGTCGGTGTTCCATTGCAGAATGTGTATCTGCGGAGTTGTGCTGGTTTGTTCGAGACTTAGCCAGTGGCCATGACGGATGGATAGAGAAGCATCGGTACCACTGTAGACGAAGTGGAGGCCCGAGGGGATGTTGTTGATGCCGTGGAAGTTTGGTGAGGAGTTGAAGGAGGTGAGATTTATGCCTATGAAGGTCTTTGGTGGGAGATCACGGACGATGATGGTGGGGTTTTGCAGCGATGGCATTTTTATTCAATAAGTTTGTGTTTTGTAGATGGAGAAGCACAGTTTAGGCACACAACTTCTTTCAACAACAAGATGCAGACATAATCGAAATGACACGAAGGTATAGACGGCAAAAACAAAGGAAGCGAAAATTTGGAAAAGTTCATTGATTTTGCACACTCTTGATTTGGAAGTTTTTCACTTCAGGCTCGAGAAGCGGGATATCTGATTTTGGGTGAGGACCAGGCGTGATACCGCATGCCGTTCCTCGCGTATGTTGTGAAAGAACCCTCCACGCATACCAGCATAGTATTGCAATGCCATAGTAACAATGCAACCAATGCGCTCAGAGACGACGACCACGACGACCACCCTTTCTTCGGGTTGAGTCGGATGGAGTGGGTGTAACGTCCTCAATTCTGCCGATCTTCATGCCAGATCGAGCAAGAGCTCGGAGAGCGGACTGAGCACCTGGGCCAGGAGTTTTGGTTCCGTTGCCTGTCATATCGTAAGTGACCCGTTTGCAACAGAAGTGATCGAGAAAACATACCACCGGTAGCTCTGATCTTGATGTGCAAAGCGGTAATGCCCAATTCCTTGCATCGAGCAGCAACATCTTGAGCAGCCAACATAGCAGCATATGGGGAGGACTCGTCACGGTCGGCCTTGACCTTCATACCACCAGTAACACGGCAGATGGTTTCACGGTCACTGGAATCACCCAGATGTCAGCCTTTAACCCATATTTATGCTTTTGCAGGTCTCTTTTCTTGACCAGTCCAGATTTTGACTTACGAAAGATCGGTGACATGAACGAAGGTGTCGTTGAAGGAAGCGAAGATTCGTGCAACGCCGAAGACAAGTTCACCTAGTGTACGATTAGTTTTTGATATTCCAATTGCGATCGACTGTATCAAACTAACCTTCTCGAACTTGAGGGCCCAAGGAGACGTTCTCCTGGGCTGGACGGGCAGTGACTCTCTTGGGAGGCATCTTGACTGATCAATAATACTATTGTTTGAGTAAAGAGGGTGCGGTATAGCGGTCGCAAGTAAATTGATTCCGTGAATATCGAATTGGTTTCGTGCTGGATGATTTTCGGCTGAATTTTTGATTAGCGTGTCGCGAAAATCTTGGCGCGTCCTATCTAGCTGCAATCAAATTTGAACCTTTGTTTCTCATCTCTTCAACATATCTAACGATCATACGTGACAACGAGGACGACTGACTGTCAGAAGAGTAACTGCCAGGTCACTAGCAGGAGTTCCCGTGTTATGGAAGAGTGCACTTGAAACAACATGTGTGACGATAGCAATCAGCTCTTCCTCTCTTTGCAGGTTGTTTCTTAGCTTCTTCAAGTACTGTAGGAAAGAGCCAGCTGGGATTTTCTTTTCACCATCCTTCTACAGCATGGCCAGACCAAGTGTTGGTATCATAGGCATGGGTCTTATGGGCCGCATGTATGCCAGTCGCTTCAGTGAAGCAGGATACTGGTAAGACAAGCCTGACTGTGGTCAGGCTTTCATCACTTCTAGGTATGTTGCATCATTTCCTTCCCTTCCATTTCCAAGGATGACATGAGCGCATTTGGCTCGAGCATCATCTGTGTTGGCATTTGCCTGTATCATTCTGATGCGGGCTGCTTGTCGACTGGATGGTCACTGATGTGAACTCCTCGCTACCTTAAATATTCTTGTCTGAAGAAATTGTCCATCTCATCACTCCCTGATCCTCATATATCATTGTCAACTAACGGGTCTAAGCAGATAGTTATCGAAATTCTTTACAAAGTCCTCATGCTAATACCGATGCTGAAAAGTGTCAATGTTTGCGATCGTCCTGCAAAATTTGAACAATTGAAAGCCCAATATGCTAATAAGGTTTGTGATTCGCGATAAACCCGGCCGTTATTAATGTTCCTAGCAAGGAATCAATGTTCTACCCAACGGACACCTTGTCTCTCGAATTAGCGATTGGATTATTTACAGTGTTGAAGCTGAGATGATTGACAACGTCGTTGCTGAGTATGGCCCTTCTACCAAAGTAGGTGCCATCGTTGGAGGCCAAACGTCTTGCAAAGCTCCCGAGCTAGCAGCCTTTGAGAAGCACCTACCAAGTGATGTTGAGATTGTGACATGCCACTCCCTTCATGGTCCAGGTGTTGACCCCAAAGGCCAACCACTTGTGATCATCCAACATCGTGCTTCGCAAGAAAGCCTTGATGTGGTTCACGGGATTCTTTCATGCCTGCAGTCGAAAATAATTTTCCTGACTGGAGAAGAACACGACCGCATTACAGCGGATACTCAAGCAGTAACCCATGTTGCATTCCTAAGTATGGGTTCTGCATGGGCAGCAAACAATCAATTTCCATGGGAACTCGACCGTTATATCGGTGGCATCGAGAATGCCAAGATTAACATTACGTTGCGAATCTATTCAAACAAATGGCACGTGTACGCTGGTCTTGCTATCCTCAACCCATCCGCCCAACAACAGATTCGACAATATGCACAATCTGTGACAGAGCTATACAAACTTATGCTTGGTGGACATCGAAAAGAACTGGAGCAGCGCATCAGACAAGCAGGTGCAGCCGTGTTCTCGAAAGACGCCAAATCGTCCAGCTTGCTTCTTGAAGATGAGCTTCTCGAGAAGTTTTCACTAGGTAAAGGTCACACACAGCGGAAGCCGAACAACCACTTGAGTTTGCTGGCCATTGTAGATTGCTGGTGGAAACTCGGAATTGTCCCCTACAACCATATGATCTGCTCTACCCCAGTAAGCGTTGTTGGGACCTTGCTAACATGATAACTGACATGAAGCAGCTATTTCGGATATGGTTAGGCGTTACAGAGTATTTATATCGTAACGAGGCACTGTTGAACGAGGTGATCAACGTTGCCATCAACGATCACTCATTCCGATCGGACGACTTAGAGTTCACATTTGCTGCTCGGGTGAGTTTGTGTAATCTTGGTTTGACAGGAGCTTTGATTGCCAGAATTGAAAACACCCAAGCTCCTGATATTGTGCATGAGAATTTTAGACTAACACTGTTAGGCATGGTCTGATTGTGTGAGCTTTGGTTCGTTTGACGCTTATCGCGACCGGTTCGAAAACATTCAACGTTATTTCGCACCCCGTTTTGATGACGCTGTACGAATCGGCAACGAGATGATCAAAACGATTATGGAGAACACCAAGACATGAACCGTTCGTTCGGCTACATCCTAACTGAAAGTTTGTTATACGATATGATGTTGCACTCATGGCCTGCCAATATTTTTGCAACCTATGTCGACGTAAGCTACCTTACGCCATGTTAGAGCTAGCGATCATCTCGAAACGATGTACAACATGGCGCGCGTTCCCTGAAGCTTGACTTTGACGTTGAAAATTGGCATCATCCGTGTTATGACTTCGGGATTTGTAAGACGTGTTATGTCACTGGACAGTTCAAGCATGGTCCTTACTTCAGACGAGATGCTGAGATTGCATAACAAACAACACTGGTGACAGTTTACGATCAAGGTGAAATATCCATGACATACTTAGCGCAGACATGAGTTTTACGCGTTGGTAGTACCCGCTGCCAAGATGCATCATCACGGGTAATTTGCCCGCGAACACTTCTCAAACTGCCAGCACGCACTGCGCCACCTCACTGGTTCGACTGGGCACTTACGAATCAGCAAACCGGGAAGAATTTAATTGGCTACTAGATATCCTCAATCCAAAAACAGTCTTTCGAGTCAAAGCTTAGCCGTCGACCCCAATCTCTAGCTCGATCTATGTCGGAACTTCCCCCTAGCACGTCTTACTCAAAATCCGTCAAATAAAGAAAGCCACCGATGCGTAAAGCGTTCAACTCAATTCAGATACACACACCATGTCCTGTAATGACCTCACGTGTATACACGACACGTACAAACATTGCTTTATTCCCAATCGTCAACCAGTAGGTCATTCCTACTTAGTCATTGGACGCCTCCACAACAGAATTATCTGAGTGCCTACCTGAAATGGATTAAGCTCATCTGCAACGGACTCCTGAGCCCCCCTGGCCTTGGGTCCGTAGCCCCTTCACATGTACGACGTGATTGGTTTTCGCCGCATGGATCTGAAATCCCGGTGATCCTCTATGATGGCTTGGGTTCCTACAGAAGGTTTGCTGTATATAGCAAAAGAAATTGGTCTTTAAGTAATACCGTGATGCCCCCTTCTCCCGTTATGCTCTTTTTGCGAGTTGAACATCGTCCTAGCACTACAAGAACACGCTAGACTAGCGACAATAATGGGTTTGTCGTCGTATCTAACGGGCGTGGCGCTGTTAGGTAAGCATCAAGCACATCTACCTCTGCTCGCACTAAACACAACATACACAATACTGACTTCCAATTATAGCGAGCACTGCTCTTGCCCAAGTCGCCAGCTACTCAACCAGCAATTACGGTGTAGAAGTCAATATCCCATCAGACACGGCCTCCTCCAAAAGCGGGAGCATTTACTTCCAAATCACCGCTCCCTCCGGCACACAATGGGTCGGCTTCGGTCAGGGCAACAGAATGTCCAACGCAAACATGTTCGTCGTCTATGCCAGCGGCAAAAATAACGTTACTCTCTCCCCACGCAGTCCAGCCAACAACGTCATGCCAAAATACAACAGCGCTGCACAAGTAACACTCCTTGAAGGCAGTGGCATAAATTCTGATGGCTCACTCACCGCAAATGTCCGTTGTGATTCGTGCTTGAGCTGGTCAGGCGGCACCATGGACCCAACCAGCAGCAGCACGAACTGGATTTGGGCATATAAAACCGGATCGGCGCTGAACTCAGCTGACGCTTCCGCCTCCATCAACCAGCATAGCAACTACGGCAACTTCAATCTCGACTTAACGAAAGCCACAGGCGGCAGCAGCACAAACCCATTCATCGCCGCCGCTGCCTCTTCCGGCAGTCCCTCCTCTTCTGCCGCAGCCTCAGGCACAGGCACAAGCACAGCCGCCGGCTCCTCCTCCACATCTGGCTCAACCTCCGGCAACAGCAACAGCGGCACCACCACCTCCTCCACCACCAGCAGCTCCAAGGGTAAACCCGCCTCAAACTCGCACGCCATCCGCTCCGCCCACGGCATACTAATGACAATCCTCTTCCTCGTCCTTTTCCCCCTCGTCAGTCTAACCCTCTACCTCCCCACGACAAAGAAAGTTCGCTACATCCACGCCCCCCTCCAAATCCTCAACATAATCCTACTCATCATAGGCTTAGCCCTCGGCATCGTCATAGGCAAGCGTTACCACCAACTAGACGCCTACCACCAGATAATCGGATACATCGTCTTCGTCGCGTTCATCCTGTTCCAGCCCGCGATGGGTCTGTACCAGCATCTGTATTTCCACAAGACCGGCGGCCGCAGCATATTCGGTGTTATGCATCGCTGGCTAGGCCGGACCATGATCTTGCTCGGTGTTATCAACGGTGGATTGGGCTGGTTCATCGCGAGTTCGACGGGCGCATATATCCCCTATGGTGTTGTGGCAGGAGTAGTGTTTTTGGTTTATTTGACTGTTTTGTTTGTGGCGAGTCGCAGGACACCGGAGGGAAAAGATGCGGTGCTGAGTGATGAGGGAGAGAAAGAGGATAGAGCGGCTGAGATGCGGGGTCCGTCTGGGCAGGGTGGGAGAGGAGGACATGCTAGGTTGCCTAGTGAGGAGGTTGGAAGGAATTTGAACAATACGGCTTATATGGAGCAGAGGAGTGGAGGGAGGACTGTCTATACGGTTGGGAACCATCGCGTCTAGATAGATGTTGGAGCCTTGATTGGTGGCTTGAAAATTGGTGAAAAGATGGTGGTCGGTGGTATTATTTTGTTGTTATGTATTTAGCATTTGTGTTGCATTTGATGTGATTATGATGGTATGGATTTATGACAAGCAAGCAAGGTGAAATGAACTTACACGATTCAGATAGATGAGGTTTTAGAGGTCTAGCAATAGTTATTACTAATTTTATAGACAAAAGACATTGTTGCAATCTCTTCCATGCCTGGTCGTATATAGTATGAAGTGTTCATCCACCCCTCTATCTCAAAGACATTCCCTCCACACTGTTTGTCAGCTAAATTATGGTTTCCCCACTCACATAGATCGAAATGTTAATAACATTTCTCTCATTCCTTCCCCGGAGGAAGCACCACAAGATACTCTTACAGTAGTACGAAAAAATAAATCACCGAGAAGTGAAGTATAGGCATATCCAAACTATAACAAATTTCGACGGGTTATAGGGTGGTGAAAACTTGGTAAAATATTGTTTCTTACGTACTGCGTAAAGAGTTGTGCTTATGACTACTGTAGGTAGTGAGCACTGGCGGGCGAATGGCTTTAAGATGGGAGAAATATGATGTTGGATCTGTTGTGTTTCAAGGGAAGACGCTGTCGAGCTGTTGCGCTTCGTTTTGTACACGGTGCACGCTCTTGGTTCATCTTGAATCAGTGATCGCTTGATAAAAAATTAGCTTGTGATATAACTCCTGTTCGTCATTCATGGGTGACATCCCTTCGCTGTTTTTGATGTAGCCTCGAAGCATCACACGGTAAGACCTACTACTGGCTCATAAATCTTAAAGACTGAGGCAAGGTCGTAAGATCTTTTACCGTCCTCTAGGAGGCATATCCGTGTGTGCGCAGATAGCTACCTCCCACTCCGGCACCTAGCGCAGCTTTATCCACGGGTGAACAATCCGGAGAACCCTCTCGTAGTCCTACTGAGAGTGTGGTCCGCCCATCCGTCATTCCATCAAACATGTGAATGTTCAACTTTCGACTCATTGCGGATTTGACTGGTCAGCTAACATGCTGAACAGGAATGATAGTAATCGTTCATCCTCGCTCCGCGCCTACGTTAGTGCAACCTGTTCCTAGCCCATCAGCAGTGGTACGTTTCATCCTCCAGCACATCCTCCCTTCATACTTCCGCTATCGCCTTCTTTCCAAAATCAAAGTCAGCACTCACCTTCGACTGATCAACAGCCGTCCCCTCACTCCCAGCATAACTCCCACCCTTTTCCCCTCCCATATCACCATCCCTACCTAAACTACTAATTCTACTACCCCTCCTCCAAACCGCCGCATCAACTCCACTCGCCCGCCTTACCTCATCCTCTTCTCTCGCCACATACCTCGCCGGCCTCTTACTAGCAATCACATCTTTATCTCTGAAGACCAGTAGTGGTGGGTTGTCACGGTAATACGCATCTAGATCTTCGAGTGTCCGGTCCGCGGTCTCGGGGTAGAAGAAGTAGACTAGCGGAACGAAGAGGGCGTTGAAGATTACCCAGATTATGTAGAAGCGCCAGCCGAGGGACTGGATGCCGATGGGGGTTATTTCGACGACTATGAAGTTGCACATCCCTGTGCACGCATCGCGTTATTAATAGTTCGCTTGGAAAGCAAAAGAGAGAGACTAGAGGTAAAGGAGGCTTACAGTTTGTCGCGGTGCCAATGGCGGCACCTTTGGTGCGCATGGCTAGGGAGTTGATTTCGGTGGGATAGAGCCAGGGGACACCTTGGAGGCATTAAATCAGCCGTTCGATCAAAATGCGTCGAGCAATTGAACAGTGTTCGTTCAAAGGCATCATCTACTGACCTTGCATGCCAATTCCAAAAAAAACGTAGTACAGAAAAAAAAAACCGGTTGATGCGGCTGCGAGCTTTGTTTTCGCTTCTAATGTGAACTGAGGTTGGGCGTCAAGACCGAGAAGGATGGTGATCATGAGGTAGCAAAAGAACTGGCCTGCTGCGGCGTACATAAGCATCTTCCGCCGGCCCCAACGTTCGACATTTGGTATGCCGATGAGGGAGAAGAGAAGGTAGGAGACTGAATTGCAGGCTGCGAGAAGACGAGCGAGTTTGTTGGACAGGCCAACACTTTGTATCAGGACCTGTATGATAACTGTTAGCAGGTGATTACGTGAGGGTGAAAGAGACGATATTATTCTCGGTGCGCACTTACCGTGGGTAGATAATAACTCGTAACATTGATTCCTGCAAATTGCTGCATGAATTGCGTTCCAGCACCAAGGATGAGTCGTCGCATGGTGCATGTACCGCCTTTGTCACCAGTCTTGCCTCTGATTAGGTCAGACCACTTCGGTGCGTTTTCACGTTCGTATTGCACAGTGTAAACGATTTCTCTATGTTGAGCAAGAATGAATGGATCATTGGAATCCTTGTCCTCGAGATCTGCCAGAATCTGGAATGCCTCGTCTTCGTATTCGTGGGCGATCAACCATCGAGGTGATTCTGGGAGCCAGGGAACTGTGCAGTAGAGGATGATTATGAAGATGAGTTGGAAAGCCAACGGGAATCGCCAGGAGATAGGACCGTTTGCATATGATAGGCCAAAAGTTATCCAGTTACTCAGGCTGAACCCGGCAATATTCATAATCATCTCTATGACAACCAGTTTACCTCGCCAGTTCACTTGGGAGGTCTCGGTCTGCCAGACTGGAGCTGTTGCAGTATTCAGACCATTGCCAATACCAGCGATAATACGACCAGCAATCATTTGTCCTACGGAGTAGGAACTGATCTGAAGGATGGCTCCAACAGTCATGATGGTAGTTCCGATGAGAACGGTTTTCTTTCGACCGAGGACTTCACCAACGAATGATGCTGCAACTGCACCCACAAAGCAGCCAATATCGTAAATGGCAGTAACTGTACCGACGAGTTTGGTATTCGCATCACCTTCGAGATGGTGAACTTTGAGAAAATCTGGTGTAACGATAACGCCACCGAAAACGCCTTGATCATAACCGAAGAGTGTCATGTCTGTCGCACAAGCGACGGTGATCCAGAAGGTAAGCCATCCACCTTTCAGTCCAAAGTAAGGCTTCTTAGGCCCGAGCTTGCTGAAGATGCCCATGGTGTTGGTATTGGAGGATGTGTAGATGTAGCAAGTTCTAGTTGGTCGCGTAGCAAGAGAAACGCAACATACAAGCGCGCTCTTTGATGTTCAGTAGATTCAGACACCATGGGGGAAAGCGTCTCCTCAGTGTATAACGTGTTCACCTACTGTAGAAACTGTCTATGCTATCCTCGTCTTACGACAAGCACACAACGTCATTTTGATGAGGACTCCCCCCAATTACTTCCTGTTCTAAGTTAGCGTTTGTAACGCTAACATGCAACTCTCTTTCATGAGCATGCGATAAGTGGTTGAACAGTAGTGGACTGATCAACAGCCCGCGGGTAGCCACGAGCTCACTTTCATGATCGACGGAAATATGGGGTTCGAGTGGAAGAGAGAGAGGGTGTAGTCCAACCATATCCAACGGAGGTTTGAAGAGATGCATTGTGCGGAGTACCCATGTCGGGTGTGATCCAATCTCAGCTTGTGTGGATCAACGTCATGCTGTGCAAGTGAAGCTCTGACCAGCCATCGACTTCCACCGAGTTATTACTGTACAATAGCAGGTACGGTACGGAGGTTGTGTGGCCCATTTCTGACAAAGTGCCAGATATATCTTAAATCAGTACTATATTGTAGTTAAGCTAAGTCATGTTCGTGATTGTACTAATACGTGACACTACACTCACTGTCTGTCTTTACAATCACGGCAACCTGAATCCATTCACAGTCCCACTCCCACTTTGACCAGTAGCAGTACTAGTCTGATCATCAACTATGACACACCACTCCGCAACCTGGGCACCATCTCCTGTCATAGTCTGTGGCGTGTACGAGCTATTATATAAACTCCCCCAGATCACCAGCGTAGCATAGCTACTAGTCCATAGATCTGGCACCAGGAATTGTCCGTCGTTGAACGTTTTGGTTCCATTGAAGAAGATAGTCGAGACATTTTGTCCGGGTGCTTCGATTTGAGCTGCATTTTGAGCGTTGAATGCGTCCGAGATGGATACCGTCGCATTCTGTATAACTGTTTGTGCTGTTGCAGTGCTAAAGTCAGTGGATATGGAACTGTCGTTGTGGAAGTAGACACTGTAGTTGTAGGGCGGTGCTTGAGCCCACTCGAAGCGGAATCCGAGGACTTGATGGCCGAGGGGGAGTTGAACTGTGAGTTGAGCTGTTTGGTTTGCGTAGAGGGGTTGAAATTTTGTGGATGAGGCACCGTCAACAGCACCGATGGCGAATTGACCAGGGATAATTTCCGCGTCGGAAAAGGCAGGTTGACATTGGCAAACATTATTTGGGATGGACGCGATGTTGCCAATCTGGCGGTTGCGAACTGTTAGGGTACCATTCGCTAGGAGGCTGTAGCGCTCCTGCTGGCCATTGATGGAGCCGACAGCTATAGGGATAGGGGTTTGTGCGAACGTGGCATTCGGCACTGCACCAGCAGCTAGAGGGATATTAGATGGACGAGAGAGGACTGTATGGGTTTGATTGGAGTAAGCACTAATTGGCCAACCTTGCCAGTAGAATGTCCTGTAACGCAGAGTAGGAATCTGTGGAGGGAGGGATGGGTCGATATGTAAGATCCAATCCGGCACCAAGCGGAGGCCAAGGTAACCAAAGAGTACAACTTGATTTGCACCACCATGACCAGTGAGGAAAGGATAAGCAGGGTGAAATCCTCCATTTGCTTGGAAATCGTCGAGAAGCTGCTCACTAAATTGGAACCACGGAGCGCGCACATAAGGTTGTGTAGAGTATTGTTGGTAAGTGTAGGCAGAACAACCAGAAGGGGAAACCTCGTTGGCGACAATACTGAAGACTGAGTAAGTCATTCCGGGTCCATCGGGAGATTGTTTGTTGGCATAGTAGTCTAGGTCGGCGAGGGAATCTTCGGTTGTGTAGTTCTGACCGCTGTAGCTCAAAGGATAAGTAATGAGGACGACGTCTGCTTGCTTGACGCTAACGGTACCATTCATACCGGTATACTCCAAGAGAACATCAGCTTGACTATCCTTTGAGATGAGGACGTTATCTGCTTGTGAAGTCCATGTTTGGTTAGCTGACTGGTTGAAATACTCTCGAAATGAATTGGCGTTATCGAGCGTATCTCCAATTAGTGCCATTGTATAGCCTCCATTGTCGACCATATTGGCAAACTCATCAGGGTCAGTCATGTTCGTCAGAGCCCAGTTAGAGCCATTAGGCGTCAGAAGTTCTGACATGGTGATGGAAATTGAGTTGTAGATTGGTTGCAAATTGGCTTGGAAGAAGGCAGTATCCCCAGATGCCACCCAGTAGTTAACAAAGTTAATGCCGATATCACCATTAATATGGTACTCGTAGTCCCAGCATGGCCCAGTCGCTGTGCAATTGCCATATCTACCACTTGTCCATGGGAATATAGCACCCATCGTAGAGTATGTAGTTGTGTTTTTAGAGGATTGGTATGAGGTCTTAATATTCGCTTGTGCCTGAGCATATCGTTCGATTCGGTAATTCAAGATCCCTCTCGCTGCGTATGGGAAAGTTGCGACTATTCCCGGCTGCATCCACACCTCAGCATCCCAGAATATTTGGCCGGCATACGAATCGGATGTTAATCCACCAACTGATATGCTGTGACTGTTGATTGATGCATTTGAATAAGCAATCGATGCACTTTGCGAGACTGTGTTCTGAAGCAGATGGAATGGATTGACCACGGCCATGATTTGAGCTTCGACAATGTCACTGTCGTTAGGCAAGGATCCATTGCCCGGGAAAGAGAAATCATCAACAGATGTAGCAGGGAACGAGGTCGACCACTCTGCCATATGGGAGGCCAACGCAGAAGAATATCCAGCATTCATGGCTGAGAGTGCTGATTCACGAGCAATTTGCTGAGCATTTGGGAAGGCATCTGTTGAAGCAATACCGACATACTTGAAGGCCGTGATGGTTGTGCCGGCTGTCATATTGACAGGCACGGCAGCCGCAATAGACGACGAGTTCCTTCCTATGTATGAGGCGTTGTACGTGTTGGCAGACACCCCTGCTGCAACGCCCGTTACAGACAGGTTAGCATACACGAATGCAGTAACGTTGTTGAGACCGTTCGGATGTACAGAGGAGAAGATGAATTGCGAGTCAGCACCCTTACCCGCAAACACAGTCCTTGTAGCACAATCGCCGTCGAGAATGTTGACTAGGTTGGCACTCGCAGCTGCGTGAGGAGTAACGTTCATGCTGACATAAGCTTGAGTGACATTGACTTTGTGTAGGAACATTTGGTATGAGATGTCGAAGGAGCCGTGTGACGGAGGAGACCAAGTGAAAGCCCAATTCATCACACCGTGCTTCATATCTATCGACGAGGTAAAGTTCTGGATCTGGGTCGGGTCCGTGCCTGCATAAAGTGCTACTGAATTACCTAGGTCAAGACTGATGCCCGCCCAGTGTGGTATGCCACTGATTGCAGTGTCGTATCCATACTGTGAAAGCCATGGAAAATTGGTACCATTCAGCTCTGGCTCAACGTCCCAGAAGCCACCAACTGTAGCAAAAGTCTGGCGACGGTCAAACAGTGGCCAGCCATTGAGCACATCGCCGTCGACTGGTTGATCATATTCGAAGAAAGGACCCAAAGCGGCAAGATTGATTCCAATATAGCCATTCGCCAACGAGATCCGAGACTGAAAATGTCCTTGATCGAGATTTGTTGTGGTTAGGCGCCATTCATCGTTGTTCCATGTAACATTAGGGAATCGTGTAGCATAAACTGAGGTAGACGGTGAAATATCAGCTTCGGATGATGCAAACGGCGAGGCGATGGTCAGATTTGCTAAGAAAAATGGTAGAGATAGAAAGCCATTTAGTACACTTGACATGCTCATCCCTCCAGTTGCACCTCGACTAGGACACAGCACCATGTCTGAAAGTTAATGAAATGCTCGCGTGCTTCTAAAAAGCGAATGAGGTAGAGTTTGCAAGAATCATGCGTAGATAATGGTTGCATCGACGAAGAGTAGCAGGTTCGTAGAGCTTAGACCGAGTAAACAGCAAACTGCTTTAGTGGGTGTATCCTGGTGCTTCTGGTCTTGTCAATCAAATAGATAAGCAGCGAGCAACAAGCAGCCTTGTCATTGGAGCTCAGGGTTGTTCCTGCAGCTTGCTTTGCGCCTGCTATTTTGAGGCAATGGCGCCTTGGCATGGCTGATGGCTGATGTCATCCCTCCGCATTCCCCGCGTTGCCTGGCACAACAAGGGACGGCCTTGGCTTTTGCAACTTGAAGTACTACAAGTACCGTAGTGCCTGTATTACCACCTCATGGCGCGATGAATGCTGGTACCTTTTCAGCTCTCCTCCTCCTCTTCATCGTTATCTTCGTTGTGAGCTGGTCGAGCGCCGCTCCGTCTCTTCCCTCGAAGATAACTCTCCGAAGTTGTGATAGCCTTTTCACCCACAAAGTGTTTCCCATCCCACTCTCGATTGCAGGCAGGACATGTGCGGGACTGTCTCGCTCGAAATGATTGTTGCGTGCATATATCGTGCAGGCGACCCATGCAATCCTGGTTCGAACATCTCTGACCCTATTCCGTTTAGCTTGCTTCGTTACATAACGATAAGGCCTACCTTGGTAATGATACCCTTGCAGGCATGACAAAACTTTATCTTCTGATAGAATTCGTCACCTTCATCATCCACTGGCTCATTGTATGTTTCGACCAGCCAGCCCTTCAACTCCATCAAACCTCGAATGCTCAGACTGTAGAATCCCTTGGCGCTCTTATCCAGCCAGCCCTCAGCCACAAGCTTCCCAAGCAACACTTCAACTTCGTGCGCAGTCAACGAGAACTTCGGCTGCATTTGCTCGTCACCTTGAGTCGTCGTCCTCCGCCCCGCCCTCGCCAAATTAAGAGCATCCTTCCCCGCAATACACATAGCCTCCCGCCTCACCGTATTATTCGTCTCAAAAATCTCATCCAGCAACCGCTTCACATACCCAATCTCATCACTGCTGTGCAACGTCGCAACCTGCGTAAGTGCATCGCTAGTAGTATTGACAAGCGCATAGAACGTTTCACGACTTTCCTGGTGATCAGCACTACGGATCTCGAAATCTAGAGGCGACAGCGCTTCATTGGCGGCGGATATCATGGAGGTGAAGTCTTCTTTGCTGATGTCGTTTGTGTTGACTGAGCGCTTTTCGTGGACGCTAAAGATAGATGCGAGAATTGGCTTTGCTTGGTCGAACGTTAAGACGTTGCGGGCGAGAAATGCCTGCACGAAGGCTCGGTTTGTGTCTTCATAGTCCATTGTAGTAATTGAGCGGTCTGCCAGAGTTCCGCTTAGTAAATTAATTCAACCATAAAACTACAAGGCATGGGTAGAAAGACGCGTATGGTGCGTATAACGCCCTTCAGCGCGCCGAGGCCGAATCTTCAGCCTTGTTATCGTTTGCTTGTCGGTCGACATCCCGAAGCAGTAAGTAATCATCCAAACACACGACCTTGGAATACTCAGAAATAAAGAGCATATTGTGTCGTGACCAATCAATCGTCTCCGAGTTGACCTCTGTCCGAAGAGCGCCAGCCTTCATTCACTCCCCCGTATAGACTCTAAGTATATATCAGCACTAGCATAATAGCATTGGAATAAATATGCCCTTGATGACAATCACAACATGAGAATCGATTACTCTTTTGCCCATTGACCTCACCAGACTGAAAGAAAAGTCGTGGGCAAAGTATGTATTAGGTTGTGTCCGAAAGAACATATCTTATAGTTACTGCGTGACCTGAACTTTCAACAGCCTCCGAATTGTATGAAGCCAGTCAGTCTATGAGGTATCATAAATCAATCATAACCACGTTTTCGTACACAACTTTCATAAGTTCCGTGCGCAAAAGACAAATTCAGCTGAACTCAAATCGAGTCAAGTCGTCGCAATAATATAAATATGCACAAAAACTCAGTGCAATCCATTACTCCTTGTGATCACATCCTTCCATCCCATGAAACCACATCAACCAAAATCAACAAACAACCCATCTATCTATTCCCCATCCACGCAGGCATCTTCTCCGAAATCCGACTCGTAACACCACTAACCTTACTCACAAAACTGCTCCCACTAACACCACTCCCATAACTCCAAGTACTCTTCGTCCCACCCGCACTCCCAGAAACTTTACTCCCACCACTTCCGTCCCCACTCGTCCCCGTCCTCCCACTCTCAGACATCCCACTCCCAACTCCAGCCTTCACCCGTGAACTCTCGTCGCCACCACCAAACACGCGTTCAACTCTTGCTTGGAGTCTCCCTTCAACAAGCGACTCTACCAAATTCATCACTCCAAACGCACTAGATCCAATAGCACGGAACAGCGCCAGCGCAGCCACAGACCAAAGAATCAACTTCAGATAGAGGTTATTCGCCACCGTGCCCACGGGATACGCCTCGGACACTCCCATGGCGAAGATCATATTACATATCAGCCACACACCGACCATATACGTCCTCACACTCTTGTAATAGTCCTCTTGCTGCTGGGATTCCGACACCGGTGGCCTCGGCACCTCAAGACGGTCTCTGAGATTGCGGAGCGCGACGTCGTATCCTGAATCGATATCGAGTTGTTCTGATGGCATTTCGACCTCGACGGTTGTGCCGTCGCCACGGGTTTTTGCGGCACCGAGGTCGGTGTGCATAACGTTGTCGCCTTTGGTGCCCCATGTGACATCGTGCGTGTTGCAGAATGCATAAACTTGTAGTGTGCAGATGTACGAGGGAAGGAGTGCGAAGTATTGCGCTGACGAGGTGAACATGTGCCAGGGGTCGAGATAGAGGAAGGACATTATGAAGTAAAGTCCCACCGTGGAGAGCGTCGAAACAATCAGGTTGGTGAAAATGTTGTTGCCGAGTTCATAAGGGTTGTCCTTGTTCGTTTTTTCGAAGGCATTGGATTTCAGTTGAATGACGACGATGTAGATGCTTGCGAAGGTTGTGTAGACCATGATTATGCTGTAGGTTATCATGCTGCCGAGATAGAGCTTTTTGGCTCCTTGAGGACGGTTGCCGAGCGATAATATGAATTGGAGACAAATGAGTAGCACGGTAATGTATCGCAGAACGACGAATATGTACTTTCCGACGTTGTGGCCGAAAGGGTCGATTTTAGGATCTGAGAGTGCACCAGCGATGAAGTAGAAGGTCAGATAGAAGTTGGCGAGCGAGAAGAAGGTGAAGAAGAGGGAGACGAATTGGTAGATGAATTCGATGTGCAGAAGCACTTTCCGGATAAGGGTATGGTCGGTGTACCAGATTTGCTTGAAATGTACGAGGGAGTATACGGCAGCGAAAAAGGCACCGTTCAACCATCGGCGACGTTGGGAGATGAACTCAGGAACTGCGTCAGGAACATCGGTTTCACCGTAAGCTGATTTGACGAATTTGAGAACCCATTGTTCGCCACGTTTGGCAACAAGTTCCCAGCAAAGAATTCGATCTTCGGCAAGGTACATGTTTGCGGTGAAGACATCAGCCTCGGCGCCGTGAAGAGTCTCGCCTTTGAAATATTGAGATAGAGGTCCGTGGCCGGTATGGTCATTCTGTAGGGCATAATATCGATAGGCGGAGAGGGCACCAGGCAAAACGGTAATGTAGCCGAAAACAGACTCGAGGGGTTTGTCAAGAATGTTGGACATTTTGTATTCGAAGTTTTGGGAGGCGACGAGTGGATTCAGTAGGCCAAGCCAGCCTTTGCCCTTATCTGCTTTGATTTCACCTGCTGCTCCTGCCACATTTGAATCTTGGTCGAATGCTTTCCATAGGTAGTAAAGGGCCTTGGAGTCCGGTTTGGTGCCAACATCGAGCAGGATACAGACGTTCGGCTCGAGCGCTCGACCGAAAGCATTGAAGAACCATCGATGGGAGTTGAGTTTTTTCTTGTTCTGTTCCTTTAAGCAAAAAATCATCTGGCAAGGCACGATGCCCTTCTCAGCTCCTTTGAACTTTAAGCTCTCGTCGAGAGAGACCTGGGTCGTGTATTCATAAACGTGTGCAGTAACCTCCTTTTGGTTGACAATGTTCTTGGCGATGCCATCTTGATATACACCAAGGGCGGCAAGAGCATTCAATGTTCGTGGATGTATCTTCTGCCGACCATCGGCTATGATGACAACCACAATCTTTTGCCAGCCGTCTTTTCCCCATGTTCTGGATTTCGTTCTAGAGCAGAAGTGGGTGATATTGCGCATGATGCCGTGTATCGTTCGGGTAAACTCTATTTCACCCTCATTGTACATGGTCACACAGATCAATAACTCTGTCTCTCTCGACGTCGTCCCAATGTTTTGTCGCAGCTTGTAGCCCTGAACCACAAAATCATCCGGATCGCAGGTGACTGCTGTATATCGCATATGAGTAAATTCCCGCTCATCTCTCCGTGGCAGAAAGCTGTGTAAAATGGTAGGTATTTTACACTCGAGGATGAGTTCGCCGTTGATCAATCTCACCTCTTTTTTCGTTGTCTGAGCTTCTCTCAATCCTCTACGATCTTGTCGACCATCTGGTGCAGGTCCGAAATGGCCATTCATTTTTTGATCTGCCACATCATCATCCTCTTCTTCAGTAACCGTTGAGTCAGAGCGGAAGGAGAGTGAAGACTTGAGACTCGCTCGGGGGTCATGGTCAGGTACAAGCGGCTTGCCGTTGACAAATACATCGTCATCACCATCAGTATCCGGAATGGGAATGGTAGTCGCTGTATGCACTGATTTCGTGAATAACGGCGCTGGTGGTAGTGGTCTGCGAGGACTTCCTCCATATAGTGATGATGGTGTACCAGGTCTTGGACTTCCATTCAGATCGGCAGGCTCATATTGAGGCGCATTTGGAGGAGGCCGTGACCAGTCTATAGAGCTTCTCGTGGGTGTGCTAGGTCGCAATGGTGACAGGGACGGGTCTGGAGGAGGGATTGTATACGGTTTTATGGAAGGCACTCTGCCGAGACTCGAAGTTGGTCTGGATGCGGGTAGGTCCATCGAAGGAGCCTGTCTTCTGTGGTATCGATCGGGTATCGGCCGCACAGGTTCTGGCTGAGCAGGAGGTAGTGGTTGTGTCATTTGTCTATTCATGTCACTTCTGTTAGCTTTAGATCTTGTGCTGAGGGTCACGCGTGCTCTCAAAGATGGGCAAATTCCAGTCACTTCGTAAAGTGTAGACTTGCGACCAACTTCACCAGCAGCTTCCGCTCGAAACGAAGCAACTGGGGTAATGATGCGTTCGCCTCGGACGGCACTGTCTGCAGGCCAGTGAACTCGAGGTACACTGCGCTGTAACAGAGGTTTGCGCCGCGGGGAGCGTTCTCCATTTATCCTCGGACATGTGGTAGAGGTACGGCTCACATACGATAGTGTCTCATCTTCATTTGATGGCAGTAACCTCATTGAGGAACGGTTGACATGCGTATACACAGTGTCGTGCTCGCGACGATCGTTCGCATGGTCGGGAGGTACGCCATATGCTGGGGGCATTCGAGGAGGAATCTCGGGAAGGTCCATGTTGATTTAGCGTTCCCAAGCACGGGCCAGGGATAAATGATTATGTTGCTGGCATCAAGGTATTTGTGTAATTTGTTCTGAGCGCAAGCGATAGCATGCAAGTCTTTGTGAGTGAGGACAGTCCTTGAACGATGTATGTCAGCTAGTGTGGGACAGCAGTAGCCCATATGCATGGTCTCAAACAAGCAAAATTACGTTCACCAGGATGGTTGTTGACTTCCCGCTGATGGCGTACGGTCCCGTTTGTTGCCCCAGCAACGCATCGCAAGGCCAGAGGCTTCACTCTGGCGAACACTACACCGCACAAAGAGACCTGTCGCATCATGTTTTCAACCATCAACATCATAATTATCTGTCACTCACATGTCAGATGTTATCGAAAGATCCAATACTGAGTATCCGAGATACATATCTAATTCACGCTTGACACAACAACGGGATGGGGTCGAGGTAGCAAGAACTTTATTGTTGCAGAGGACTCCCTGCCAGCTGGGCGCCAAGAAATGAGCTGACATTGCATGAACTTGTTGTCGCTCCCGTTCCCTCCTCAGAGCCTTATCACCATCCGTTATTTCATATACTCAGTGTCCAGGTCTGCTCTTCTCGTGGACTGGAATAAGGTTCAGCAACTCCTGTGGAATGGTGTGCTCCCTGGAACCTCCCCATTGCCTGAGCAGGCGAGCAGCATTATGACGTGATGGGGCGCTTCAAACGTCGTTGCAGTGCTTCATCAGGTAAGTACTTGCTCGTGGTTCCGAACCCAAAGAACTGGGGCAGTACATCTCTTGACAGAAGACAGCTTATTCCCCCGATATACTATTTTAACCTCACGCAGGCTGCTGCCAGTCGAAGCAGCTTCCAGCTGACCTACCGAATACTTAAGCAGTTATATGGCTAATCTCTCCCATAACACGAGTCTGCCAATAGTTACTGCGTGGTCGTAGTTATCACTCACCCCACAAACCGAAGCAGTTGTATGAAGAGGCTGGCGCTGGTGCAAATATCACCAGTTTGTCGTTGTTCATTGATCTATGGTCTGACGATGAGCTTGTCATCAGTGTATGACATGATGCGCCATTACACTGGGCACTACAACAGGTAAGGTTCTAATGAGAATCATTTTGGATGTGGTCGCTGCTGCGTGGCTACGTACGGTACGCAAGATTCGCTTTCCCGCGGGTTGTAAACTCAGAGCTGGCGGCTGTGGAAAGCGAATGCATCCATCTCCCATAAAGGATTTGAGGTTGGCTTTGTTCAAAACATCAGTGCATTTTTGTGTACAGTATTCCAGTATTTACGAGATCGACAGACAAAAATAGGGGTGGATGAGGACAATCGCCACACATCCCACATACGATGGTTGTGGCAGGTCTTGGTGTCTGCGAGCCGCGGCCATCCTGCAGTAAGTCTGTGCATACGAGTTTGTGAGCACTCGAGATCTACAACCGCATGCGGAATTGTATCTTTGTTTCTGTGCAATACTAACATGCAATGTTCGAGTTCGTTGTTTAATCCATGATCATCACGGACCTTGCATCTCGACTTTTGTGCCCGAAGAAAGCTCTCTTTCTGCTTGTCGAACACATGTGAAACCCAACCTGTGGCTCGGCTTTCTCTATCAAAATCGGCCGTCATACCCAAGATGCCACGACAGTGGAATCATGATGAGAATCGTGAAGCCCGCAGGCTATATGGCTACGATCATGATATTCAGCAGTATCACCGTAAGAATTCCGATCTGAACGAGAGCCCCATGAATGGGAACGGCAACACGTCTCTCAGGTCACACGTTGATGGCTACGTTCCTCAAGCAAGCTGTTCGACAAACCGAATCGAACACAGCTAGAATCCAACCTCTTCCAGCCAGGCCACAACCTCTTCATCAGCTCCTTACAGGTAGGCATGGAACACAGACGTTGAGACGCCAAGAGCTATCCGCAACAACGTATGGTGCGCATACAAGGAATCCATAGCATTGATCGAAGGCCGGATCACAAATTGTTCACAGCGAGCCGCCATGGAAGGGAAGGTCTCCCGGAATTACTCCCGGGACAGAAGCAAAGCAGTACACGTACAACAAGAAAGCCGCCGCCTCCTCCTGTTCTCGAAGGTAAAATACAGAAAAGCATCGATTCACCTTCACCTCGAAGATCGGCCAGGATTGCAGAAATATCGAGACCAAACTATGCTGACCACTCCAGAACACGACGCCCATCCGGATTGGTGTCAGGTACATTAAGATCTGATCCGAATCACGGTCAAGAATTAGAAATGAAGGGTAGAATTGCGACTGGAGACCGGACAATACTTCAGGACGATATGCAGGAACGGCTGGGCAGAGTTCACGAAAGGTATCAAGCTCTAGTAGCCGCAATCCTGAACAAAGCAGACAGATCGTCCAAGCATCGTATTGCGAACGCAGTAGCATTGTTCGAATCCAATCCACAAGCGAAGCCGTACTTCCATAACGTATGGATCGAAGTCCGCACAGGTCACAACCGTGCAGAACGCAAAGAGGAGAAAGTCCTCTTCTTCGGCTTGCCAGATGAAGACCTCAGCGCTGTCAAATCGCCAGACCGACGCTTCTTTCTCCTGAGACAGGAAGAGATAGACCAGCACGCGCACATCACTGATCTCAACTGGATGGGCTTCATCGATAAAGGCCACATACGCCAAGAGGACCCATACCTGGCCATTAACCACTGGGCTGCAAACAGACTGATGACTTCGAACATCGACAAAGACCGCGCTGGCCGAATCAGGAAATGGGGCACAAGACTTCAACTCCTAGAGCGCTGGCCGGAACTTGACGCGCTCACCCCGGCCGAGAGAGAAGTAGTCCATACTCGTGTCCGTGCTATAATGCCAACCACCCCAACGACTCCCGTTATACAGTGGATGAAATCTCACGATGCGCGCTCAGGTTCCATGTTCCGACGAAAGAAGGAGGATCGAAGAGAGAAAGCACGAATGCAGTACGAAGAAAAGAGGGAACGGGGGATGCTGAGTAACGAGGAGATGAAAGTCTTGAAGGCTAATGATTTGTTGTCTGAACACAGGAGGCCACCAGGGACGAGACGGGCTCAAGGGCCGATCACTGCACTGTATGAAAAGGATTGGGAGGCAGAGCGGTATTCACAGAATCACAACCAAGTGAAGCAGACGGTGAAGAAGAGTAGGTGGTTTTGGTAGGTTTGATGGTCATACGGGGATTGCGAGAGAATAGGAGGACCTAGTGCGGCCGTCACATGCGCCGAAACACCTGATTTGTGAAAAATATCGGGAGTTCCTCCAACCTTTTTAGTAGTCTTTGAGAAGCAAAGACTTGTAATTCCGAAATGGCTGCACTAGTTCCATACGCATTGATCAGTCAGCTCAGGATCAGCCTGGGAGCCAAACGAGCTTTGGAGACACAAAGAAGCATTTTTAAAGTAGTCCCAGGGCAATGTTCCCACTGAGGGATTCCAGACAAAGGCTTTCAGTCCTTGGGGTTCTGCTTTACGACAAGAGAGTAATCGTGTTTCAAAGGACTGACTGCTCCAATCTCCTCATACTCTAGAACTTCTAGCTTTGTGAGGTTGTGTGCTAAGGATCAAGCAGTGCCATCGCTTGAGTTGAAAACATGAAGAACATAATGTGGTGTGCATTCGGGTTTCCCAGGTAGAGCTCTCCTTGATACCAATTTTACTGTATCCAAGCATAAACAAGTGCTTGATATGGGACATTTTGATTCTTACACTATTGGCCCACACCACTTTAAGTAGGCTCTGCACCAGCGACGCGTGTATTGGAGCATAACGCGTCCGATCACCAAGTACAATTCATCCGTCGATGAACACGACCATATTGATGTTGGCGTCTCGAAATTATGTGAGAACATTGTCAGCGCAGAGGTTGCTCCGTAGCAGCTCTGCAGTATGTTCTTATCATGTCAGCCACAAGATCCCCTCCCGATGTTTTCGTCCTTTCAGCACTAGTAAATACTACGCCGCCAAAAGAGTGTCAAAGCGCAAGGTCGGAGAACTAGCCCAAGGAAAACTAGAGGGAGAAGCACTTCCCCCGGCGGACAAGGATGATTTGCGGAAGGAATCAATGACCCAAGTGGTCCAAAATTACATGAAGAAGTTCTCGAATTGTGTAGTCCTAACACGTGTGGGTAACTTCTACGAGGTACGCAGTCCTGGCACGGAAATGTGTCACCCGCTAACGCGTCACAGCTTTACTTCGAGCATGCTACTATATACGGACCGTTGCTTGACCTGAGAGTTGCGTACAAGGGCAAGGATGGTGTTCCTATGGCTGGATTTCAGTACATGTATCTGGACAAGTACATGAAACGTCTGGTTCAGGATTTGGAGAAACATGTCGCAGTGTGTGAAGAATTTCCGCAATATGATGCTAGCGGGAAACTACAAACACCTATCTTGAGAAAGGTCACGAGAATCGTCACGCCTGGTACCTTGATCGACGAAGAGTTCGTGGTCCAGGACCGAAACAACTTCTTGTTATCAGTCTACCTTGGGTCTGACGGCGCTGAATCCGGCGAGCACAAACTTGTTCTTTCTGATGTCAAATCTCATGCTATTGGATTGGCGTGGATCGATATATCTACGGGAGAGTTCTACGTCCAGAACTCCACCAGATCAACACTGTCGTCTGCACTGCTAAGAATTGGTGCGAGTGAAGTCGTGCTCTCAGACAACGTTCCTCCTGAATTGCAGGAAGAAATTTCATTGTCCCTTGGGCTCAAAAGTGAGCGGCTTACGTTGCTTCCTGCTCCCTCAATTGAAGATGCCAAATCTTGGGGTGGACGACTAGATCAACCTCTTACCCTCAAACAACTATCGCAGTTCTCAGCACAGGAAGTGGTTGCCAGTCAGATATTGTTCAATTACATCGACAAGCACCTACTAGAGTTCAGGCTAAAACCGCGACAACCACAACGCAAAGAGCAAGATGATACCATGACTATTGATCGCAGCAGCGTTAGAGGTCTTGAACTACTGCAGACAGCCAAAGATGGTCTAGGCAAGGGCAGTCTACTCAATACGGTTCGAAGGACCGTCACCAAAGGTGGAGCTCGTCTTCTTCGAGAACGCCTTATCTATCCTTCAATCCTCCCAAAAGTGATTGAGCATCGACTTGACCTCGTGTCTGCTTTCATCAGTACACCGGAACTTCATACTGCAGTTGTTGTACAGTTGAGGTCTTTGTTTGACATTTCTCGCATTGTACAAAAGTTTTCCTTGAATCGAGGTGATGCTGAAGAGATGCTATGTCTAGCCAATACATTCCTGAGGATGAAAGAGATCTTACGTAACCTTGAACCGCATAGCCAAAAAGACACTGCAGAGGGGCGAGCTCTGAAGAGACTGATCGCGCAAGTGGTAATCGACGGTCCAGAACAGATGACTGAGGAAATTCGAAGCTCGATAGACGAGCAAGGATTAATCAGCTTCCTGACGCGAGACGAAGCTGAATCGCAGGAAGAGGAGACTGGATCGGATGATGACAATGAATTTGTCCAGGCCAGCACAAAAATCAACCTTGATAAAAACGGCAGACAAGATCCGTGGATTATGCGCAGAAACGCTTCGTCTGAACTCTCCAACCTTCACTCTCAGCTTGAAGCGTTCGAACAGAAACGTACCGATTTGCAAGAGAGGTTGAGAGAGCAATTACGTGCTTCAAAACTCGTTCTCAAGTATGACAACCGCTACGGCCATATCTGCCACGCTCCTAGAACAAAAGGCTTCGACGAACAAGCTCTACAGGAGCTCGGAGCATCTCCTATTGGTACCCTCAAAACCTCTCGACTCTTTCATCTTACTGAATGGACAAACCTGGGCCGCCAAACCGACACCATCAAATTCGACATTCGTACAGAAGAAAACAAGATCTTCCACCGCCTCCGCCAACTTGTCATAGACAATCTCGTCCCTCTCCGTCAAAACGCATCAGTCATGGATGAACTCGACCTAGCCACATCTCTAGCAACCCTCGCCAACGAAGAAGGATGGACCAGGCCAATCATCACAACCACCACAACCCACAACATTATCGGCGGCCGCCACCCAACCGTCAAACTAGGCCTCCAAGAAAAAGGCCGCTCCTTCATCGCCAATGACCTCCACCTCGACCGCCAAAAACGCAGCTGGCTAATCACAGGTCCAAACATGGCCGGAAAATCGACCTTCCTCCGCCAAAATGCCCTCATCACCATCCTCGCCCAAATAGGCTGCTACGTCCCCGCCGAATACGCCTCGATCGGTATCGTCGACCGCATCTTCTCCCGCATCGGCGCAGCAGACGACCTCTTCCGCTCCCAATCAACCTTCATGGTCGAAATGCTCGAGACAGCCGCCATTCTCCGCGACGCAACGGAGCGCTCGTTCGTCATCATGGATGAGGTCGGTCGGGGTACGGCTCCTGAAGACGGAACGGCCGTCGCATATGCAGCTCTGCATCACTTATACAGCGTCAATAAATGTCGTGTGCTGTTTGCGACGCATTTCCATGAATTGGCGGATTTGACAGGGAATTGGGAGGGTCTGGCGCAGTATTGTACTGATTTGTATGAGGATGAAAAAGATGGGAGTTTTACTTTTGTGCATAAATTGAGGGAGGGGGTTAATAGGAGGAGTCATGCGCTGAGAGTGGCGGAGTTGGCTGGGTTGCCGAGGGAGGCGTTGGGTGTGGCGAGGGGGTTGCTTGAGAGAGCTGAGGAAGGGAGGAGAGGTTGTGTTGAGTTGCCTGTTCCGGAAAGCAAAGATGTTGCGTGAAAGGAAGGGGTTGTGTAACATAGTGTAGTACTAAATGAGGCATGAGTTGAAATTATATTGAAAGCGAGA
>Ga0181467_100023_pt3 | contig 44219 bp, 38 predicted proteins | sample InSIn5gowninarea_2_FD_119079 | JGI IMG/M metagenome (GOLD analysis project Ga0181467, IMG submission 119079) | Clean room microbial communities from NASA Spacecraft Assembly Facility at Jet Propulsion Laboratory, Pasadena, California, USA -... ... | reverse complement strand
GACGAGGATGAACTTCCGCCTTTTAGTCTCAGGTAGGTCGCCAAAGAGTGCGATGTTTCTCTCTTCTTCGTCCTGCTTGCTGGTCGTTGCCACTACGCTCGTGTGAGACGGGGCGTGGCTGCTCATGTGTTCCATGCGGTCGTGTTGTGGGATGCTTGAGTTCACCATTCCTGGGGGAGCGGGATACGTAGGGTAGAAGTTGTGGGCGTGTCGCACGTCTCCTGGCGAGGCAGATTGCTCTTCGCGGTTGGGAGGAGCGTGTTGATGGGCCTGTTCGTATTCACTGCCGGCTATAGAGACATAAGAAATTAGCTTCTGTTTGTGCAATAAACCCTCCATCAGTACATTGCATTGCATGTATAGCGGACGACAGGGGCATTACTTGCAGCGCGCGGAGGACGACATAAATTCCAAGCTGGGGGAGGAAGTTACATCAAGGGTAAATAATGTACATGCAAAGACAGCAATTGACATTGTAAACTCAGAGAATGTTTTTGCAGCGTTCCCATTCAATGAATGAAGTCCAATAATTAGGCGCGTTCGATAAAGTCTGCAACGCAAAAGGGTATTCGGAGAAAGCTCATCACATCTGGTGAAACATACCGCTGACATCGTCACTTCCACCAGGGCCCCCACCTGGATGCTCGTGATGGTGGTGATGTAACTGCTGGCCTCCCATGCCCATCGGCTGGCGAGGGGCAGCGGCTAAGCCAGCTGATTGAGGCATCCCTGCTGAACCGGGGCCACCGGGGCCTGCCATCTGTGGACCACCATGCTGTGTTGCTTGTACAGCTTTCCTGTTGCTGATCTTCGCCATCCTCCTCACGCGCCGACTCCTCAGCCGCGGGTCTTGGTTGCTGTTCCGCCAGCTATCGACCGCTCGCTGGATGAGTCCACGTTTCCCTCTCAAGCATGGGTTGAGTTGTGCCAGAGCCCAACCTACTGTGTTGCACTCCGTCTCATAGTGCAATCTGTTGCCCTTGTACTGGTCTTTCGAGCAACATGCACGCGGGTACACGCAGTTCTCAGTCTTGAACTCCTGAGGAAGATTCGCAACGTCAATCGACTCAACGTCGCATCGGATCGTATACTCCATCTTGACCCGATCGCGCGAGTACTCGAATGCTATCCATTGCACTCCATTCTGATCTTGCCGCACAACGAGTGGTGTAGTTGCCGGAATGGGGCCTGGAGCTGCGTTCGGATTAACACTGGATCCTGAAGGAGGTTGCTGGTGCATCGAGGCGCTGCCAGGAGGACCTGTAGGAGTTCCTTGTGCGGGGCTCATGCCCGTTGGTTGCCTCTGAAGTTGCTGTGGCTGCATCTTGCCGCCAGGACTGCCGGTCAATGCTGGTGTTACCGGATGCGACGTGTGCTGCGACATTGGCTGGCCCTGTGACTGAGACATAAAGTTCGTGGAGAGGGGAGACGGGTGTGGCGGCCCAGGGTGCTGTCCATAGGGCGCTGGTTGGTAGACTTGGTGGGGCTGTGGATAATACATTGGCTGCTGATAGAGCGGCCGACCCTGCTGGTCATGTTGAGGAGATTGAACTGAAGCTGGAGATGCGGATTGCGGAGTGTGGTAAATCGGCGGGAAGGCTTGGCGGTTCATCGTTGCGGTTGCCATGAGTTCCGGAGTGTCTAAAAGCGCGTCAGACGCGTTCAGTACTCAGATCGCGGATACATCGCGTGCAAAATGTGCAAGACGATGCTGGATGGCATTCTTGGAAACCATGTCCACGAACTGAGTCTTGACAAAAAGCAATACTAACCTGAAGAATAGCTCCCAGCGGCACTGTTCGTGCTGTAGGGGCTTGGATGGGTAAAGTAGGGTACGTCCTGCTGGTGCTGACCGGGTTGGCTGGGGACCGAACCTACGTAGGGCGAGTGGTGATGCGGCGGAAGCTGGTGGTTCGATGGATGCGGCGAGGCGTAGGATACCTGGCCGGACGGTTGCACAGGTTGCGGTTGATGGGGTGAGTCGGGATGATGCTGATGGAGGACGCTGGCCCGTTGGTGTTGCAGATGTTGCGGCGGTGGGTGGCCCTGCTGCGACTGGTGGGGATGATGCTGGAAAGCGCAAAGTTAGCCCAGATGTCCAACATGTTTCAATAGTACGAGTTCACGTGTGTTGGCGTTTGTTTCGAGTTGGGTTGCCTTGCATGCCTGCAGTTGGAAATGTTTTCATGGTAAGTTACCTAACAGAGAACAAACGCACAGAAGGATTCAAGGTGGTCAAGAAAGTGATGCCAAGCAACAGTACAACCAGACTCGAGATCCTCGAGCGTGGAGAAAAGAAGTCAAGGGAGAAGCTCGAGGTTGCTCGGGAATCTAGGAGATTATTTTCGAGAGGGTAGGATGACGAGGGGCGCCTAGTCGGATGCTAGGCCTTTTGTACGAAGACAGACCAGGTCCCGCAACGCGACCGACAAGCGATGTTGAATCCGACGCGAGGGAAAGTGGTGATGAATGAGATTGATGCGAAGAAGAAACAATGAACGAAGTGAAGAACAATGTCAGGGACGACGAGTGGACAATGAGTACCGGGTGAGTACGCAGCTGTAACAAGGCGTCTACAAGAGCATGGAAACGCGTTGCGGGAAGGTAGGCATGGAAGGCGCCGTGAAGGCATGCAACGGCGTGGACAAGGAGCAAGAGGTGGGTAGGCTGGTCAGAGGGCTTTGGGTGGGTGTATGTAGGTGTGAGGGACAGGTCGGCATCTTGGCGAGAAGGGCCTACCATGTAGCCAAAGGACGCTTGCTGGAGAGACTGGGGTAACGAGGCCAGCCGGTTTATGCGGCGTCAACCTCGCAGGCAGAGGTGCAGCAGCGAGAGGGCGGATGCATGCAAAGCATGCAAAACAGCGCAGAAGGGGGTGGCTCGGGGCCAACGGCTTTTCGACTCGACTTGTCGCAGAGCAGGAACAAGCGCGGTCGCAACGGTGGTGGAGGTTTGGGGTGGGTGCGGCGTCGAGGGACAAAGCGACAGGGAGGTACTCACAAGATCGTCCGCCACAGGAGCCGGCTCTCCCTTATACCCAGGGGACTTGGCCCCGTCTTGATGCGTCGCATGCGACATTCTCAATATTGCGCTCTCCCCTCGCCTGTCGAGAGTGATCGGGGGAGACAAGCAGACAGGCTACTGAGCCTAATCACCTAATCACGGCGGCGTCTGTGCGTAGACTGCAGCGTACGGCACTAGGAGGGATTATTTCAGCGCACCGTACTGGTCCGGCAACGAGGGCATAGCGTGTGAGCCGGTATCAAGCTGAGCGACTCCACCCGCACTGAAATAAACTCAAAACGCACCAGACAGGGCTACACACCTTAGAAGCCTTGTAGTGACGGGGCCTGTTATGCTTGGATGCCCAGGCTATGCCCGATCAGTGTCACGGGCGAGCAGAGCTGTAGAGGAGCTGTGCTGCGGTGCTGCGGTGCTGCGGTGCTGTGATGCTGTAGTGCTGCGAAGATCGGGCTTTCTCCTGCGCGACCGGTGCGACTTCCCGAAAGGAGCTGGGAGTGCCGCCGTCTGTACGGGGTAAGAATGTGTGTGTGTGCACCTTTTGATTATCGTGATGCTGTGATGAGATCGTGTGTACTCCACTCGGTACACTGTAGACGTGCTCCAAGCTTTGCGAGGATGGCCAGGTGGACTGGGGGGGGGGCTTTGGCTTTGGGCCTTTGGGAGGAGACCACATGCAGGGTTGAGGGATGTTTGAGAGGAAGGAAGCGTTGATGAGCGTTGTGTTGACTTTTGATGGACAGACGGCGCGACAAGGGTGCCGCGTGGTGATCCTCGTCAAGCCGAGCTGTGCAAGAGCCACCGCGCTAGCCACTGGAAGCGGCCTAGCGCTCTCACAACGCCTTTTTGACGCATTGATAACGGCGTCCCAATATGGCGTAAAATTTGCTTTTTGATACGCTACCGCGTTTCATCACTTCTGCTGGCAGGCGCCACTCAAGTTTCATATGCGGACGGCCATGGCAGACTCGACAACGGCGCCCTTCTTTCCCAAGCAAGCAGTGGTGCGTCTTGAAGAAGGCAGCATCGCTTCACTTTCTCCGTGCGGAATGCTCTTCGCGTCGCAAAAATACCTGCTGCTAGTCCCCACGTGAAAGTGCCGGTTTTCCACGCTATACCGGTCTTATCGCACCATCACCTCATCTCGCCTACTCTCGTTCCATCGTCTACCCTCTAGGCGATGCAACAGTGCACTATTGAGGGTGTCGAAACTTGATTAAATGTGCCACCTGATAGGCTCGAGCTGCTCCTGTGTGCGCGATGCAGCAGTTGGACATCTTCATGCGAGAAGATCAACCGACGTCCTCGTCAGCCACTCAGCCGGCCCGCAAGCACTATTGGCCCCCCCTCTTGGCCGGTCCGTTCAATCATCACCCCCGCTGCTGCCTGTAAAAAGGAATGACACCGACAGGCTGGTCGGGACTCGCAAAGCCTGTTCTCGTGCTCATGCCCAATCGATGCCCTCCACTTGGCTCTTGCGGTGAGCTCGCGGGATTACTGATGGAAGAGTCTGTCTGCTCGTCGCCTGAACGAGGGTTGTATGGCCAGTTGGCTTATGGTGATGTCTGCAGCGCAGTGCGATGCTCGCGACGGATAGATCGCCAATTGCATCCGAAGCAAGCCAGGTCTCTCGAGGGTCATACACTGCGTGGAGATTCGAGAGCGTTCCAGGGACATCCTTGTCGATCGACCTGTCAAACACGTTTTCTCGAGGTAGCTTACAAGCCTCCTCCAATGGCCACTCTTGTCTCTGCAACACAAATCTCGCGTACACGCTAGAGCAACTCGTAGGGCGGCGTCATCACATTCATTCATGCTCATGGCGGTCAGAGTGCATAGTTGAAATCGGACGTGTTATTGGTGTCTCAAAGTGGCCTGACATGTCATCTTGAGCAACATCTACCGCATGGCCGTTGAGATCGTGCAGAGCATTATCTTGGTTCAGGGTTTATGGAAGTGTATCTTCGAAGAATGAGGCTCTGGTGTTTTTTGCTGCGAACCCTCGAGGTTCAAGCATGGCCATCTACGAAGACCGTTGTACGGAAGCAACGGCTTACCGGCATGTACCAATCCCTACATAAGCGATGAGCACGACCTTGTAGGCGGCCAAAACCTCCGAAGGCATGGATAAGCAACCAAGGGTTCAATGGACATCAATCATCGTGATACGCATTCAGGCACTGAGTGAATTCTGAGTTCATAGTGCTTCAGTCATCGAGCATTGCCTATTGGCGCAATTTTTGTTAGTGGTGTGACTAGCAATCTACTGACATGTAGACAGTGATCGTCGTACTCGTAACTAGATAGCTCAGTCACTCACACATGAGAACTTATGTGAGAGAGCAGTCAAGTTTCGGTGGAATCATGGAGAGCATCACAGTTCGGAGCTTGCGAGTTACGGCCCTCGTGAAGTCCCTTCCGCGTTGTCCGGACTATCATCAGCACGAAGCACTGCTGGCTCGTAGCTACCCTAAAGACCTTCATTCGTATCCCGTCAACCCGGAATAAGAACATGAACACAAACCCTAGCTTCTGGAACTGGATTTCCAATCGGTAATGCAAAGGTGAATGAACATTTCCAAGGCTCGACGCCAAAAAACCTGCGCCTGCCCGCTCCCGTGACTCTATCCAAAAACCTGCGGATGCTCGGAATCGACGGAGTCGCAATGCCGTTCTCAAGGCGACCTTACGCGGCAATGTGACCACATACGGGTAACGGCAGCGCACGAGCTCAACGCTTCCGACAAAGTGGAGTTTACCACGTCATGAGTTGTGATTTAGATGGGGTCTACTCCAAGCGTGTCGACTCGTGATGCCTATGATGTCTTCGCAAGCTCTGGAGAGATGAATGGTGCGGTGTAGATTCTGTCTAGCGCCCGGCAGTTTTACGGGACGTGTACAGAGGAAAGTCGCCACGTGGTCAACCAGACCAGACCAGACCGTTGAGATAGTTGGGGCTTGGCTAGATGGCTGAAACATGGCACCCTTGAACCAAATTGCGCCGCAAGCAAGCTCCATTATTGCTCCAACTAGGTGCAGATCCTTTCCCGCCACCAGTGCGACAACCACCGTCGCTTAAACACTCACTGCGGAGCTTCTTCTGTAAGCGAGAGAGAAGATGTTAGAGAAGATACTCCGTACTCGCTGAAGAATGATGATATGAAAGAGTTGTTACGGATGCGGTGTCTCGTATCGTTGCACTTTGTCCGTTACTGCGCGTACCAAGTTTGGTCGATATTGCTTACCGCACTCCGTTATCCCCTGGAACCCGGCGCTCTGGTCAAATATTCTTGCGGGAGGAGACAATAGATGGCATTGAAATCACACACAGAGCGGCGCCAAATGCGGACTGCACGACGGCCCACCTTTTTTCTCTCTCTAACTGACCATAAGAGGAGTTCTCCTCGGAGATTCTCGTTCCGCAAAGCAACTGGACTCGAGTTCAGCAGCAAGATCCACCCATCAAACGGTCAACATGTTCAACGGGTCGTCATCGCGTAATGTGAAGTTTGCAAGAGTTTCAAACTGAGTTTAGGTGAAGCCACCAGTCCAGCGCCACCGAAATAAACTCCCTGTAAGCCACCCGGCCGCTTGCCATGTGAGAAAGGGGTGGTGTCGCGCTGCCGTCCCGGGTATCCATGCCCTGCTGACCTGCCTCCCATCCCCCGCCTCCCGCCTAGCTCCTCCTCCCAGGTCGAATCTCTGAAGTCTGGAGAACACCCTCAAGGTCTCCGTCGTGCTTCCCGCGAGCCCTCCCGCGGCTTGCTTCCCTTCCCATACACCAGACGGAACATCTGCACGACCGTTGCTAGAACAAGGACAAAGTGTCGTGCACATCGTGATCCAGATCGAGCAAATGCCGGGAGGCATGCTCAGAGTCTTCCGCCTTCCAGCATCTTTGCTCCGTATCGAGCGTGCGTACCTTTCTGTCGGCTTCTGGTCAAACACCGGGCGGAAACGCAAAAGCCGCCGGACCTTCCTGCAGGGCGGCAACCAACGACTGACGGACGATCTTGGCCTGATTGCAAACACGTCGCGCTCCCTAACCGAGGTTCGAGATTCCAACGCTCATGCACAAGCGCTGCCTTCTCTCGATTTCGCCGTGGTTTGTGATTCGGCCTACGATTGCCGTTGCAATGCACTGTGGGAAGCTGAAGCGTGCGTGCCTTGTCGCATGAGCGTGTCCGTACATGGGCCACCCTGCTTTCCCGCTGATTCCTTGCTCTCGCTGGAGCGGGGTGAAGAGTGAGGCTGACAGGTCAAGGATGCTTGCAAGTGGGTCCACTCTTGGTGTGTTATGCTTGGGTGGACTGATTAATGCATCCCTCTCTATCAAAGACCCGGAGATCCATCTCTTCGGAAGACCCTCTGCGAACTTCGTCTCGATGTAAGGCCGTGCCGAGAAATGAAAGCGTCGAAGCCTGCAAAGCCCGGAGATATTTTTCAGGAGAAACTGACAGGATCGGCTATGCGCCTATGCAAGCTCGAGGAGAAAGAGGGGACCAAATGGATACACGTACACTTTCGCGCCTTACCATCCGGACGTGCTCGCGTTAGCCATCTTTTACTGTTATACAGCTAGACTCGCAACGGACGGCATAGACGACGTCCTTATCATTTCATCATGCGTGATGGACTGACTGGAAACATACCTGCGCGAAAGATGGCTAGCATCTGCAGTCCCTGCTTGATCCTGTAGGACATCGCGGTCATCGGCTATACGAGTTGTAGTGGCCAATCAATGGCTCCTCTTATGGCCGAAAGCAGATTGTCGAGACCCGCCTTAACACGAAGCTGATATTGCATTTAATACAGGGATTTTGGCTTTTGAGACAAAGACTAGGTGACGTGTCAAGGGAGGAAGGGCTCAAAAGCTTCCAAAAGCGTGCATTCCATTGGCCGGACATTCCTACAGTACGTGAATCTGCTCGATCTCTGCACGTCTGCATTGTTGAAGCTAAGTTATAGGAGTGTGCATATCGCATTGACCCGGCCATCATCGCACCGAGGCACTCATCAACTGGCGGTCGCGACAATGGAGGTGTAGTCCGAACTGTCGAGGAGGTGCCATCAAGCGCTGCACCTCCTCTCGGGCCTGCTCATCTGCCCTACGGCCCAATCCTTCCTGAGAACCCGGTCGGAGGACGCCGCCGTGCGACTGAGGTCTTCCGTGCGAACGTTACACCGAAGCTTCTTGTCCGACAAACAATCCGGAGATTTCGCATCTGCCACAGCATCTCGTCTCCAGGTACTTCTCGATCCAACAGCATTGTTTTGGGAACGGCCGTCTCACAGATAGGTGCATGCTGCGTGGCAGCCGTCACAGCGGCACGCTGTGTAAGCTCTCGATCCTACTTTAAAAACTCCAGACGGGTCACGGAGGGGGTCATGCTCGAGGTCAGGGCAAGCGACTGTACCACATGCTTGCTTCATCTCCTTAAAGAGACATATATAGCCTGCATCACTCGCAGCACAATCACAATGTGGCGTATTTGTACGTCTACGGCATCTACTTTGCAGCCTAGCAACACCGCACACAAACCGCCTGTTCTGGGTCCGCACTGCTGACGGTACGTTGTACCAAGCAATCGTCAAGAGAAGCAGCAGCTCCGTGTCGACTTTACGTTCACTTAGAAGCACCAACGCCATCGAGTATCACCGACTGTGGTTTCAAGAAACGATTTTGACGTATTACACGATGCAGATACATCCCATGACTTTAACACCCGCGGATCTCAAGCCGACCAATTCCAGTTACACATGGACCACCCCGCAGTGACTCCGCAAACGAGCGTTGTCCAGACTCGAGGAAAAAGGAGCATTTCTGTGACACTGTGCTGGCAAGCACACCCAGCCGCTTTTGCAGAACCATATCGGTATCAAGTGAGACGCGAGCCGGCTATCTGCACAAGGCTGCAAACACTCCGCCCTCCAATGTTGAGTGCCAGCACGAGTAACTGTAGAGGAAAGGGACTGCCTCGGAAAACTGAGATCAAGTAATTTGAGTACCTGACCCACGCTAATCATGGACACTTGCAGTAATTCATGAACGTAGATCACGGACGTACTAGTCATACAAGAAGGAGCGACTGAGCAATAAACTCAGAATACTAAATACGGACCCGTCAACCTCTCATATGACCCATTGTTGATTTTGCTTAACATAAAATAAAAGAAGCCAGAAATCTCTCCGTGCCCCTTCTCCGCTCCAATATTCCCCGACACTCCATCTTACAGAGCCCTCTCCTACAACGCACCATCTCTACGACTGCAACGCACATAACCGGAACTACCCAGTCTGGAATATCCCATCCCATCCAGAACACAACCCGGACCCGCCTGCCCCACTTCACAACGACAGAACAATTACGTCAGCTCTCACCATGGACTTGACAAGTACACACAGCTCTACGCTCTTCAAGGATCTGACCAAGAGAAGCGTACCTGAATGCACTGCTGTGCCTACGCTGAGCTCAGCAAGCAGAAAGTTCTATCAGCGCACTAACAGCTAACAGCAACAAGCAGAGTCGTGGCGAAAGGAGACAACGCACCGCTGCCGCAACATGCCATAATTTTCAAAACTCCACTTTGACAGACGCCCTTAAGTCCAACATGATACCGTCACGTCTCCGAGTGACTCGCTTCGCACACTGCGGTGTCGAGAGTATGGTTTTTCACAACGTATCTGCCCATACAGCATGCGTAGGTCAGCATCTAGTTTTTACACTTGTTGTCCGCATGGCTAAAGATCATCTGCACCCTCCTCCCCCCTTTCCTCTTTCGTATCACCGCTAGAGCAAACTGTCAAGTATGGCAGATTGCGGGAGCCCCAACGTAATTGCCAGAGGACAGAATCGTGTCGTAGGCGAGGATCTTCAATGCTGCATCGAGCAATCGCAGTGAGGGTGTGATTTGTAATGATATTTCAAGGTAGAGCAATTAACAAATAGTGCTATTATGCGGGTATCAAAGATAGAGTAGAAAAAAATGCCAACGTCCACGCAGAAAGATCGATCACCCATCCGCTCCTTCAGGTCCTTCATTTCAACCATGGTGTCCGTCTCGATATAATTTCGTCAGGTTCTTCTTCTTGGTCGACGGCCTGCATGATACTCCGCAACTGTTGGTGGTCCCCAAGATGCAAATCCAGCCAACTTCGCAGTGTACTTTTCATTGCCAGGTAAAAGTTCCATGCACTTCTTCTCCTTCGGAACTCACCAGCACTCCATCCCACTATTTCCCCTCGTCACGTTTTCCAAGCAACAACTATAGCTCATCGCGAACCATACTCGTCGCCGAACTAGCCGCCGAACTCACAGAGCTGGCTGCATCCGCCACCGCCTCAGTCGCCGCGTTCACGCTGTCTGCCACAACGCTACTCGCCGCGCTCACGCCATCCACAGCCCCCTTACTGGCAGCCACAGCACCTTCGCTCATCTTGTTCTTCGCACTTTCAACAGCAGCACTAATCCTGCTGGCCACGGAATCCATAGCATCCTGCCTCTCGCCCAGCCAAAGTGCATCGCTAGCCTTCGCAGCCGCCACCCCCGCAGCTTCCGACACACTCTTGAACTGGATCCCCAGACCAGACTGAGCTTTGCGTACACTCGCGGAGATGCCGCTGGATGTAGGTGTGCCGTAGATGGCCTCACTGGCAGCCTTCTGCATGTTGTTGGCGGCCTCAGATATCGAAGAGACCGCTCTATCGCTCCAAGTAGGCTCTTCGCCATACACGGCTGAGGAAGCGGAGGAAGCACCGGAGCTATACAGGGAGCTTACTCCGTCCACAGCGGCATTGAGCTGTTCGGACGCGGAGTCGAAGAGCGCTTCCAATGTCGCTGGCGGCGTAAATACGCTCTCGACCACACTGCTTGCACTGGCGTACGCATCCGCGGCGTACGAAGAAGCGGAGGACGCCGCGTCAGAAGCGTAAGAAGAAGCAGAGAGCGCCACCGCGGGCATACCGGTACTGTAGGCAGACTGCAGGCGTTGCATCACGCTGTCCGTGAAATCAGGTTCTTTGCCCACCACGAGCTCGGAGACAAGTGCCTGCATCGCCGCGTATTGGCTCGCTGCCGCATCGGTGGCTTGCGCGCCATACTCGCCTGCGGAAGAATATAGGGAATCGGCTGCGGAGTAGGGGTCTGAATACCAGGGTGTAGGTTGACCGTAAACCTGCTCGCTCGCGCGTGAGACGATGGCTTCCCAGTTCGCAGACGCCTGAGCAGCTATGGAGTCCGTCCATGGACTCGCGGTGCCATACACACCTGTGCTGGCCTGGGAGGCGAGGCTGTCAATATTTGAGGATGCTGCAGAGGCCATAGATTCAAGACTGCCTGTTTGTGCACCGTACAGAGCTGATGAAGCCTTCGAAGAGGCGGCGGCGAGTTGGTCTGAGGCTGCGGAGACTGCAGCGGTATACTGGCTGCTTATATCATCGAACACAGATTGCGCAGGTGTTTTGGTCTTGTGCGTGGCCGCGTTGAGCATGTTGGAGCTCATGTCGCTCGCAGCTTGGAGGACGGCGCTGTACTGGCTCTGCGCCGCACTAACCATAGATTCATAGGCACCGGTTGACGAGCCCATGATAGCGGAGGAAGCTTGGTTGATGACATTCTGGTAGGCGGGTGTAGGCGTGCCGTAGACGGCACCTGAAGCTGAGGAGAGAAACTCAGAGTAGCGAGCATGTGCAATGCCAATACCTTCGTAGTAGCGACGCTGAGCTTCAACCATATATTTCTGGCTGGCAGGAACTGGTGTAGCGCCCAGCGCAATCTTGGCGGATTCGTATCTACATGATGTTAGCGATTGTGCTTGTGTTGCTCAAAGGGTACCAAACGTACTGCGCGGAAGCCATGCTAAGGGCATCAGCAAGCCTCGAGGATGCGAGGCCTGAAATGCTTTCCAGGGCTCCTTGTGTGGGTGAACCGGTCATCGATCCGAAAGCCGAATTTGCAGCTGCCATTGCGCGAGAGTACTGTTCCTGAACGCTGGACATGGCCAGCTCGTAGCCAGGCTTAGATGTCCCCACCAGCTTGGCGGATGCATCAGAGTAGGCGCTCATCGCAGCATTCGTTGCAGCAGCGTAATTAGAAGATGCTTGCGCGGCGAACATGGCAGTAGTAGTGGTGGCAGTCAGCGAAGATAGACCAGCATTTGCGGCCGAAAGAGCCGCTGAGTATGACTCTTCAATGCTTAACATGGCTTTTTCGTAAGCCGGCTTCGGTGTGCCAGCCAGCTTAACAGACGCGGCAGAGTAAGCGCTCATGGCAGCGTTTGTCGCAGCAGCATAATTTGACGAAGCTTGGGCAGCGAGCACAGCGGTAGTAGGCGTAGCAGTCAGCGAAGATAGACCAGCATCTGCAGCAGACAACGCAGCCGAGTACGATTCTTCAATGCTCGACATGGCCTTCTCGTAAGCTGGCTTCGGTGTGCCAGCCAGCTTGGTAGATGCGTCAGAGTACGCACTGATTGCCGCATCTGTTGCAGCAGCGTAATTTGAAGAGGCATGGTCAACGACAGCAGCGTAGCCGGAAGAAGCCTGATCAACAATAGCAAGGGGGCTAGGTGTGCCGTAGATAGCGTACGAAGCGGCGGTGATAGCCTGCTGGTAGCGATCGGTCGCAGCGCTACTCATACTCTCGAGCGTGCCTGTCTCAGTTCCATACATGGCGCTCGAAGCGGCCGCGAAGGCCTTCTCGAACTGACCGCTAGCAAGGGAACTCACAGACTCCATGGATCCTTGTGTAGCAGTTGGACGTTTCATAGCCGCCATGATAGCACTGGTCAGAGACTCTGCGTGGTTGCCTAAGTCATTCACAACTTGCTGAGCCTTTTGAGAATAGGTCTCTTCGTCATCGACTACATCATCAAGTATTGGCTCCCGAGCTTCGACAACGACTTGTGCCATTACGCCGCCCATCACCTTCTGAGCCGTATGCTTCGCCTCAACCGTTGCAGAGTCGGCGGCTTCGGCCATCTGATGGTAGACATTCTGAACCTCCTCCGTGGCTTCGGCGGCAGCTTCAGATACGTCACTGGCAGCAGACTCCGCGCCTTTGGATGCTTGTGACAGGATTGATTGGCTCGATGGCGCTGGTGTACCCTTGACTACGTCGGTCACAGAATCGACTTTGAACTTGCCGGCGGACAGCACGCTACCTGCTGCAGAAGAGACATCCCCGACTCTCGAGCTCACAACAGATGTGAAGCGGTCGGTCGAGGCTTGGGAACCGAGAACGGCCTCAGAAACCGTAGAAGCTACGTCCTCGGCGGCACTGGATCCTGCATCAGCCGCTGAGGTGAGCGAACTGGAAACCCGTTCCGTTGATGGCTTCTTGGACCCGATGACAGCCCCTGAAGCCTTGGAAGCCATGCGTTCAACTGTATCATGAGAGTCGTCCACGACTGCGGAGGACGCTGATGACGAGATCTCCGCTGCTGTGGAATGCGCTACGGATAATATAGACTCCACAGAGCCCTGGGAAGAGCCAGCTACCGCTTCACTGGCAGCCTCGACGTTTTCCATAACCCTGCTCTTGGCGTCTTTTGCGAGTTTCCAAGGGGTTGCAGGAATGACCTTAGTGTCGAAGTTGTCGGTCGCATCGCGAGCATACAATTTCCACCTAGCCACGTCCTTCAGTCGTGCAAGCTCTTTCGCTGCCTCTTCGGCAATGCTCATGCCCTGCTCTTCAACATCCGCGCCTTCGTGTTTGGCTCTAGCGAGACCCTCGTGCTTCATAGCCACGGCTTCCACCTCATCGCGCCACTCGTCGAAGGTCTTCTTGAGCTGGTGGTATTTTGACCAATCCTTGTAGGTAACGCCTTCCATCCACGCCCATCGCATGCCGATCTCTTGCAGGCCGAGGTCGCGGATGTTGTCGATGACTTCGAGTGTGGAATCGCTGGCGGCTTTGACGAGTGCGAAAGTTTCTTGGTCGTAATTCTGCTTCCAGCTCCGGAGAGCTTGAGCTTTCTCTCGGATAGAATGACCGTTATCACGGACGGAAGAGACGATCTCCTTATATGCCGCTTCGATCTCGTCCTCGTTGGCATGCTCAGCCAAGGCCTTTACGGCTCTGTTAATTTCGAATTGGAGCATTTTGAGACTTGACTGAGCGGTCCCGTTGAGGCGCTTAACATGGGCTTGACCAACAGAATGTGCTTGGTTATTGATCTGGTTCTCTGTAATCTCCTGAACGCGCTCAGCTAGATCGTCTGAGCCTTTGTCGGCAGCTTTGGCGAATTTTTCTTGCCATTGCTTCAAGTCGTTGGCAATCTTCTCCTTGACATCCTCCTCGGACTCGGCAGATGCGGAAGCGGCAACAGAGGCAGATGAGATCGTGGCATCAGACACCGTGGCGGACGCGGATACCGAAGAAGACAAAGAAGAGGTTCCAGAGCTTGCCGATGACAAAACGGAGGTGGAATCGACATCCTCAGCGGCTGCTACTTTGAGCTTCTTGCCTCCCTTGTACCTAGCTAAACGCTCACTAATCCGAGTAAGTTGGGGTTCAACGTTCTCTCCGTACAAAATCTGTAGCTGTGGCCAAATGGATTGGTTGAGGAAGGCCTTCGTGTGTCTCTGGGCCAGCCATACGTATGGGAAGACTACTTCCTTAGTGAGGTATTGGCCTTGCTTGTAACCTTTCTGGGCATACGGCAGGGCCTGGTTGTATGCCGGCAAAAGGTAGGATCGGTATACTTTGTGTGCGCCATTGCTTGTCTGGATGTAGTATGGGTCTACGGAAGCCCAGGCCTTGTTGATGTGCGGTGCGAGCGAAGCCTCGTACTGTGCTCTTGCTTTGTCCCGAACAGCGTCGAGCTGTGGCTTTGCTACCCTGACCCATTCGGCCTCGGCATATTGTCGTGCTTGTTCAACGCGTGGAGCAGCGTAGGTCTGATAGTTCTTCTGGGTAAACGTGGATGCCGGCGTGTAAACCTTCTTATTAAATCGATCGATATGCGGTTGGGCCTTATCGGCATAGGGAGCGACGTAGTTGTTGTAGTGTGGTTCTATGTGCGGCCAAGCATAGTCTTTGAGTTGTAGATATGGCTTGCAGAGACTTGGAGACTCGTCTGTGAAATTGGAGATTGTGGAGGGACACCGGAAGATGGCGTTGTAGAGAGAGTACCAGAGCAGTAACCTTGGGATTTTGTTAGTCTGATCTTAATTTCCCTGACATCGCCAACATACCGAGCACTGATGCTGATAGTTCTGCCCACGAACGTCCGCTTTGGTTTTGTTGGCTTTTTGCTACGCTTCGCCAAGCGTGTATCTGCATGTCCGTTCATTTGTCCGTTCGTCTGACCGTCTAGGCCGCTCTTTGGCTTGGTTGCATTGCCGTTTGTTTGAACACCCATAGTTGGGGAGAAGAAAGCTTGAGCGCTCCAAGGAGATGTGATGGGCCTTGGTGTCAGCTGCTCACACGAGCACTTGGGGGAGTGGAAAGCAGCTTGCCGTGCTACTGGCTGTGACTGTGCAGTGGTTGGTGCCCCAGGATGCGGCTGCAAAGACTTGCTTTTAATGCAGATGGGTTTGTCTGAGGTGTTGAAAAGGGATCTGATGGTGCTTTGACCTGTCAAAAATCCATGGGTGAGGAGGAGCCGCAAGCTTGTTTTCTTCTTCTTCCCGCAGCCGCAGATATGACGCACTTCTTCAACACTTTCACAAGCGAAGCAACGGCCTCTGATCGGAATTGCAGGTTGCAAACGAAAGAGCTACCGTATCTGAAGGGGTGTCATCCACCAATTTAAATGTGGTGTAGAACCCCCTACCAAACCGGCACAAGACTGCCCTGGATCTTGCATGGATCAAAGCGAAAGCTCAATACCCCAGACTTTGGACGCGTCACGTGTTAAACGTAGTGCCATGTCATCTTCGTAATCTCCGTGGTCGCCGACAAAGCAATCACCAACAAAAAACCACTACCGACGCCCCCCGATACCCACATGCTAACACCTTATGGCCTCTCCGTGACCGAATCTGCCAGCTTCTTCAAGTCCCTCTAGAGACTCCTACCTACTACACGAATCCTCCCTACTTTAACAGTTGTTCATCTCATCCGAACCAAATAACACGGACAAAGCTGCCCGCCGCATAAAGCCTCTCCACTTCGCTCACTCTATGACATCTTCATAGCCTGTCGCGCAGCCCTTGAGCACGCACGACGTATCGCCCACAACGCACAGGGTCCACGTTCTATGCAGACACCCGCCAATATGGCGTCCTTCAATCCGGTCTCGCCTGTTACAGACGGCGTAGCAATACCGGACATTATGAACGATCCTGCCTTCGCTACAAACGGACCGGCTGCAGCCAAGAACCCTGAAGACCCGGACACCTGTCGAATTTGTAGAGGCGAAGGGACAAAAGATGAAGCCTTGTTCTACCCTTGCAAATGCAGTGGCAGTATCAAGTACGTTCACCAGGAATGTCTGATGGAGTGGCTATCACACTCGCAGAAGAAGCACTGCGAGCTGTGCAAGACCCCATTCAGATTCACGAAACTGTACCACCCACACATGCCTAAGAGTCTACCAACCACCGTATTCCTTCGCCGAGCGGTCGTTCATCTGGCGAAACATATGCTGACCTGGTGCCGGGGATTGTTGGTTGGAACCGTATGGCTGTTCGGCCTGCCTTGGCTTATGCGCTTCATTTGGCGGAGTCTGTTCTGGTTAGGAGATGGCGGATGGGCACGCGACATTCGGTTGCTTGAAAAAGAGGCACTTGCGGCCACGGCTTTGAATGCATCTGCAATCCCAGCAGCTCCTGGCCGGAGGCTAGTCCTCGAAGACGCTAACTCGACGCTTGCAAAGGCAGCGACGGGACTGTTAGCACCCATTTCTCAGACCCTGAATATGACTGCGGGCGAACCAATCGCTATCTCACTTGCCAAGAAGATACTGTACGGATTGGACGTAGCTACGAAGATAACGTTGAACGGCTCAATATCCATACCGAACACTGAGAACTCGACTCTACAGACCATCTTCAACCATAAGGAATCATCGCTTCTTTCTGACGTATCACTGTTCAACTCCGTCAAGGAGTGGTCTCCCACATGGCACCGCGCGATTCTGGACATACTGGAAGGTCAGGTGATAACATTGTCTGTCGTTGTGGCTTTCATTCTGATTTTTCTCATCCGAGAATGGGTTGTTCAGCAGCAGCCACTCGTGCAGGTAGCACATCATCAAGTCAATCACGCCGCGGCCCAAGCAGGTGGCCATGCCGAAGGAGTAAACCAAGAGCAAGCAACAGATCAAGAGACGGGGCTTGCGCAGGACGACGGGACGGATGTGGACATGGATCCTGAGCGGTTAGCCAACCTCAGAACTGCACGGGAAATTGTTGCCCTACTTCCAGACGATCTACAAGCAGCCGTAAAGGGAGGACGACCCTCCGATGTTGTGGACACTCTAAATCGTATGCCGCCAGAAAAGGCAGACAGATGCAAGGCGAGCATTAAGCTGATGGCTGAACAAAAACTTGAAGTGATCGCCCAATATCCAGACGAATTGCAATCAGCCATAAATGGAGGACGACCATCGGATATTATGGAATACTTGAATCGCCTGTCGCGGGAAGAGTTCGACATATTGAAGCCAAAGATCGAGCGGGTGAATGAGCAAATTGTTGCACCTTCGCGGCATCTGCGCCGGCCGCTGGCGAGCGAACACGATCAGCCTGAAGGATCAAGCTTGTCTCTACGGCCTAGCATGCCTGTAAGAGCGCGCTCTTCACTGGCTACCAATATCAAGCGAGACATGGAGGAAGAGGCGACGCTGAACGACGGTACAAACTCTGACATCGAGTATGAAACCACATTGAGCGATGACGCCGGGTCGGATATTGGCGAAGCATCTACGGCCGAGCAGAAGGGCACGGACAGCACTGGTAGTTGGGAGGATGTTGCTAACTCTGAGCGCACCGCCGAGGCGACCAGCTTCAGAAGATGGAAAGGTAAAGAGAGGGCGCGCGACGATCATGAGGCATCCTCGGGAGCCACTTCCTCATTGGCAGTAGATTCAGTCACTGAATTAGATGATGATATGTCGGCAGACTCTGGAGTCACAGTGGTGGACAACCCATTCCACCCAGATTACAGGGGAGACGCCTTCGACCGTTCGAACGAGACCAGGCTGGCTCTCGCCAACCAGGAACCTGCAACACACCAGCAGCCGGAAGCTGCACAGCCTCAATCCTTCTCAGATCGTATTGCAGACTGGTTCTGGGGTGACGTTGCCCCTATCCAGCCCGTTGCGAACGAGATTGGGGACAATGTAGAACACGTCGTGCAGGACCTTGCGGACGAAGCTCCTTTTGTACCATTTGCACATGCCCAACCCTTCAACGCCCCAGAGCCCGAGCCGGACGGCAACCAGCCCGTTCAGGACCCCGAAGTTGCAGCTGCAGCCGCCCAGGCAGGCATTGATGTGAATAACCAGGATGACGTTGACGACGCTGAGGATCTAGAAGGAATTATGGAGCTAATTGGCATGCAAGGACCCATTACCGGTCTTATTCAGAATCTCCTGTTCAGTGCTGTGCTCATCACGGGGACCGTCGTGGGAGCTGTGTGGCTGCCATACCTCTGGGGCAAAGTTGTACTACTTATCATGGGTAGTCCGGTTTCCCTGCTTCTGAAGTACCCGCTTCGGATCGCATCTGCTGTTGCGGATTTCATTGTCGATATATGTCTCTTGATCACATCGAGCTGCATTTATTGCTTTTCGTGGGCCTGTAGTTTTCTGTGGCAGGGAATTACTCACGGCTCATGGACGACATCACTAGGTTCTGCCGGGTATCCTTTCAATGCCGTGGGAATACCAGCGCAAGCATCTGCGGACAACGCAGCGAAGAGACTCGTGCATACAGCCATCTACGGGTTTCTCGCGGCTGACGCTGATACGCTGTACTTTTCGCAGAGCTCTCATGCTGCATTGAGGGCGATCCAAAACAAGACGTCGGAGTATCTATACCTCTTAGGCAACATGACAGCCGCTACCTATCACGGAACAGCGGATGTCACGCCCAAGTCGGTCACCTATTTCCTGCTGAGCAAGCTGCCACAATCTGTTGCGAGTGCGAGCTCAGCCTTGATCGACTGCACCAAGGCGGCAGTCGCACCTCTGATTTACAACCAGAGTCTTACAGTCAGTGTCAACACTACTGCATCAGGGCCCCTAGACCCTGACTTGGTGTATTGGAGTGCTTCTGATCGCGCTGTAGCTGTCTTAGCCGGGTATGCCTTCTTTGCCTTCATCAGCGCCCTGTATCTGCGTCGGGGTACGCCCCTTACGAGCTCCGTGCAAGGAAGGAAGATCGAGACTACTATTTCCGAAATTCTCCAACAGGCCGGCGGCGTGATTAAGGTCATCATCATTATAAGCATCGAGATGATTGCTTTTCCCCTTTTCTGCGGCTTCTTGCTGGATTTCGCCCTGCTGCCACTCTTCGAGAGCGCAACCTTCGGCTCTAGAGTAACCTTCACCCTGGGCTCACCATGGACGTCTGGATTCGTGCATTGGTTCATCGGCACTTGTTACATGTTTCATTTTGCGCTCTTTGTCTCCATGTGTCGCAAAATCATGCGCAGTGGCGTGCTTTACTTCATCCGTGATCCTGATGATCCGAGCTTCCACCCTGTCCGCGATGTTCTCGAACGCAGCATTGCTACCCAGCTCCGCAAGATTGCATTTAGCGCCATAGTGTATGGTGCGCTTATTGTCTTATGCCTTGGTGGCGTCGTCTGGAGCTTGTGGTGGGCCTTCGACCAAGTGCTGCCAATACACTGGGCTTCTAACGAATCGCCTCTCGAGTTCCCGTTGGACATACTTTTCTACAACTTGCTTACGCCACTCATCGTACGCTACACCCGTCCTACTGACGGACTCCACGCTATGTATAAATGGTGGTTCCGCAGGTGCGCCCACTACCTCCGCCTCTCGGACTTCCTCTTCGGCGACAAACGCAAAGATGAAGAGGGCCACCATGTCCGACAGACCTGGGCCCAGTGGCTAGCTGGCATCAAGGGGAATGTGGAAGAGCCGATTGTCGGCGCTGATGACAGTGAAGACAAGACTGACGTCTATTTCCTCTTCGATGGCAAGTACGTTAAAGCGCCTGCTTCCGACCAAGTCCGCATACCCAAAGGTCAGCCAGTTTTCCTCGATATACAGGAGTCGGAGCATCCCCACTACCAGAAAAAGCCGTCAGGTACCGAAAGTTCCTCCGATGACTCGTCATCCTCCAACAACACCAATGCTATTCAAAATGGCACTATAGTCCACCCAGTGTCCTCCTCTATGCCCGAAAAATACACCAGTGTCTACATCCCGCCCTTCTTTCGCCTCCGCATCGCGCTTTTCATCTGCACTATCTGGTTATTCGCCGCCGCCACCGGTGTCGCCGTAACCATTCTTCCCCTGATCTTCGGCCGCTTCCTTATCGCATCACTCAGCTTCCCTACCTCGAGAACAAATGACATCTACGCTTTCAGCCTTGGCATCTACATCCTCGGCGGCCTCCTCTACACAGCCTGCCACTACGCCGAGGTCACCGCCTTTCTGCGCTCCCACATCTCTCCAGCGGCTAACACGACGACTGCGCAAGTGCTCACGCAGGCGAAGAACTACAGCCTCCAGGCCCTGCGCATCCTCTACGTCTACGGCTTACTCACCCTCGTTCTCCCGCTCCTCTTCGCCGCAGTCCTCGAAGCGTATGTACTTATACCTGTGCACACGTACCTTGGGCCCCGTGAGCGCCACGTGGTCCACCTCATACAGGACTGGACGCTCGGCATCCTATACGCCAAAATCGCTTCCCGAATCGTAACTTGGAACCACGAATCTCGTATAGCTCGCGCCGCTGCCGCAATCGTCGCTGCACCGCGCAACGGCTTCCTCAATCCTAACGCGCGTATAGCCACACGCTGCTTCGTCCTTCCCATCGGGCTCTTCTTTGCATTTGTCCTGGCAACGCCCTTCTTGGGTGGTGCGGTGGCGGTGAGGACATTTTACAGATCAGAGGAGGATGAGGTAAAGAGAAGGGTAGTGCGGTACGCGTACCCTTTGGCATTGGCGGTGGGGATCGATGCCTGGGTACTTTGGAGTGGGATGAGGGTGCTAGGAAGGTGGAGGGCAAGGATTAGGGATGAGGTTTATCTGGTTGGGGAGAGGTTGCATAATTTTGGGGAGAGTAAGCGGGGAACCAGCAAGGCTGATGTTAAGGTTGGGAAGATGAGTGTTGACGGGAGTGGAACACGGCCACAAGTACTATAGTCTGGCATTCGGACTTTCGTTTGCTGGTGAGGATTTACTGGAGAATTTTGATCTGCAGAGATAAGGTTCATGTAGCGGTGCTCTACTGGATATTAGATCGTTAGCGACTTTGGCGGGTTGATTTAGATTGCATGAATGATATCCACCAACTCCTTCAGCAATACGTCGTTTCGCCGAGTACGCACATATTGCGAGATAAGAGCATGTAGACTTGCCCAGCTGTGCGTATGATCTCTTTGTCGAGTTTTTCATTTTGGTTTTGGCGTGCTTATCCGAAGGTTAAATCAGATGATGAAAGCCTTCCAGTACACACTAGTAACTCTCCGATTTCACGAAACACGGGAAATACTAGATTATAATCAGTATCAACACCGCCCTTTACGCACGAGGTGACCGTAAAATTGACCTTGAGGAGGTTGCATACGTAGTTTTGAAGACATCGCGCATGCTGTACGAAAAAAGCCCGCCTTTTTGCGGGTAACGGCGCGGTCGCAATTGTGGGCATGCTGTCTGTTGGACCCTATCCAGTGTTCGACGGTCAAACAGTGTCTCTTTTATCTGCTGTGGTCGTTCCGATACAGAAGAACTCGTGGTCAGCCCGTAGTCTGATGTAACAGAAGCTTGCAGATGTCGGGCCATACGGTAAGCATAGCCACGACGTTTGCACAGATATCCATGTCTCACTTGTTTAGTAGTCTAAAGGTGTGTAGTCCGCAGGTTGAAGTATCGTCAGGCAGTTCGGAGGTTTCTCGTCTTGGTATTGAAGTCGGGTGGCAGCTTGAGACAAGATGTCTCAATACTCCGTAACGTCGTCGCACGTTGCCAAATCGCACGTGGTTGGGGCTCACGTGGGCCAGCCTTGTCGATCTATTTATGGGTGGGTTCAGTTGCCCTCTTGCCTATACGATTGTGGCGCAGGGTCAGGATCTCGTATCTGCAAGCCCGGGTTTTTGCTACACCACCAATTCCGCAGTGGTCGAGAGGCATCCAAGCATCTCCCTTACTTGCGCTTTTCTCTTCTGCAATCGGAACGAAGATCTTGTAATTCGAATTTCCAGATGAGATGCTCTGACGTTGTGATCCACTGAAAATAAACGCCGTCCCAGTCCCCTCCAACCGCCGCCCTAACCGGTTCCTGCAATTGGCGGCTGGGAGAACGCCTCCTGCACTGACGGACACCCCCCACTGCGCGACATTCAGATAGCCCACGCTGATTCATTTCGGACGAAGAAACATCCTCCGCAACATTTCTTCGAAGCCCTATCCTCTAATATGTCCTCCCAACCACCACCCGGCGGTTACGCATACGACGGCTACGGAGCACAATACAACCAACAACCACAATGGCAAGGCAACGAGCCATATCGGGAAAACGCGCGATCAGTCTCACCACTTGAAGAAGAGCTGTACCAGACTATTGGACCCTCGAGTGTGCCAACGCCTCCAGTACATCGACATGGCCCCGCCGCACATCCGGATAGCGACTTCAGCAGGATGCAAGAGCGGAGATCATATGGAGTGGCACCGGCGAGTGCACTTGGTGGGCAAACCTCACCGCCGCGGCAGCAAGCTTCAATAAACCGGAGATCGGTCGGGTCGTCGCCTCCAGGAAGACAACGTCCGTCAATGGATGCGAACAGAGGACCTCCGGTTGTGTTCGGGGGCCAACCCAATACCCTAAATCAGCAGAGAGAGTCCCAGACGACGCCCGGCATGGAGAATCTGGGCGGAGCAGCAGCAGGAGGTGGCATCACGGGCATTGCAATGGGCGTAGCAGGCACAAACGAGCGCGACAGCGGACTTCAAGCCCTACGGGACATCGACAACCTTTACAGCGCACCGGGCGCCCCCAGTCACCGTGCTGTGACGCCTCCAGAGCGACAGCTACCCTCCGATGACCACGACTATCCTGACGCCTATGGCTACCAGAGTCCGCCTGCACCCCCGCACCGACAAGCACTTCCTTCGCACGATTCGCAAGGCTCCATTATGCCTCTGACCGCTGCAGCTGCACCGTTTGGAGCCGGAACCCCACAAGAATATCCCAACTCAAGTATACCTGACGGCGCTCTTGGGCCAGGCGCATACACGCCAAGCCGAAACTCTTACTACGATACTCCTTATGGCCAACACTCTCCTGCAACTTACCCGAGAGGTGCCGGGATGGGCGCCATAGATCCTATGGACATTGCCGATGATGAAGACCCATTTGGACTACCTCCTTCAAATCCTGCTCGGAAGTCTTGGACTCAACTCGGTGGGTCGAAGAACAAGTCACAGACTGGTCTTGGTGCCGGCACAGCAGCGGTCCCGATGGCCACTTTAGTGGGAGGCACAGCAGCAGCAGGCGGCGCTGCAGCAGCCAACGGCATGATATCTAGAAGTAGAGATGCGAGCGGCAATTACGCTTCTGTGGACTCAGAAGACCAACCTGAGAAACCCAGCGAGTGGCTCTCCTCCCAAACTTCCGGCCGCAAGCGACTACGCTGGATCGTCGGCATAATCATCGCCGTCGTCATCGTTGCCGCCATCGCCGGCGGTATTGTAGGTGGCATCCTCGGCTCCCGCAAGTCCAAGTCCTCCAACAGCGGTCTATCCGCCGCCGATGACGATGGGAAGGGCGATTTATCGAAAGATAGTCCAGAAATCAAAGCGTTATTGGGCAATCCGAACCTACATAAGGTCTTTCCAGGCATGGATTACACACCTATCAATACGCAGTATCCAGACTGTCTCCATGACCCGCCTTCCCAAAACAACGTAACACGCGACCTCGCCGTACTCTCGCAGCTCACAAATACGATAAGACTGTACGGCACAGACTGTAACCAGACGGAGATGGTTATCCACGGTATCCAACGCCTCGGCGTCGATATGAAGGTCTGGCTCGGTGTGTGGCTAGGCAACAACGACACTACGAACACCCGCCAACTCTCCGCCATGAACACTCTCCTCGACGAACACGGTGCGGACCCCTTCGCCGGAGTAGTCGTAGGCAATGAGGTCTTGTTCCGCAAGGACCTCACAGCCACGCAACTAGGCAGTATCCTGAGCGACGTGAAGAAGAATCTGACGGATAAGAGTGTCGATCTTCCGCTCGCGACGTCGGATCTGGGCTCCAACTGGACACCCGAGCTGGCAACGGAAGTCGACGTCGTGATGGCCAACATCCATCCGTTCTTTGGCGGCGTGGAGGCTGACCAGGCGGCGGCCTGGACGTACGATTTCTGGCAGCAAACCGATGTTCCTGTCACGCAGGGGATGACGGGGAAGAAGCACGTTATTTCTGAGGTATGTATCCCCCTCTCCTCCAGCATACATCACGAATGAGCGACTAACGATGCTGCACAGGTGGGTTGGCCTTCCGCCGGTGGCAACGACTGCGCGCCCGCCCTCACTTGCCCCACGTCCACAGCGGGCGCTGTCGCGGGCATCGACGAGATGAACCGGTTCATGAGCGACTGGGTGTGTCAGAGTCTCGCCAACGGGACGGAGTACTTCTGGTTCGAGGGCTTCGACGAACCGTGGAAGATAACGTTCAACAGCAAGGGCAAAGAGTGGGAAGACAAGTGGGGGTTAATGGACGTCAACAGGCAGTTGAAGAAAGGCGTCGTTGTGCCGAATTGTGGAGGGAAGACGGTGTAGAGACATATAACGGGCGGCGTTTTGGCGGTGAGGTTTTCATAGCGGTTCTGGTCCTTGGGTAGGAGATGGAATATGAGAGGGAATGGAGCGGAAATAGAAGATCTTGCTTGAATTTGCACGCGACTTAGCGACGCATGGGACGGGTAGCATTTGTAGGCGCACCGGATAGCTTACATACACGTGAAACATGACGTCGACGTGTCTATATCAACGCTGCTTTATTCTCAATATAGCCGGTTCTCTGTCATAAAACAGGGATTCCAGTGGATTGATATAATAGGTTGCTATCTTGTCAATGTTGCAGCTGCTCATCTATCCACCTGTGTGATTCTATCGACACAGTCCCACGTAGCTGCAGGTGGCGCTGGCTACCTGCAGATCAAGCGAGTGGGCAATAGATACCCAATACGAGACACTCAGGAGAAAATACGGTGGTGACGCGTTGGGATCAATGTTAGCGGTAGAGGTTAGTCACGTGACAATCTCCGCATCGGCTTGTGCATGATAATAACTCAACGAGGACGAACGCTACGTTTGCAGACGTAAGGGCGTTCGAAAGAAGAGCCGAGGGGGAATCGATACATCTACGAATCAAATTAGTTGGCTGGGTGATTGTTCAGGTGTTGCATGGTTAAGCTGAGTAGTAGATAACGGAGCTTGCAAATGCGCGTGCACGGCGGAACGATCATACCGTGAGTGTATATTATATACCCTCATATGGGCCGGTTGACCAAGTACTTAGCTGCGTTATGGCGTTGACGTGGCGTTGGTGCATCAGAGGCATGCATACAAGGGTGGTTGGCGTGGCTACCCGATTGTGTACTACAACACTACACAATCGCGCAGATTTGTAGATGAGCAACTGCAATATTGACAGAATAGCAACCTACCTTTACATTGATTGAAAGAAATCCGTGTTGTTTTGACAAAGAGACCTGCTATATTGACAATAGAGCTGCGTTGATAAACGCGCGTCGACACTTGGAGACACATGGACTGCTGAAACCCAGCACTTATACTTCGCATGGAGAAAGGTGACTTTTTGTTGTTACGAGCAAAGAAATCCGCGCCTAGGGCGTGAGCACAAATGGAAGACCCATGGATGATGAGCCATATATCGTGAGGCCGTGATGGATTATGCGGAGGCAGAAAATGGGGGACAGCAGAAGCCGAGTATTGAATCACAAATAAATGCACGTAAGTTGTGCCAGTTTTGGGCGGCCGATGCGATTCTACGCTCTATTAAATTCCTCGACGGGTGAACGGTACTGCGGCCACGGCGATGCAGTGGCTGTTGCGTCCACAATCAATCGGACTGGGACCGCTTTGTTAGGGATTGCTTCGGCTCGGCGAGCTACTGTGATCCCAGAGGCCGCAACTGTGCCGTACTGTGCTGCTGAATCAACAGCGTTTGCGGCGGATGAGAGTTGCGGAGCTGCGCTCCAGAAGCTGCTCAAGCTTTGCGCATCCACGAAGCCAACCATACCCTGGCTGCCTCCAGAAATGGAAATGTCCTTCGTCGTCTGCCGGACGCGTTGAGGAAGCTGGTTGGCGGAGTAAGAAGCACCAGCGAAGCTCTTCGAGTCGTTACTCACGGTGATATGTCCGAACTCCTGGTCAATATGGCCTTGCGTAAGCTCGCTTGCCTGCTGGCAGAAAGCCATGCATTGCTTGATCTCTTCAACCAAAGCTTCTTGACTCTGAATAATAGGGCTTGTGTTGACGGCCTCGAGCAAGAGTTCAAGCTTGTCAACGGCGCTGTCCAGGCGTAGCTTTTGAGCTTCTAGGGCAGAAGTGATGGATGCGCGAAGATCATTGATATCTGCCGTCTTTCGGCGGGACGCGTCCCTTAACACATCAACTGGCGACACGTCACCATTGCTTCGGGTGTCTTACAAGTTTGCGACTCCGACGGCAATGGCCATCGTCTCTTTGACGCTGCTCAGGACGAGCTTGAAGTCCTTGATCTCCCTGCTATTGAGCTCCCAAGCAATACCGTCCCTAGTGCTATCTCTTTGGCCTCTACCATGCTTCTGGTATCGCTCCACGAGCGTCTGAAACCTTTCGCAAGCGGTTTTACAGCTATCCAGCGCCGAGACTAACCCTGTATCCGCATTCGATAATCTTGCTGAGCTTCTCAGTACTTCGAGGGTTTCAAGCAGGATCCCGAGGTCGCTCTTGATATCTGAGACGTCGGTGGAGGCATTTCTGATGCCTTTCAAAGTGTCGCAGAGAGACTTGGTACAGTTGTATGCGATTGTGACAAAGGCTACGATGCCTGCGGCTGTGTCGATCCCTGCTGCCATGACTTACTATTGGAAGAAAGAGGGAAAAGCTACGAGTCGAGGACTAGTTGGAAAGAATTCGAGCTACCTTCGCCTTTGTACGTTGTTGGAGGCCTTGGACATATCCTTGTCGCTAGGCTGCGCTTTCCTGGTGTTGCTCGGTCGGACTGGGGCCAATGCAAAAGCAAATCTGCCTCGTCGCGCCATGCAGGCTCAGGCAGCCACGGTCGACCAAGACCGCTCCGTCTTATTGGTCCATAGATGGTGAGAATAAAAGCCGCCCAGAACGCAGCTACATCTTGTCTGCCTTACGTTGCAGCCGCTCTATTTCGCAATTGCCATTTCTCTTTCAACTTCCATTCTGTAAAGTTGTCCTTCGAAGTGTATCTATGCGAAGCACTTGCGGTGCATGGTGATGGGCTCACAATTCTGCGCATAAACCTCCATACCACATCTAAGAAGGTGGAGCACGGACGGGGAGACTCGAAATCACAGTTCTGCGACGGCGGCTCTGCCAAAAGAGCACAACGCCTCCCCATTGCCAGCCAGGTCGGGGCCGAAAGTTTCAGTCCAGACAAGAACCAGAAGGCCGACTTGGGCCCACTCAAGGAACACGAGCGGCTCCGTAGTATGACAGCGATCGGACGTCGACCGACGACCCCTGCGGTCGGATCATGTCGATTCCATCGAGAGTACATATAACCAGTGGCGACGTCAGTATTCAGGGTGGGTCTACTGGGTATATTGGCAACTTCGAAAACGTCACATTTAACAGCCAAGGTCTGTAAGATCAGTAGGATCGCGAAGCCGGGGCTGATCGATCTTTAGCACCGAAATTGACAAAATTGTGGAGCTGGCTCTCGCCATCCGACCCTTCCACCAATTATCACAGAGCTCTGGATCTTCGACACAAGAACACCGGCCTATGGCTTCTACAATATACAGAGCAGTATGCGAAATGGAAGACCGGCCCATGTTCTTCCATGTGGCTACACGGTATTCCAGGCTGCGGAAAGACAGTTCTGAGTGCAGCTGTCGTACAGGATGTCCTGGAAGACTGTACCATAGACTCTGTCAAGGCTGTTGCGTATTTTTACTTTGACTTCAACGACGCTCATAAGCAAAGCTCCGAGCTCATGATGAAGTCCTTGATCTTCCAGATTGCAGGAAAGAACCCTGACTGTCTACCCATGCTCGACTCTTTGTGGGCACAGTGTGATGATGGTACGCGAGGACCGTCCTTAAGGGAGCTCTACCGGACGCTACGTCAAATGATCGAGAGTCAGCCGACATACATTGTTCTTGACGCTCTTGATGAGTGCCAAGACAAAGATAGGCTCTTGACAATCCTAGAGAAAATTTCTGAATGGAAATGCAACAACCTACATACCCTCTTTACAAGTAGAAAGGAACAGGATATAGAAGACTCGCTAGAGGATCTGGTCGAGAATATTATACCAATAGATAGGGGCAAAGTGGATCGCGACATAGGCCACTATATTCGCCACCGGCTTACCATGGATAGGGCTTTCAAGTCTTTGAGAAAGAATTGTGAGGACTGGAAGGGAGAAAAAAAGGCTATTGAGAAGAACTTGAGAAAAGGCTCCCAAGGAATGCACGTAGTCAATGTTAACCTAATGAATTCAAGCTGATGAGTCTACAGGTTTCGATGGGTTGTATGTCAACTCGACGCCCTAAGGCTATGCTTCAATACGACAACGCTCCGCAACACTTTGGAAGACCTACCTCGAACGCTAAATGCCACATACGCACGAATTCTGTCCAACATCCCAGAAGAGCATGTCACATATACGCAACGGATCCTCCGGTGGCTGGTTTCCGCACGTAGACCAATGACCCTCGAGGAAATCGCTGAAGTTGTTGCTATTGACCCACGACGCGGTCTTGCCTTTGATCAGAATGACGTTTCGAAAGATCTCCTCTTGGCATGTAAGTTATGCTCCAGCCTGGTCAGGGTCTCGGACGATCATGACGCCTCGTACTTTTTCGAGGAGGAGACGTATGACGGCGAAGACACATCGAGCGACAATGGAGATAGATCGCGTGGTCGCTCCACTACCTCCTCTCTTTCGCGTCTTACGTCTTCCCAACAAGCAGACCCAATCCGTCTTCGACATGGTGGCCCTCAAGGACGCGTCCTACTCCTGGCGCACAATTCCGTCAAAGAGTACCTCATTTCGGATCGTGTTCCGCAAGAAATTGGGAATTCATTCAGGCTGCAGGAGGCTGTTTGTCACGACTTTATAGCGAGGTGCTGCATCAAGTATCTGATCCAAGTCGGGGGTGCAGGCGATGCCGAAATATCCATAGAGCAGGTCCAGAAGCGCTATAGATTGATGCAATACTCGGCAAACAATTGGACCGGCCATATGAACTGTGTCCACCCTAAGCGTATCGATGAATTGAACGATCTGAAAGAGCTTTTCTGTCCTCGAGGTGGCGCCTACCTCAACTGGGCTCGCAGCTACTGCCTAGAACACTATGATTCGTGGGCAGTGTCAGAAGCTATATCTGGATATTGGTGTCCACCTCCGTTGTTCATCGCATCAAGCCTGGGGCTCACAGCAATAGTGGAGTACCTAATTCGTAGCACTGGAGCCAACCTGAACGAGGCGTCAGGTCACACATACCAGCCTAACGCACTGAGTGCCGCATTGGACTCTCGACATGAGGATATAGCCGAACTGCTCATCATGGAAGGCAGCAATGTCGACAAGCAGTCACTCGAGTGGGCTTCAAGAGCGGGATGTATAAACGCTCTCAAAATGCTACTTGATCGAGGCCTTAAGATTCGCGAGGCTGGACCTGCACTTGCACGCGCCGCATATGGAGGTCACCAGAGCATAGTCGAGCTACTCCTCGACCGAGGCCTTGAGATTCGCGAGGCTGGACCTGCACTTGCAAGCGCCGCATCTAGGGGTCACCAGAGCATAGTCGAGCTACTCCTCGACCGAGGCCTTGAGATTCGTGAGATTCGCGAGGCTGGACCTGCACTTGCAAGTGCCGCACGTTGGGGTCATCAAAGCATAGTCGAACTACTCCTCGACCGAGGCCTCAAGGTTTGCGAGGCTGGACCTGCACTTGCAAGCGCCGCAGAAGGGTGTAACCAGAGCATAGTCGAGCTACTCCTCGACCGAGGCCTCGAGATTCGCGAGGCTGGGCCTGCACTTGCACGCGCCGCATTTTGGGGTCACCAGAGCATAGTCGAACTACTCCTCGACCGAGGCCTCGAGATTCGCGAGGCTGGACCTACACTTGTAGACGCCGCATTTGGGGGTCACCAGAGCATAGTCGAGCTACTCCTCGACCGAGGCCTTGAGATTCGCGAGGCTGGACCTGCACTAGCAAGCGCCGCATCTAGGGGTCACCAGAGCATAGTCGAACTACTCCTTGACCGAGCCCTTAGAATTCACGAGACTGGACTGACTAATGATAAATTGTTGAGTCACTACGAGGCAGGACTAGTGGTGGCCTCACACCGGGGTCATACGGACGTGGTCGAGTTGCTGTTCGAGCGAGCCGACTACGTTAATGGGAAAGAGCTGGTTGCCGCTTTAGCCCTGGTAGCAGCACGGAAAGGGAATCGTACCGACATCGTGGACTTGCTACAAAGCAAGGGTGCTGTTGAGTTTGATCCGGACCGTTACGAATTCTCTCTATGCGCAAGATGCACAGAAAGAGTGGCGATCAACTCCTGGTGGTTAAGATATGCCGCTTTCTATTGTGTCGATTGCATTCTGCTTGAGTTACACCGCCTGAAAGCTTCCGGTCAGCCACCATACCAGGATCGTGATACGAGCGGTTGATACTCAAGAAACATTACCGGTCGCCAAGTACTACCATGGCGGGCGAGCTGTTACGTCGACGGGGGCCAATCAGAACAACAAGGCAGAAACTTGAATGATGGTCGACACCAGGAACAAACCGCATGCCACTGCTCGAGCACAGATTCCGGGATCTGATTTTCTCAGCAACATTGCGCCTGTTGACGGAAGAACCAGCTCGCTCGAATACAGCTATGGTGGGAGAGCCATGTTCGCAACCGACCAGATTGATTGCCACGAAGGTCATGGCTTACTCCAAGAAAGGAATGTGTATTGAAATGCGTGAAACGTGTATATGCCAGGCGCAATCGGATCTTTGTATCGTACATGGTTTCGAACAATATGCAAGCTCGACCTTGAACCTCTGTTCACAAGCTAACAAGTCAGCTTCAACCCACGCTCTTAGATCAGCTCCCTCTTTTCCTATCCACCCTTGCCTCATTACCTCCATGCAACACCCAACCATCCACCGCCCTCCTCTCTCGCTCCCTTTGGCTCGCTCCCCTCCTTGTCTGCCCACCACTCTTTGGCCCCTTGAAACTCGTCCTCCTCGCACCCTCATCTCTCCTTCTCATCCATTCGCGTATCAGTTGCGGCCAAAGGCGGGCATTCATCCTTGTGCGTCTGTGCCTTATGTTCAAGCGTCTGTCAAGAGTGAGTGGTGATGAGCCGCGGTTTGAACGCAGAGCGAGGCGAGCATTACCCCGGCCGGCAAGGAGGGGCGTAGGGCCGAAGACGGCGATTGCTAGTTCGGCAAGCGCGCGGTGGTGTGCGGCCTCTGTCAGGGGTTTGGGTGCAGCGGAGGGGTCAGAAGTAGCAGTGCGAGCAGGAGTGTATTGCGGACTTGGTAGACGACTGTGGGTTGCGTTTCTGTCCTTCGAGAACAGTGTAGGTGATCGCGCATCGTCAGTGTTAGGTTTCGAGCGTGACTCGCCGGGAGCGTTGTTTATGGAAGCTGAGTCATCGGTTGGGGGGGCCGAGGGCTCATAGAGTTTGGGAAGATGTGACTGGATCTTGCGGCTTGGTGAGGAATTGCCATGGTGGGGAGCGTCCATATCGGCGTTCTCGGTGGGGGCGCTGTTCGCTGAAAGCATGTGCAATGCTTCTTCGTCAACATTTGGAAACAGTTTCCAGTGCGGCCATGCCCTCTTGATTTCATATACCATCTGCTCAAGAGTATATGGGTTGATACTGCGTGCTCGGCGGTTCGCAGGCTTGTCAGACACACCGGGGGCGTAGAGGATCCAAAGCCTATTCGTTAAAGCTCGCTGTATGGTCGCAGGGTAGAGCCAGACTCCTTTCTTCAGAAGTTCATATAGAAACACCAAGCCCTTGAGATACGTTTGGCTAGGCGGTGGAATGTTTACTGGATGTGTGAGTGTGACGTGTGCATGCGGGGAGTGGTTATCGATATCTCTGAAGCCGGTTTTGAATGACCACTCGATGATGGCCTGGATGAGGACAGGTCTGAATATCTTTCGAAGCGGGTGAGTAATACTGCGACTAGGTATTCCAGAAGAGTGGCGAGCAGCGGACTGGGTCAGGTAATCCGGTCCTTGTTGCCAACTGGTAGCCTCAACCTCGAAGCGGGACTTCCCGGGTACATTGTCAGCTTTGGAATACCACTCAGCGAGCCACAGGAGCAGGCGGTGGAGCTCGTCGATCTGCTCCGTCATCCCCAGGCGTTTTATGACTTCCCGCCACTGGCCTGACGTTATACGTACGCCTTTCTGTACCGAAGATTGCATGACGTTGATCATGACCAGTAGCTGCTTTCCACCGTCGTTAGATTGCTCCTGTGAGGGCCTTCGACCATCTCGGCGGTTCGTCAGAGTGCACAGGCGGAGAAAGATGAGAGATTCCTGGGTGACTATAAGTTTCTTTCGCTCCATATCCCGCATCACTTGCTTCACTCTCTGCGTGTCTTTCTTCTCAGCGTGATGACGCAAAATGATGTTCCAAGTTTCCTGCTCCGGGTCCTGGTGGGAGAAAGTGAGAACTAAAAGCATGCGATGTGCATCTTGCCATTCTTGTCGATCGATATATGCAGCAAGAAGACGTCTGACGAGAGGCTCATCATCAAAGACATCCGGATGATGATCGCTACGAAGAAAATCTATGAGTGTTCCAGGTCGATCGTCTTCAGTCAGCTTGCAAACGAGTCGTGAAAAGGTGTCCTGGCTTGGACGAATGCCATTTTCTTTTAGAACTTTGAGCTTCTGCGCAAGAGTCTCAGCGGAACCCGCACGGACAGCTAGTTCTCGAAGTGTCAGGGGTCCAATGCGCTCTACGTTGAACATGGCAATGCCTTGAATGACAGAGTGCATCGGAAATGCAGTGGTGGCGAACAACCGTGCGCAAAAGGAATCGCTCAGGTCGGAAGGCTCTGTGTTTCTCGGCATCCCCAACATACGTGTTACCATCTGCAAAGCGGCGGGTACGTGTCCCGATTCGTGACCTCCGGCACGCACTTGATCAGCTCGCGCTTCCTGGTCTGAATCGATGGGCAATCCCGCATGCTGCTTTGGCAAGTTGGACCCTGTAAGAACAGTCTCACTATGTAGGGCAATGCTGTGGAAGTCGTAGATTATGTTCTTAGGATGGTCGTCATGTTCGATAAGGAACCTGTGCCATCGCGCAGCGCCGTCGAACTGCTTGTTCCGGCGAAGCAGCTGTAACAGGCTGTTGTAAACGAAGCGTTGGTCGACCGGCGTCGCATGGTAGATCTTCTTGAACACCCAGAGGGATTCCGCAGAGCTGATCGCAGCCCGAACAAGACCCCGGGTAGTGTTGAAAGTAGGGGTGTACCACTTGTAGAATCGACGATGCCACTTCAAAGCGTCCATTGAACCGAGTCGGAGCGCGTGACCGACAATGGCATGATACAAGCCATTCCATGTTTGTCCCGTCTTCTTTTGGAGATCGATGGCATACAAATAGATGTCGTTGAACATCTCTGGATGCCGGGAAAATGCGTCCCAAAGCATTTGTGCGTGAGGCCCATGGCAGGGCAAGTCAACATCATTGCTTCTCATTTCCTGCCATGTCTTCTGAACTCCAGCCAAGCCATGCAGCCTTTCGCGCTCGGCCAGCAAGTAAGCCCAATATTTCTCCCCGTCGAGGCCTCTGTCATATTTTTTGATAACATCCTTGAACTTGACTGTGGGTTGATCGGCCTGTACGTAGCGAACGGCAGTCAGGCCAAGGTCCTCGGGTGCGACTTTGGGCTGATAGCCCTGCACGTAGCGAAAATTAGAGTCCTCGGTACTCCCGAATCCGGTCGTGACCTCTTCCTTTGAACCTCTTGACGAATGACGGCGATTGCTACGCTTCACCCAACCACTGATCCCATCCGTGTATTGTACTGCGTCAAGCTGAACGCCATACCTGGATTTGACTAGTGAATGGTCCGCCGGCAAAGTACACACACTGGAACTGTGTTTATGCTCGAGGTCAATTTTCACCTCCTTTCGGGGCGTTTTCGACACGTTAGAGACACCAATGCGCTTGGAATGGGAGTCTTTGATTACGACAGCTGGAGAGCCTCTCAGTGCCGCCCGCCGTGCGAGCCGACGTGCGGCTGCTGTCCCCGAGCATAAGCGTCGGCGAAGGCAGGAGGCAGTCGAAGATTCATGGCGTTCGAGCGTGTGGCGGAGAGTTCGTAGCGCAGAAGGCCTGGCGAGGAATCCTTGGAGCGCCGTGCGCATCAAACATTGGAAGCTGTATTCCCTCTAACTGCCCTTGACTTTCACAGGTGGTACTCCAGTGGAGGGCCAATTGGCTTCGACGGGTATATATTGAGGATGATGTTGTTCCCTATAGGCAAAGAGATAGACTCGGATGGAGAAGGAGAAGGCAGCGTTTAGCGCGGCTTGGCGTTAGCTCCGAGCTCTCACGACCACGACCACGACCTCCCATCACTTCGTCCTCCTTCTTCACCACATTCCCTCGAATCACCGGACCCGTTTGCACCCATTTCATAACTCGTGATGGCTGGCGAACAAGAACTTCCTCCCCACGCTCGTGGCCCACGGTCAGTCGCCCGGGCTCCCCAACAAAGCACTCACTGAGATTCACGGCTCTCACACCATGCTTTCAATTGCGAAGCTCTGCTTGGTTCAAAACGCTGACAGTATCTGTTACAGATGGGGTTGGATCAATCGCGTCAATCGTGTTCCGTACTACCAGCGACTCTTTCAAGGCCATGACGGCAAGCGACAATGGCAGCAAGTCAGTCTACCCTTCGCCGAACCAATTCGTACAATCACAATGGATTGCTTGGAGATACGACGCATCACTACTCTGCCAATGTGTTGCAGCAAGTTTACATGGGCGACTGAGCTATGCGAGCAAACAAGGCCGGAATATAGAGGCTGATACCATTCCACTACAGACGTCCAAGAGCCAATTCCTGCTCATACCATACTCAATGATGCTTTGGGGAGGTTTTGCAGGTGAGGCCCGTTCCGCGTGAAGCATCGCATAGATTTGATGATCGGCTCTCACATTCCCTATAGGCAGTATGTACATGATGTCCCGCCTAGTACTGGTAAGATCCCTATCGCCTTGCCTGATTTTGGAGAGCCATGCTGACGGCGGATGTCAGGGACACAAGACGTGGTTTGGAAAGGGTTAGCCTCATGTAGTATTGAGCTCATTCGAAAAGAACGAACCCTGAAGGAGCGGGAAGGCTCCGCAAGGGTCATCATTGTACAGTTGAGAATTGACGGCTAGACGTCCATTGACATTTCTCTGGTTTCGAACCCTTGTCTGTCTTGCTTCGCACAGTGATCGTCTTCTCGGAGCTTAACATAGCTACATCCAACACGACACCCTATCAGAAAATTCAGAAGCGAAGGACCATATAAAGGATTGATATGTCCTGCTTTCATGAGTGTGACTCTGAAGGCCAGAGCATATTCGATGCAGATTGACTATTCGTGTTAAAAAGTGCTCGTGATGGGTCGTCATCGCGACAAAAGCGTGGGGATACGGCTCCTGGAGCTCCCAAGCATCGTGGCATCTCATCCCGAGCACTAGAAACCAAACTCCGCACTTGCTTTTGCTCCTCTGCCTGCGATCCCCTACCACCGCAGGTCAATTGAACATCAGACTTTGCCAGAAGCTGTACTCGCACCCACACTCGAACTTCAACATGGCAGACTATCTGAAACCCCTCCAAAACTTCTTCGGCGGCGCAAAACCTTCCTCCGCTACACCTGCCGCCGACGACTCTGGTACTTTGCAACCTCATCGCGCATACCTGATTCACTCAATATTCTGACAACGTACGACAGACTTCGCAGATTTTGCCGGCGCCCCTGCACCCTCAGAAACCCCCGCGGTAGCACCCTCGCACGCCTTCTCCTCTTCATCCCTCTCAACGGCAGCGGCGCCCACAGGCGGACTTTCAGGTCTCACTTCCTTCTTGAACCCGGCGCAACCACGCAAAGACGTACCCTACACCCGCTGGTACAAAGTCTGGGAGCGCACCTCGCCCCGCGACTTCGTGCAGGAAGCCTTCATCATCCCCTTCATCCTTATCATCGTCGCGGTACACATTTGGGGCACACGAACAAACAGGAAAAAGGCAAAACAATGGGTGGCATCCCACGCGCCTATCCTCTCCCAAGAGTTTGCTGTTGTCGGCTTCGGAGGACGAAAAGCTTCGGGTCTGGAGGATGTGCAGAGTGAAAGCGCTGAACTCCCTGGGGACCTGCTGAAAGAGAAGGCCGCGAACGAATACATCACCTACGCAACCGGACGCCAGAACACCGCATTTGTAGACATCAAACTCACGCTGCTGAAGCGGTATAATCCGCTAATCCAATATGGCGAGGCTGCGATGGGCTTCCTTTTCGATTCCATGCCCGCGACTGAGGAACGGATGGAAGCAACTATCTACGCCTTCGACGGCCACGAAAAGGACCTCGTTCCCAAGAGGCAGGGGGATGAAGGCCGAGGGAGTGAGAAGAGCGGCTTCGATGGCTTCGTGTGGGCCATTGTGCACAAGGACATGATGAAGAGGCTCAGAGATGAGCGTTACGATCTGAGTCTGACAAGCACGAAGGATCATCCGAAATTGCCGGCGTGGGCGACGGTGATGAGTGAGGCGAGCGAGATTACAGAGACTCTTCTCACACCAGAAATGATCAAGGCTGTCGAGGCAGCGGGGGAGAGCTTGGAGGCGCTGGTTGTTACTGACATGCCGATGGATCAGCCGAAGAAGTATGTATATGATTCTTGACTTCCCAAGTGTCGAAGAGAGAATATGCTAATATGGGAGCATAGGCTTGACGAGCTTTTGCCTAAGAAGCGCATCTCCCTCTCCCTCCGCCTGCCCTCCAACAACGACTACTCTGCCCAAACGCCTCTCTTCCACGCCTTCTTGCGTCTCCCCGACCTCCTCGTGTCGCAAGCGCACTTCCGTCCCGAAGTCATGCGCCGTGTACGGCAGACGCGCGAGGACGAGATGCGCAAGATCAAGCGCGTCGACGAGGGAGAGAAAGCAGAGGAGCGTAAGCTGGAGCAGGACAAGAAGAAAAAAGAGGAGAGGGAGAGGAAGTTGAAAGGGCTAGGGGCGGAGGAACAGAGGAAGTTCTTGGAAAAGGAGAGGGAGAAGGAGCAGAGGAAGGCTGGGAAAAGGAGGACTATGAGAGGGTAAGACGTGGAAGGCTGCAAGCTACTAGCGAGTCCGAAAAGCTACAGCCACGGAAAGACGGAAGTCAAATGGGCGCGGAGGTTGTAGGTGAGGGGCAGAGTTGGATAATCGTAATGTTTTGTCCCTTGTACAAAAGTTGATACTACTGTTCTTGCAGATACCATGTCGGAATAGAACCAAATCAACTACTTCTCAAACCTCTAATTTCAAACCTCATAGCCCCTCCTTGAACCGCAGGACGTCCCGTCATATCTCAAGATCCTGATGCCGTCTAGCTCTCTTCTTCTCTTCCCCTCCTCGTCCTCGAGCTTCTAAGTTCTTCGTTCCCAATGGTGGAGAGGCTTCTTGTCTTCGTTCAATACAATCATGAAACAAGCGCTATCGCAATGTCTCGAAGTTTTCACGCTATTCTCGTCCGACTCCAGAACTTCAGTACTCTATGGATGATATGAAGGTCTTGTGGTAAGTGTGTCGGAGCGGTCCTCGAGTTTTGTACGTGTATACCGGATTGCTTCACAAGTAAGACCCACACAGCGTGAACGAGCCAGTATGCATGCTTATAGCAGAGTTTAACTCCCGCACCTGCTACGATGGCTGAGTTGACTTCCGATTGATAAAACCAGGCGTGTCGGAATAGATTTCGAGGTCGTTTGTATCAAGACTGACTATCCCAATGCTATTTCTTTCCAGCTTCTACCGGGCTCGAACGAACCGTGTTCGAACGCCGACTTGTAGATCTTCGCGAGGCCCAATCTTTCAGCCACTTCGTTCTTCTCGTCCCATCGAATCATGAGCGCGTAGTACAGGTACCACTCCGCTCCCTCGCGCTCTTCGGGGATGTAGTGCGTCCAGGAGTCGCACTCTTCCATTGCAAACTCTCTTGCTTCAGAAATGGCTACAAATTCGAAGACGGCGCCAATGGAGTTGAAGTAGCTTTCGTCCAGGATGATGGTTCCGCACCAGTCACCTCTGCCGTCCTCAACGCCGAAGCGAAACATTCCTGCCTGCAGGTGGGATGTGAAGGATATGTCGGACATGCTTCGGCGGGACAGCTTGAGAAAGGCACTCCAGCTGAAGAAGTGTAGGCAACCTTCCAGTGGGTGACGAGTTGGCTTTGTTTCCAAAGAAACACAACTCTCTACTGCTCTACCATATGGATCCAGATGGATAGCGGTAGGGGTTTCGACGCTAGATGCATAACCAGACCATCTTCCTTTCCCTGAGAATCCTGTTCGGTCAAGCTGGACCAGAAGTTGACACCTACTTCTGACTCCTAGATACCAAACGATCCAAGTGTGACGCATCAGCCATTCGTGTAAGTTGAGCAGAACTGAGGATGTCGTGGAAATCCTCCACTCTGAAGAGCCGTGCCACCCCACCCAGGACCAGCTCGGAAAGATTCTATCACTAGACCTTTCACTAATTCTCTCGCCCGGTACGCTCTTTTCCCACAACATGGCCCAGTCAAAGTACCAAGCCGGCAGACCAAAATGGAACGCCATTGGTGTTGATGCCGTGGTCTGGGGAGCCAACTCGGTCGTTAGAGAGCGTGCAATGCCTTCGAATGCGATCAGGCGATCAGATGACATCGTCAGAAGCCGACCGGAGTAGAGCTCAACATATCTCGCGTAGCGTCGTAAGGGGTTTTCGTCGAAGTCGGTCAGAGGTGAATTGATCATGTCAAGAGTCCAAGCAGGCTTCGACGTCTCGCAACTCATCTCCTCAGACCATGTTGCTTCGCGGCATTGAAAAAACACTCTGTCGTCAACGAACACCAGGGATCGGGACGACAGTATTCTCTCTTGGAAAGTCCAGGCCCTCTTGTTCCACGGCGAGTGCTTGATGCGGTCTTCGACGGACCGGAAAGCGAGTAGCTGCAGTCCAGCGCAGTTCTCAACGGACGAGAGCAGCGAACGCGATCCAGGTCGAGAGCCCGGAATTCCAAAACCCGCTCCTTCGCCACTGGCTGCACATATAGTCAGAAATGAGTTTCCATATATTCTGTCCATAAGAGGTGCGACTCTCCCCCAGTCCTGCGCATCGTCCTGCACAATGCACAATGCATCAATCCAGATGTATCGCTCACCAAGCGCAGCAACCAGGTCGATCGCATGACGGATTGTGTCTGGAAAGGTCTCATAAGGAAGTTTAGAACTGAACGCTGCAACGGTAGCCCGCGTCAAAACGTTGAAGCGCTGCCTCCCCCAGCAGTAGCTCAAAGTGAGATATCGATCTGTTGAGGCGATTTCAGTGATTCGCATCCATTGAACATCGATGACTCGTAACGTCGCTGTGGTTGTATGCTCAGCACTTCGGACGGCACATCGTCGATGATGCGTTTCGCAAAGATCTAGCCAACCTCGAAGTTGATACACATCTGCCTGTTCGGCTTGCACAGCTCTTGCCTGGAAAGACGGCGTGCCCACGGAACCCGTCTGCTGCAACGGAACCAGAAAACACGGCTTGAACGCTTCAGTCTTGCTGTACAGGCGCAAGCGTCTTGTGAAGGCTGGCGACGAGGTAAGTGGACCGGATTCTCGCGGGCTCAAGTATCGTCCGTCGAGCTGCCATTCTAGCCAGCAAGGCACTCGATGTCCTTCCCAATCGAGCCCATCGTGACCAATACCATGACCGTTGTCGCGATGAGTCGCTTCGTACACGAGGCGACAGAATGGACAGTGATTCCTTCGCCTGTAGAAATGATCAAGGAACCCGATGTTCATGGCCTCGAGCCCCCTCTGATCGTACCCATAATCTGTAGGCGGGGAAGCATCATCAGCATTTCGGTTGAATTTATGAGCACTGATGTTCAGTGCCGCACAAATACTGCAGAGCTCGAGGCTGGGTTGATCTCGTGACCGTAGCATCGTTCACTCCTGGCGAGCATGAAGCTTAGATACAAAGGGCTCCCTATATGGATACACACGCCGCTCGCTGGGCCTCAGAGATCGTCAACCGATACCGGTCCGACAGCCTTGCGCGTTGCATGTTGACAACCACGACAAGATCAATATGCATAAGTTTCTTAAAAACACACAATTTCACTTGGGTCCGTAGATTGTGTAAATCAAAGTACAGTAGATGGTTCAAAAGCCAGCCGGATACCCAATGCCTCGGTCAAATATCAGTGCAGTGTGTCTTGGGGAAAGTTTATCAAATCTTTCATAGCTATAAATGTACGTTTGGCAGACACCGATATGCCGCGGAGATAATTTTGATCCCGCGATATGAGAGGCAAGAAAGTGCATACACCGTCCTGGAATCACTTATCCTCTTGCCCGTCCTTCCCTGCATTATGATAACCCGGCGTCCAAGCACTCTTCCACAGCCACATCCAGCTCGTAACGTGCCTTCTCTGGCGCGCCGGCGTATAGCGATGATCTCCCATCGCGGCAACAATGCCAAAAGGCGTCATCAAGCCCTGCCAATGCACCACGTATCCCCTGTTTTGAGTCAGGACGAGCACGCCGTTGCTTTGCTTGAGGGTGGCGTCAAAGTGGTAGGACTCGTTCATGAAATCGTAATGGCCGGACGTTTTCAGCACAACGACGCCGGGCCTGACTGTTCTGTGGTCTTCGCGGACTGTAATGCACATGCCGCGGATTGGGTGCGAGAACGACGCGCGTTTCGGATCTTTGATTCCTTCGTAGCGGTCGTGAGCGTAAAGACGGCTCCAAAGCATTGGGTCTGTGCAGATATGACCATCCCAAGTCCCGTCCTCGATGAATTCAGGGCTCGTCATGAGTGGAAGATGGCCCGTGTTGAAGCCGTTTGCAAATGTCGACGCCGGGCTGCCGAGTGGAAGGATCCGCATTAGTGCGCGGAAAGGGATATCGAATGCCTTTGGCGGAAGGGGCCATATGTTCCTGTGCTTGCAACGCTTCTTCTGGACTTCGAGCTGTGTCCAGCTTCCGTCCATCTCAAGAACGATGTGTTCTTTAGCTATAGCCACACGAAGCTCAACGCTGAAAGAGACCAAACTCATATATACTGATGAGTAGAGATCCGCGAGCTCGTTGCCGGAGAGCTTGATATTTAGCCATCCGGTGGCGTAATCTGTGATCTGCTCGTGCACCAAGGCTGTCGGTGGTGCTATAGGGTGCCCCAGGAAGCCAAGTGGACCTTTGCTGAGAGAGCTGTCATACTGCAGCGATAGCTCGGAGTATACGTCCTGCACGTTGCCGCACCTTGGGACCACGTCTGATAGTACATGGGCAACTATGCAAAAACACCGCAGCTGCTGTAATTGCGGATCGTCTCTGTTAAGATGTTGCGAAAGGCTTCTAATATCTGTAGCCAACAGAAGCGGATGATGAGATGCAATAAAAGACGGGAGCCATTGCACAATATCAGAGCACAGGAGTTTACAAGCATTCGTATCATCCAGGAAAGAGAAGCATGTACCGATATCGAAATGTCTCAAGCATGACATAGAGGATTCCCCAGAGCCTGTGCCACAAGCACACTTCGACGTCATATTGCCAAAGGCTAGAGCACATTCGGCAAGACTCTTGAAGACAGTCCAGTCATCGCATGCTTCTCTCAGTCTTTGACTTGCCTGCATGAGCTGTAACACAGATTCACAGTCTGCGTGGATGGCAATCTCCCGCATAATCTCGACTGGAAGGGCAGCAAGGTCGGGACACGGTTCGAAGGCACCGTGGCGATGGATGCAGCAGGTGTCTCCATTTGCAGCGACTGATTCGGTCTCGACTGGAGATGTCTCAGCTGCATCTGTGTCTTTTGGAGCCATCTTCGTGGTGAGTGAAGGGAAGTGAGCTGCCAAGGAAGGGCTCGAGAATGATGTCGCACTGCTGATGGTCGGTTAGGACTTGATGGCCATATTGAGGGACTAGAGGGTACTTTTCGAGCGAGCGCACTCGCCCAAGACATATAGAACCAGCCTGAGAGCCGCCTGATAACGTCACAAGCTCGAAAGAAATTGATTTATCCATACAAGTCGATGTGTGCTTGCAGAGAGGGCGCTCAAATTAGACCGTCTCTTTCATGGGAGCTCTGGAGGACGGAGAACAAGAGATGAATACACCACAGGTTGCAAGAGAACATAACACGACTAGACTTGGAAGGATACGATCGAGCGAGTTGCACACATGAACGCAATGGTGTCAACGACTGTTGAGTTACCGATGCTCCTGCGTGACCATCTGCTCAGCCTCGAAGGATGCCGTGCCGCATTCTTACACATTGTTGAGGCACAAGTGGGTCTACAGCTAGCCAAAGAGATTACCGGTGAGAATTTGAGGGTAGTTGTAGCTCGAATATCGACTGCTTAATCATGAAACCTAGGTTCGCCAGTGGGTTGTTGGTACAGAGTAAGGTGTCACATGTCGTCAGAGCCCTAGTGGCATGAGAACAACAAGGCCAGAAGACACGCAAGCTACGATGCAGGTTTTTGTACACAGTAACCACAAGTCGACCATTAGGCATCGCTAAAGTTTGTGTTCGGACCATAACATGAAGAAGGTTAGTGTGATTGTGAGGTGGTAAAGTTCTACCCGGCACAACATCGGTAGACGGTTGTGGCCCGTGCGTCATTCTTTAGATGTTGCGGCAAACAGGGGGGAAGAAAAGAACAGCATTTCAAGCTGCTCCTTTCCAGCTGCTCGAAATTGATGTTCAAGCTTAATCATCTGCTCGCCTGGTGCCTGCTGTTTCGGTTCCATCAACACGCCAAGCTTTACCTTCGCCGCTCAATAAGTACTGCCCCGCCCGCTCCTTTCTCTTCCTTTTTTCTTTCTCTCTTCATCACTTGCGAAACTGCCCATTTCACGACAACCACAACCACATTCAAACCCTCTCAATTTACACACAAACCTCCACACTTCATCAAACCCTTTAAGTAACTCAAGATGACTGGACGTAAGTACTTGAATCTCTTTATTAGAAGATGCATTCTATCTTTTTGATGATCTTGCCGTCTCGGTCGCGATTTCACCACTTTTGAGGTTCTTCGCGACGCGTGGCGAATATCTCACCCATGCAACACGCGTTACGCGTTGCTCTTCACACCACAATGTAACCAAGTTCACGACCACCTCACCTTCGTGTTATCTCATCACTACCTCACCGTTGCTGTCGCTTAGCTCTACTTCAAGAAGTCCTCATGCTAAAATTAGTTTCATTACAGGTGGAAAGGGCGGAAAGGGCCTCGGCAAGGGTGGTGCCAAGCGTCACCGCAAGATTCTACGAGACAACATCCAGGGCATAACCAAGCCTGCCATCCGCCGTCTCGCACGTCGTGGCGGTGTGAAACGTATTTCGGCTAGTAAGTCATCGCCTCTTCCTCCTGCCATCAATCTCCGGTCCTCCACCACCTTCACGCAACCCATCATGGACATACACTGACATGCATCCCTCTCCAGTGATCTACGAAGAGACTCGTGGTGTCCTGAAGTCCTTCCTTGAGGGCGTAATCCGCGACGCTGTCACCTACACCGAGCACGCCAAGCGCAA
>Ga0181467_100017_pt1 | contig 44406 bp, 48 predicted proteins | sample InSIn5gowninarea_2_FD_119079 | JGI IMG/M metagenome (GOLD analysis project Ga0181467, IMG submission 119079) | Clean room microbial communities from NASA Spacecraft Assembly Facility at Jet Propulsion Laboratory, Pasadena, California, USA -... ... | reverse complement strand
AACTTTGAGATTCATGAAAGTGGCGTGGAGTTGGCTCTGAGGAAGGAGCTGCTCTGCGCAACCGCATTTCGCAGTGGTATGCTCAATGTCTAATCCCTTTGACTTGATTCTCTCATCGATATCTAAGCCTTTGAGTCGGTTAGCTTTGAACATTAGCACTGAGAAAAAAGTTTACATGCCTTCGTAGTTTATGAGCACGTATTTCTTGTTAGAACAAGTGCTCTCTCGGTGCAGAGTGACTCGGCACTTTAGATCTACACCATGAGCTTTGCGGTCCATATCACTCGCAGCATACATCCAATTCACACTAAGCGCTTGGACATGATCTTTGGCACTGATACTAATCATTTGAGGCATATGCCGTAGAGCTTCGCTAACTTGCACTCGAAGGTTGTCTGCATCGGGTAAATTACGACCACTGGTCGAAGTTGTCTTTGCTAGCTCAAGCAATATCAAATCGTAAAGTCGAACGATAATGTGATCACAAGAGAACAACTCAGCATTGAAACTTTCATTTGATGCTGTGCATGACAGATGGCATGGTGCGATTATATGGCTTAGCTTAAAACTGAGCCATTTGTCGTTGATAAGCATCTGCGAATCACTAATCATCAGATCGAGCTCAGCTTCAAATCCGCTTTTGTAGACTATGTTAAGTTTAGCAGTGCGTGTATCTTGTTGTAAGATGGCACGCAGCTTTCTGTCTACACCAGTAGAGTAGGTGGTTGGTTGTAAGATGCTGTTTTGAGCATGGTCTAATAAGTAGATCCGGTGCTCTTCTGGAGTTCGGACGAGACTATACTTTCTTAAGACATGCCATATAGGATCTGGAAGTCCTTGTGGAGTTTGCTTTAGAGACTTTCGAATAGTATTCGCATCCTATTCTCAGTGAGCTTTATGACAGTAGACAACCGATGCAGCTTACGTCGCCACCACCTTCTCTATTCTGGTTATAATAGAATTTACCCTCACCCTCCTCTAGATAGTATTGCCAAATCGCCTTGGCTGTTGCTTCCTTCACGTATTCTTGCGCATGTCGGATATCGCTCCATGATTTCATGCTCTCTTCCTCGAACATCTGTACATAGCGAGAAAGAATGCTCGGATCCTGCTTAATAGCTTCACGCCAGATATTTCCGAAGGTCGTGGCTTCTTCCTTGGAATTGGATATGCGCTCTCGATCCCGATTGACACGGCCATCTGAGAAGTCATAGCCGAACTTGAGCGATGAATGGCTTTCGCTTATAAGCAGACCTTTAAGAAAGATCTTCCCTTTAAATGCTGGATCGAGAATCAGATTACCGCTTCCTGGAATGTGGATGATGTTGCTTGGTGGGTGAAGGTCAATAGAAACTTTGAGGAAGTTCATAACTTGGTCCACCTCCAGTTTTTTGCCCCATTTGGGACCGTGTACCCTTCCGACTTGGACAGATACATCCTCCCAACAATTTGCAGTAAGACCCCTCCAGCGGCTTTGAGCAGTCTTGTCAGTAGACTGTTTCTTCAGCCGTATCAATCTGCTTTCGGCGATAGGTGAAAGGTTGCAATATAATTGCTTTCCGTCTTTTCCACCAAGGACGAAAGTCCAGTAGAAGGACGAACTCTCATAACGAACCTGATATCCCTGACGAGCCATAACAAGCGCAGCGACTTTAAAGCCTTCCCCATGAGTACCTGCCTGTGCAGACTTATTCCGCTTCGAAGTGCCTCCAAGATTGAGTGCTGACCTGGTCAAGCTAGCTTTGAAGTTGGAGAATTCTAGGACCCCCTTCTTCTCATCGAAGAGGATATATCCTACCATCTGCCCAGTGCTCGTTACGTGGACTGTAGCATTGTAATTATTGTGGTTCTTGTAAGTTCGAAAGTTCAATTGCGCTCGCGTAACTTCAAAGCTCTCTATTATTCCATCGATCCTAGAGTAGAGCGCGTTAGGACCAATTGCGAAGTCCCACAGGTAGGGGTATGATGTACATGTTCTGGAAGAGTTCTCGGAACGCTGCGTCCCCTTCCCAATCTGCAACGTAGCTCCTTGTCAGACCAAGAGCCTGTCGCGTCCTTGTCGAGGTTTCACGATCTTCGTAGTACTCCGGAAGACTTGATGCTTCGTCGCCGGAGTCAGTATCAAAATCAGAAGAGGAAGCCATTGAGACCTAGTTAGCGAGATGCTAGCAAGGTAAAAGAGCGAAGTGTCGTCTGAACGACAGCAGCTAGGCGTGAGGTTGCCTGAAAGTTATTAGCGCTCTGAGACAAATATGCGGACCCTTTAGTGATTCACCTTTGAAATGACTCGAGAGAGTTCCAAGATCGAAGAGGATCGCAGTCTGAAGTTGTAAAGAAGCAGTAGTCGGTCGAAGCGATCAGCGAACGTCGAATGTTTTGTGGTGCAAACGTCTACGTAGCTGCGCTGGCTAAATGGTCAGAAGACGCAACGAGGAGAAACCAAAACTGTAAGCAGAGCTTGAAGAGTGACAGTCGAAGATTGAAGATGTAAGTTGTTGGCTTCGATTTGGGGTTGAAGGGTGAGGAGTGGAGGTTGGAGGACAAGTGTCGGAAATTGAGGAGTGGATGCTGGAGGCTGGAGGGCAAGGGTCGAAGGTTGCAAATTGAGAGTCAGGGGCGTGAGATTAAGAGCTCAGTCTGAAAAGTAAAGGTGAGACCGTGGGAGGCTGAAAGGCCGACCCCCATAGCTCGCCAAGGACTCAAGGCTAGACGTGACGCTTGAAGGGTATCAGCATGGAAGTTGCCCCAAATCAGCCGTCCAAGATCGAAGATAGTAAGGTGGAGATTGAAATATATGGAGTACCGTGGGCTAAGTGCGGTTGCTTGCAGCGCGTAATCAGCGAATGCAGCGAAGCTCCAAGTTCGAATCTCAGCTGGCTTGTCAAGAGATTTCCGTCAAACGAATCAAGGTTCTATTAGCAAACGGGGATAAATGACTATGGGAGCGGTCTGATCTTGGCGCTTGAGCGATGCACCATATTGGACCGATGGATGTCAGCGATGCACCCATGTGAAAAAGGGAAACCTCCCGGGGGGCTTGATTCAATGAGACTTTCTTGTATTGTTTGTTGGAGCTTAAACTCTCTGGGCAGGGACAGAGGCAAAGGATTGAGCCACAAGAAGAGGCTACAGAAAAGGACAAGAATATAGGTATAGCCCAGATATGTTAGGGTTGCTTCAACCTCGCAGCCACAAGGATGTAAAGAAAGCAAGAACCCGTCTGATTTATCATCCACTCACAAACGGGCTTCCAGATGCTTGGAATAGAGTGGTTTCAGGTGAATGATGAACAAGCAATACTCTGCACAATTGCGTATGAGACCCCGAGAACCAGGCAGCATCGACTTCGAGCGAGCCATTGGAATACCGCGTTGGTGGGCCATTAGACATGCCGCCTACGCTATGTGTCCCCTCTTCCACGCCTTGACCCCTATTACGGGCTACATCTCAACGCTGTTGATACCCAGACATCACACTTGTCATTGTGTCTTCACGGCTTGTCTTGCATTATTGATAATCCTGGGCTGCGAATGTGTGAGAGCACTGTCGTTGTCGAGGCTCGTGGCTAGCGTGCTTGACTCGTAAACCCCGATGTTCCGTGAAGACATGACTCTCAATATATTCATGTTTCTGGCTGTGCTAACCTTTCTCCAAAAAACTTTCAGATCATTCGATCCCTTACACACATATGTACTCAATAAGAAGGCATCAGAAGCTAATATTCATAAGTATGACTTGCGGTCTGATCTTGGACCAGTGTTCAGCGTATCACGCAGACTCATAAGCAATGCTATATTCAGTGGGAAAACCACACATTCATGTCTAACCGGTTCTTCGAAGATTCCAAACCACTCAACTCTTATCTCACAACGATCTTCCTCAACTATATGTCTTTCCAAGCTTTCCTTCCACTCCTCCCAGCTTGTCCCACCAAAATCTACCATGGATTTCCTCATCCAAGTAATCTGGCACAGCAGCCTAGAAAAGAAACACAAGAATCCATTCCCTACTCCAGCCCTAACTCCCCCCAATCCCAAGCATACTCAAAAGCGGATCCCCTACCTCATCTTCATTTATACTCCCACAAACCGCCCTCATAATATCACAGATCCCCTCATCCAAGTTACAATACATCCCAGCGATCACGTCTCTACAATTTCCAAAGGTCTTGCCCTTATCGACTAAAGCAGTCACATGCCAGCGCAATGGTCGTTGATTACTTGCGCACAAACCTCATATTCCGGCTCAGAAGAAGAAATTGGCGCAGTCGTGATTGCTGGCGTTGTTGTGAGTCGTGAGGTTCTTGTTGCGGTGATGTCTTGGGTAGCAGTCTGCGTCATTGTCGTTGTTGATGTGACGATCGTACTAAGATGGTGCGTATTGTGAGCGGAGATAGCGAGGATTGGTATGGTGATTATTAGGATGAGGAGGAGGAGGATGGCAAGGAGACCGCAGAATAGAGCATGGCGTTTGTATGTCTTGGGAGGTTTGTAGAATGAGAGATCTTTGGTTGGGTCGGTGGGTGTGGTTGAGGAGCGAGCCATGGGTGGTGCTGGTGCTGGAGCTGGAGCGTTGCGGTAGGATAGTGGGAGTGATTTGGTCGTTGCTAGATTTTGCAAGGGAATGTCAGGCCAGCTTGTATCTTTCGTACCAGTGTATGGATTGGTAGAGTCTCTGTAGGGGCTCATCTGGTTAAGTGGAGTATTTCGATAGGTTGGCGGTGGTGTTGGGAGCGAAGTCTGAGGATGCAGGTCGTCCAGATCGAGCTCTCGAAATCTGGAAGAGCGGCTTGGCATCCTTGACGTTGCGAGCTTGGTTACGGTATAACGAGCTGTGGAAATCGTGAGTCAAGACGTGTGAAGTTGGGGAATACGATCCGATGAGCTTGCTACTTGTGTGATTCACTGATCAAAAAATATGCTCGTCATCGGGCTCTGCTCTGCTGTTCCGAGTCGATATGGAGGTGTATTCGTTGCTTGGGCTGTGCTGTGCTAACAGTACCGAATTAATACTACATCATACATAAGAAGCCATCGAGCACCTTCTCATTGACCTTTAGCTTTGATTCACTGCTCTCTTTGTCAATCTTCAATTTTTAGACAAAGAACAGACCCTCACTAAGTCTTTCAAACATAGGTTTGTCAAAGGGCTACCGCGATGCTTAATGTTAAAACATAGTACAAAGAAAGCACAATAATATCAAGCAGCACAACCATCTTATCCCTCTATAACAATCTCCTTCTCTTGCTTGCGTATATCAATCTTCCCTTTACACTATACATGATGCTATACTCTACTAGACCCATCACTTCCCTCCTCACTACAAGTAACAAGTCAATGGACACCCTCCCACCACCCCCACCATTCCTCCTCCGCTCCCTCTCCTCACACATCAAAAGAGCTGGTTCTCTTCCCCCCGATTACCGCCGCCGCCGTACGACCTCTTCCTCCTCCTCCTCGAAATCCAAAAACACCACTCCATCCCCATCTCCCCACCCCAACCAACCCTCACCAAAAAGCACCATCACCACCAAGCCCATGGAGCCAGCATTCAAACCCAACCTCTCTATCATAGACGAGGATTGCGCCATCTTAATCCCAGTAGAGGAAATCCAGGGTGCTGAAGACTTGAGGTCGGCGAGACATAGTCGAAGAAGTGTTACACGCTCAGCGAGACGGAGGCTTTCGAGGATGGCGAGGCATGAATGGGAGAGGAAGGGTGAGAGGAGGTTAGTGGAGTGGTTGAGTTTGGGAAATTGTGGTGTTGATGTTGGTTGATGTTTGTGATGATATTCGTTAATGAAACCGAAACGATGGATCAGAGCTGTGCACTTGACTCGAAGGGATATATATATATATACAAAGAGGTATGAGGATTGAGTTTCAAAAAGAAATAACTTCGAAGAAGCTACTTTTATTATGTCTTACATTACTATACTAGTAATTAACGATCTAGCTGCTGCTCGAATATCGTTGATGAACGCCAGGGCTATGCCATAGACTTTTGTGTTCCAACCAACCAAATGCACCTGGAAAATCCCCTTGGTATCTCAGACTTCGATGCAATGTCGTCGTCAAACCCAAACATCAAATGATCTATCTAGAACAAGCTCTCCCAATCAGGCGTAACCACAAACCTCCCAAACACCTTCCCCATCCCCATGGCCGTCCCATCCTTCCCACCCTCACCTTCCTCAGCCAGAACAACAGAGCTTGTGAAGTTGTCCGCAGAGCCTGTATTGAGGAGCATATGTGTACCACCCCAATCCAGTTCGGCCCTTCCGCTTTGTCTTACGACCAATTTGCCAATGAATCCTTCCTCTGTGACGAAAGATTCTCTCAAAGGTGCTCCAGTCTCCGTACCCGCCTCCAGCTTAATCTTTTCTTCTCCCTCATCCTTGGCTTTGGTGAGATCAACTGTCTCTCCAGTCATCTCCATATCATTGTCTTCATCATTTGCACCAGATGTCTCTTTGTCCTCAACCTTACCCATAGGTTTCTGTGTAAGAGGGTTGTACAATTCTGGAAGAACGGGTGGGAATTGAAAAAGATACAGTCGGCCTTCTTTCTTATCAACCAGCTTTTTTTCAGCAGGACCAGACATGTCGACGTCTCCTTCTACATCTTGAGTCTGGATTTGGAACTCGGCAAGTTCGTGCTTCAGAACACGCATGTGGTGCATTTGACGCTCATGCTCCGCCACATCGTACGGAGTATGGAGGACTGGTTTCTTCTCATTCTTCTTGGTGGGCTGGCGGAGAGGCTCTCGGGGCTTTGTAGACTTGCCAGAGTTTTCGCGACTGGGTGATCCAGGTGCAGGTACTGCTGGCTCATCCATTTCCACATTAGGATCGTCCGCACCACCCATCTCGACATCATTGACTTCGTCACGCCGCACTTCTTCGACAATAGCCTCCTCTGACTCTTTCTTGATGCTTCCCATCGTGTAGGCTGCTCTAGCCGGTGGCTTGTGTGCTTGTCTCAGTGCACGGATAGGCTTCAGTCCTCCTTTGTTCGACTTGGCTTTGCTCTTTCCCTTTTGCTGACTGGATACGATCGAATCGACATCCTCATCGCTTGAAACAAGATCGATGTAGTCGATGTTTTTCATTGGTCCTGGATCGCCTTCTTCCTTGACATGTTCAGGCTCCGAGAAATCTTCGTCGTCCTCAAAGAAAGGAATCTGACCAAGCATGTCACTGGCTGTGACTTCAGACTTGACTCTTCCAGCACTTGGGCCTCCTTGATCTCCTCTCGCTCGGCCTTTCCCACCTCCACCTCCACCTCCTCCATCGCTTCTACCGCCACCGCCGCCCCCTCGACCGCCTAGTCCCGGTGCAGAAGGTCGGCTTTGAGGTTCTAGGGAGGATTAGCTGTTATCATTCTGACAAGATAATCATCTCACCAGAAGGAGCAGCAGCAGAGAAGGGCCCACTAGCAAGCAATCTCTCCGGTTCCCTATCTCTATGTGACCTGCCCATCATATCCCCATGACCTCGCTTATGATGTGAGCCTCTATCGAATTGTTGCTTTCTCGCTCGCTCCGCAGCTGCTTTCTTTGCCTTAGCATCTGCCACCTTTTGGATTTCTGCAATTCGTGCCCTTTCTTGTTCTGCCAACTTGTCTCGTTCGCTTTGATCACGTCGGACATTTCGTGGCCTGAATCGACTTGTCGCTGCATTGCCTCTACCTTTTGGGACTAAGGCTCCACCGCGTGCGGATTGACTTGCAGAATCGGAATCCAAGGTAGGAGGAGCTCGTACCGGCGTTGCAGCTGGTGTCTCTGTTGGCATACTCGCAGGGGAGGTATTAGGGGAGTGTCGAGCTTCATCGTTGTCGTTGTCATTGCGACGTGGAGGGGTTGTCTTTGCGGGAGCGTTAATTGCTGGAAAGCTGAGAGTATCCTGGCTGCTTTCTGCTTCAGCTTCTGGCTGCATGCCAAGATCACCACTCGTGCTTCGTCCACCACCTCTCCCCCTTGGCCTCCCCCGCCCAGCTATCCCTCGCGCAGCTTTAGGTGGCATTGTTGGGAGGTTGACTATGGTTCCAGGCTGTTATGCATTTTGTCTGCGCGCACTCAGTTGTTGATGTTGCAAACGAGTTGAATCGGCTATCTTTCCGGTGGTGCACAGACCCTACGGCTAATGCCGGAAGCGGGTGGCGGGTACCAAAGCAAAGTCTTTTGTCCCGAGCCTTTCAAATCCATTGTATGTTTGTGTGAGCTTCCGATTGATGACTGTGATTCCAATGTTGCAGCACAGTACTTCTGTATCTGAATGTATGATGGCTGATTTCTTCTTTGTGATGTTTGCAAATACCGATGTTCTTGACTTATGGTAACATGGTTTCTACCAGGACATGTCTATTTAGTGAAACAAATGACTTTCGCTTGCTACTATGCATGTGGTGATTCACACCTCCACTACATCATCTCCACTGACACGCACATTGATCCAAAACAATGGCGTATGTTTCATGTATCTTGTGACCTACATTATTGTAATCTTTGCTGAGGGAAAAGCTTCGCTTAATTTAGGGGAAGCGCCCTAGTCGATTTCCATATTGGGAGTAGCTTCATCAAAAATCGCCTGGCCGCGACATTTGAAAGGCGATTTCATTCACTGGGAGCGGAACACTTGACGATGCTTACATAGGCTGATACATTGCCTGAGCAGATTGATAGTCTGAATTCGACTGACATTAGAGAAGAAGAAGTACTTCAACATGATAGAGAGTCGCCATTTCCATATGCAGGTAACAGCCCCAACCTTGCCTGAGTATGCCGACCAGGAACGTCTGGGAAGTCCCATTCCTTCAGTACGCGAACTGCTGCCAGACTTGTTGTGAAAACTTCCAGTGTCTTTTAAGTCTTGAAGTCTCCTCTTCCGGTTCCTTTTCACCTCGCTTAACAAGCGAGTCATTCAGGAGGCCAGCCCCATGACCCACCCGTTCTATCAATCTCATCCGTACATGGGTATTTTCAGAGCTCATATCAATTCACAATCCTCCTCACAGCCATGTACCACCAGTGGGCACGTCTCTATCCTTCCATTCCCATATTGCATCTTCAATGTAGCACCAAAAAGCTCCAGCCTGCCCAATCCCAGCCCCTCAAATCAGCTCCGAATTCCCGGCTACACAATGGGCCCCCCCCCTTCGATCGCCACGAGGTCTCGCACCACGCGACCTTTGCGAAAACTCATAACATGATGTGTTTTCTGTTTCCACCGCCGAACTTCATGTTCCCCAATGTTCAAACAACGATCGTGATGTCCTTGCCTGCTTCGTATCGCTCATTGAAGGAAAACGTTGGTGTATGATCTCGCTGCCTAGTGGCGCACATCATTAGCTGAGCTTACAAAGTTATACAAAGCGCTGGACTCAGCCATTCACGACGTTTGTGTAACTTCAAGGCTTCTATTTGTAGAAGCCAAGAGAGTGAGGCAGTGACGGTTCAGGAAATGAGTTTAAGAAGAGCTTCGAGAATCTTCAATGATGTTGGAAAGAGATGCAGCATCGTGATGGGCCAGAACAATTCGAGACAAGATAGTGGTGGTGATTCGAAGGGGGAGAAGATGATCGAGGATAGAGGTAGGTAGTTGAAGTCACTGTAGGAATCTATCGAGAGCTGATGGACAACAGGACAATTATGTGCGCGGTTTGCGGAAGTAGCGAGAATACGATGTCTGAGTGAGGAGGAAAGGACATCATTAAAGGCTGTGTTCGAGTATTTCGCAATCAAGGGTGATATCGAGAACTGTAAGCGACATCGCATACTGAAACAGAACGTGACTGCTAAGAGATGAAGATTGGACAGAAGCGATGTTCAGGGAGTTCCTTTCTGGTGCACTTCCATCAGATGTTGCATCGATTCTGGATGCGACACCGCTGCTCTTCTATTCGGTGCTCAGGATAGGGTCATATCCATATCACAACTATCCAAGGCTCACCACACGACTCACTTACGATGTATTGAGCGTAGCGATCATTATCTGCCAAGGCCGATATAATCACCGAGAGGTCTGGGGAGAATTGGGGTTGAAGTACAACGACGTCTACACCGACGACGCCCAGAAGCTTCGACGGGTCCTCTTTCAAAGCCTTGTAGAGAACCGTTTGTACACTGCTAAAGAGCACAGAGGAAATGACGACGATGAAGATCTAATCGAGGCTACTTTGCTACTGACACTTGTCAACGAATCTGGCGAGGAGGACTCGGGCCCGCGTGTACCGCCGCACTCCTCCTTTCCTTGCACAGATTCGAGAAGGTTAGATGGGAAGATAGTGGAAGCGCACTTCAAATCTTGGTTGAGGCTGTTGGTTGTGACGCAATATGTGGACGAGAACTTGGCGCCGAGTCTGACTACCGTTGCGGATTGGAAGAGCTTGGAGACTGTGACGGATTCCATGATGGCAGCCTTTATGACTCATGAGTCGAGCGCTTATAGCTCGGATGTGAGCTGGACGGCTTTTGATAGCGTGATTAACAAAGCCATGGTATATCTCCCTTCATTGTGTTCAGAAAATGTGAGCACTGACATCCTACAAGCCAAACCTACTCACAAGCTTCGAACATCTCTTCACGCCGTTCCTCAAACCCGACATTCTCACCACCACGATCATGAAGCCTCTCCCACCACTTCCCGACGATCAACCCACGAGGAGGACAACAAGATTCTCGCTATCTTCAAGTCGTCGGAGCCACACGTCTAAATCCTCCGTCTCTTCGCTCTCATCAATATCATCAATCTTCTCCTCTTCATCAGCTCACTCCTCAGCATCAGCTCACTCCTCCTCATCAGCTCATTCCACAGAATCAAGCCACTCCTCAGCATCAAGAACAATAGCCCCTTCACCTTCACCTTCACCCACGTCGCCGACGACACTCCGCACTTCCCCAATCTCGACATCCCTGTCACCGGCACCCACGAAACAACCACGCCCTCCTACTGCACACAACAATCTCAACACACTCATCACTATACACCGAATACTGACATATCCTCAGTTATACCAACTGTCAAGTTTTCTACCCCCATCATGGCCCCCAATATCCTCAGATCCATTCGCGCTATACACAGGTATACCCTCAAGTTTCACACCCGAGGTCTTCAAGCGCGTGATCAAGAACTGGACAAGACCAGCCGTGATGTTAGTTTCGGAACAAAGAAACAGTACACCACTAGCTGTGGATTTTGGCGGAAGGAGAGTTTGGGGTTGTTTCTTTCCTGGCTTACGTGGTGCTAAGGGCAGGGGCAGGGGCAGAGGCAGGAGCAGAGGCAGGGGCTCGTCTAGCTTGGAAGAAGAACTAGAAGAAGAGTCTCTCGAGGGCCAGGAGAAGAATCAGAATGATAATAATGATGAAGCAGATGAAGAAGATATCACAACACGCACCACCGCTTTCATATTCCAACTCTCACCCCATCATCGCATCTGGCGCTCACGCATACCTCGACCTTGCAAGTCGGGCTCAGGCTCGAAGCATAACCATCGTAGTAATTTTGGACTGGGAGAAAGAATGACAGGTCTCAAGAGACCACGCTTGGAGATGGGTCTTGTGGAGGAAGATGAAGGGAGGGTGAGATTGGTGTTGAGTGATAGTCTGAAGGTCGGTTGTTTGACAAGGACGAGTGGGATGACTGCGAAGGGGGGACCGGGACGTGTGGCTCAGGATAATTTTGGGGTTGATTGGATTGAGGTTTGGGGGTTTTGAGGGTTGGGTTTTGGGTGAAGGGGATGGAGTTTGGGATGTTATAGGGCTGAGATAGTAAGGTACCAGTGTATAGACCAAGGGTCGGTTGTATCAAGAATTAAGATTTGTGGAGCTAGCTTTCACTGTTCATGTTTCAAGATTACTACCTGCAAGATCACCGACGCGGCGACGATGGAACGGCCTGCGATGTATAGTGAATCACTTTCACCAGCGAACTAGAGCCATGGCTTACTTCTATCAAGACATATCTGTTTTTGCCTGATGCTAATGCTCGAATCTACGAATACTTTATACAAACCTATCTTTGCTCATTTCCCCCCACCACCCGACCGAAGCGCAAGACTTCTTTCCTGCTTCCGCATTCTCCCATCCCCTCTCCAAACAATCACATCTACTTATCAAGAGGCCAACCACCCTTACCCTCAAGCACACCATCTCCCATCAAGCCTCCCCAAACCACACTCTACTGACTTCCATTCCCAACCAAACCCCCCACCACCCCCCTCGGCAAACTCCTCCAGCCCTCCCTGCCCGGAACTTTGACCCTCCCAAACTCCTCATCCAAATCCAGTATGATCTTCAACGCATTCCTACTCCTCAGATAACTAAGCGGAGCCGTCTTTCCCCCACTAGCATCCTCCATCTGTCTACCCGTAGCCGGACTAACAACACCCATACCCTGAACCTCCTCCTTCCCCTTGCCTTTCGCAGCTGATCCCGGCATCGGCAACAGATTCTGTAGGACTTCGTATGCCGCAAGTGTGAAGCCGAATTGAGGACTCGAGCGCATTATACGAGCTGGCCCGCCTTTGAAGAATGCTTTAAACCCTTCCTCGGCCCAGATCGTCTTCGCGCAGTGGCGGAGAGAGGTATACGTAGCTTCGCCCTTTCTCGCCTCGACTTGCAAGCGGGTCTTGATGACATCGCAGGGTGTGGTGAGGTAAGCGGCTGGCATGCCTGCGATGGCGCCCGCGGTCAATAATTGCAGGATACCGAGTGATTTTTGGGGGGTTTCGCCGAAATAGTCGCGCTTGAGGTGATTGTACGTTGGGAAGTAGATTGCTGAGAATGGAACGTCGCGGAGAAGACAGGCGGAGGCCCCTTTATAGAGTCCGACCAGACCGAGGTTGCGAACTATCCATATGGCGGAGCGGCGGGGCACGGGGGTGGAGGAGGCGGTTGGCGTTTGGGGGATCGAGACAACGGGTGCGGAGCCCTTGGCGGGGTTGGTGGTGGAGGTCGAGGCTTTGGAAATCTCGCCTTGCACTTGGAGACGAATTTTGACGATCTCAAGGGGGTTGGTGAAGATCTGAGATGGGTTAGGAGCCTGAACATGGGATGTCATAATATGAAGAACAGCCAGAGATCAGATAGAAGAATGGAAAACTCACGACTTGACAAGCACCAGCCGACCCACCGGCCAACAGCTCCTGAGGAACAGTAATTTGTCGACCCTCCCTCGAGAAATGCGTCCTCACAAGATCGTTCACCGTCAACTTGATAGCCTTTTCCGGCGCCACACCAACAAGCTGCGGCAGCACACCCGAGTACAGACCAAGGAATCCTTCATTCTTCACGACCTTCTTCGCACAATCCCAACTATTCTTATACAGTAAATGACCCACCCGATTCGACCGCTGATTCTGCATTCGCGTTTTCACCAGGTCGATGGGATACACCATCAATGCACCGAACGCACCCGCGAAACTACCCAGTGCGAAATGATGCGCTGATTCGAGGACTGAGTGAAGGAAGTTCTGCGAGGCTGTTTTCGCTTTCTCCAATTTCTTCCCAGCAGCGTCCAAAGCAGCGCCTACTCCTCGATTCCGCCATGATGAATCTAAGACTTTTGCGAAATCCGTAAGACCAAGTCGTCCAGAGGGTTCATCCAAACTAGCGAAGTGAAAGAGGATATCAGCTTCCATAGGGGTGAAGTGCGAGAAGCGAGTAATCCTAGCGGCCTCATTCAGGAATTCCGTTCGAGTGATCTTCCCATCTGAGCTTTGAGAAGTAGCTTGTCGGATGATCATCTCCACCAAATCCATTTCTCGAATCATGTTTTGAAATGCTCGAACATTGGCGTATGAGATCTTGCTTCCAGCGGAGATGTTACAGAGTGTATGCAGATTTTCCAACAGATGATCGGAAAGCTTGTGTTTGGCTGTCTCGAGGATAATGCGTTGGAAATGCTCCGGCTCGATGTATCCATCCCCATCTTTATCGAACAGCTGAAAAGCCTGACGGATGCGCTCGCCTTGCAGACCTCTCAGCATCTGAGCGAATTGTGGATAGGTCAGATCATGTCTCCGTCTTCCACCTCCGGTGTACAAAGAAGCCCATTCACAATTCCAATCAAACGGTATGGTGTTCTGTCCCTTGTTCATGTTATACAGCTTCGAGATGTTCTCATATTTGACCGTTCCCGTACCCTCCACATCAAAGAGTCGAAATGCAATCTCATATTCGGCATCTGGTTTCGCGAGCAGGTTTTCGAAAACGCCCCAGTCGTAGAGGGTAATGCGACCGTTATTCTGTCGATCGGCGACGCGAAAGAGAATGGCGTATTGTTCACGCTTGATCTTGTGCTAAAACCATCAAGGTTTGTTAGCAAATGAGCCATGTACCACCTTCTAGCTTGCTGGAAGTATAAGGGGGGGACACTCACATAATCCTCACCCACAGGCGCAATAGCATCAACGAACTCCTCCTCCGTCATGAAAGCTTCTCCAGACTGCTCATCCGTCCTGCAATTCCTCTCAAAAGTTGCCTTCGACTGAGCCGAGAGGTTCAGATCCCCAATCTGCTCCTGTCCCAGCAGCGACTCCTTAACCACGGCTTTCACTTGCGTGATATTCGACATATTGACGCTTCCCACTCGTCGCACAGAGGTCCTTTTATCACCACTCACTCAATTGCACCCTTTCGGCTCTCTGTGCCAACTTCGACTGGCGGTTGGCTCTCAGGCCAACCTTTGTGTCTTCAAAGCGAAGTTTATGTGCTTCTGCGCGTCCCAATTGCTCCGCACAATTGGACTGTTGCTCTTGAATGAAAGGAGTGTGATGGTTAAGAGACTGAATCAACATGCACAAAGCTGTGCAAGATGTATAAGGATCGGATGGAAGGCAGGGTGTTTTTGTCTTTGCAAAGCTGTGCCCGACTGGCCAGCTGGAAATTTGATGATGGGAAATTTTCTCGGAACAAGGGTCCATCAAGCGGTCAGTCGGGCCTCTATGTTTTTCTGGGGTTGACGCTTGATTGCTTAAGGCATAGCGTCGGAGGGTGGTTAGTGCGATGCCGTGCTGGAAAAGGAGGTGGTTGGAATGGAGGATGATAATGATGCGTGGCCAATGGAAGACGATGAAGCATAGTCAACCATGTCGAGGCCTTTAAGACGTATGGTGTGACATAACAATGGCTCGACATATATAAACTTACCGACGAAAAAGATCACATACATGCCAGAAGATTTAATCTACCATTGATATTTGTCCGAAGACGTCAGGTGTCTATTATACTCTATCTTCCATGTAATGAAGTATCACTCCCTCGATCGAGTATCTGCACCAGACTCCATTCTCCGATAGAAGCAATGCCAAGTGACAGTATGATGTATGGTGTGTATCAGGGACCCGTTCAATGTCTGTTGTATGGGTTACATGGGAAATTTCAAATAACGCAGTGTAAAGACGCCTGGTTGAAAACCGAGAATCTGGTCTTTTGTGTACACAATGAAGTCTGGACCACAAGGGATCCGAGACTCAGAGCGACAAAGAGACTTTGTGAAGAAATCAAGATCGTGGTCTCGTTTCAATCATCAAACGGGATTCGTGGTTCTCATAACGACGTCAAGGCGGATATGTAAGGAGAAGTGTGATGATCAATCCAGGACCGCAGTCCACAGATAACGCCCAGGGGAAATATGAGCAAAGCAAACCCAGATACGCTGCGACGCCACTGCCATGGTAACAAAAAACAAAATGGTGTATGCGGAGAACTCGTCAGCTGCAATCGACGCCAGGCCTTCAAGAGATTGGCCACAAAGGCTATCAGTGAAGGAAGCACTAAGCTGATCCAGTATTGTACAGAGACAAAGCAGTGCGGGTTAAGCTTAGGCCTTGACTTGGACCATGCGCTTGAAAGACTCGCGAGTTTCAAAGGGCATCTGAGCTGCGACGTCGTCGAAAGTCGGAGTAGGAGCAGATGGCCGAGATCGACGCATGCTCTCACTGACGGGAGGGACCTTGAAGCCGTTCTGCATCTCACCCAAGACGAACTGAGAAGCTCTCTTGTAGCGGCGATCTTGAAACTTCTCATACACAGCGAGATGATGCTTCTGAGGATCAACACAGCAGCTGGCGAGCAAGCAGACCAACGGCTGAAGTTGAGACCACGTGTAACCAGAGTAGTGAGTATGCTCCGCAGACTATAGAACGTTAGACGATGATTCAGCAGTGGGCAGGGAGAGGAGACTTACCCAATCTCCCTTCTGCAAGATGGCACGGGCGAAAGCATGAGCACCAGCAGCGAGAAAACTAGCAGGACTGCCGATGAAGCGTTCATCCATGACCGTGACCTCAAGGAAGTACTTGGCAAGAGTGCGAGTTTCGAGATCGTATTCGTCAGCCTTACTGATGCGACGCAAGAAACTCATCGGGCCTGGATAACCAAGCTGGAACTCAAGGATGGTAAGCATGAAGCGTTCAGCCTTGAAGATCTCGTCCGCGGTATAGGCACCATCGACCATGTAGACTAATTCGTTGATGGATGGACAGTTGATCTCTTCATACTTAGCAGCAAGGAAGAGTGCAGCAGCCCCAACAAGTTGAAGCTTGTTCAAAGATACAACCTTGCCGGTAAGGAAACGATCAATGAAGTTGACACAGAGGAACAGAGTCTCGGGCAACAGGTTGAAGCGACCATGAACTTGAACAAGCCAGTCCATCAAGACAGCGCGCATGCTCCACTGGATCTCGTGCTGCTTGTCCATGTAATGAGGGCTCGGAAGCATAGTCAACTAAGGATGAGGTCAGCTACTGTATAAAATGAGGAGTGAAGCTAGACCATGACAAGGTGATAAAGTGGAATTGCAGGACATACCTCAAGCTCTCTCATGTACTGGAAGATCTCATCACCATACTCTGCAACCATGCTAGTATCCCAAGCCTCATCTTCAACTTCTTCCTGAGGGCGATTGTCGATGGTGGTGGTTTTAGCTGCGTCAAGCTCCTCGCAAATCTTCTTGTTCCATCTAGGTACAATCACTTGAGTGACTCCACCAGTAGTGTTGTCACCACCTCGAGAACGGAAAGAGTAGCCGGTGGTGTAGCCATGCTCATCATAGAACTCTTCCGAGTCTTCCTCAGAATACTCCTCAGGTTCAGTAGCGCCAGCGAGGATCTTCTCTTGTTGCGTACGGGTGGCAGCATCTCGAACAATCTTGGGTTCTTCATCTTCAAGGTACTCAGCTACTAAGGCTTCGTCCATCTTCAGCTGGAACGAGGTGGTAGGCTGAACTCCATGACCATGACCATGACCGATACCCTTATGCTGCTGCTCACTGACGTGTTGGTAAGAGGGTAGTGCAGGGAGTGCAGGCAAAGGTGGCAGCACATGAGGAATAGCAATCGGGGCACCAACTTGAAACTCAGGTGCAGCTCCATCCAGACTCCTGCTCTGAGTGCGACGTAAGATTGGTTGCTCAGGCTTCAATTCGGGTTGCGACTTGTGCTGACGAGGTCCAACATTCAGATGAAGAGGTGCAGGGACAACAATAGCTTCCTTCGGGCCATCGTTGACAGCTTCATTAGTAGGATATGTGACAGCTTGCTCAACAGGCATAGCATTGTCGATGTAGATCGGAGCCTTCTTCGAATTATTGCGCTTGACAGCTTGCTGAATTGGGAGAAATGGAATCGCAGACGGGATATAAGGAGGTGCAGCAGCATTAAGAGTAGTCTTACCATTGCCGTTGAGAGGTCGCTGAGCAGGGCGTAGAAGAGCAGCTGGCTTCTCAACAAGAGTGTCCTTGGCGATGTCGGATTCCTTGATCGTCACCTTTTCGACTTGTTCGACCTTGTCGGCCTTGTCGCTTTCCACCTTATTGCCTATTATAGACACCTCAGAAGCTTTGGTGAGATCCTTGGAGACGTTGGACTTCTCATTGAACGCAGTGCGCTTGGCAGCTGCCTTGAGACCACCGATGGACAACATGTTGTTGAAAGTACCTGTAGACTTGGTTCGCTGATGGAGGATAGGCTGCTTCGCAGTCGGGACGACAATGTTCTCTTCGCCTTGAGAATGGATGGGTCGCGTTGGACGATGGGGCTGTAGAAGGTGTCTGTCAGTTTTGATCTGTGAAAGCAAGCAAAGTTCACGTTGACATGGTGATGGTAGGAATGTGGGAGTACATAGCATGGAAGGAAAGCCACGATAGACAACAATGACAGGACTTACCTTCGCGTTCATTGCACTTGCGATCTATATGATCGTCGCGAAAAGGATACAAGTCGTAGGATGTTCTGTGGGTGAAAGGGTATGATGACGATCAGCTTGAACCAGGGATTGTGCTGGAGCGCGTTCCAATGTTCAAGGATCTGTCTTCAGAGAGATGAACAAGTAAATATTGGAAAGTAAACACTGTAAATCGTAGTCGCCAGATTCCCTCTTCACGAACGTGTCTTGTGGACAGAAGACGTGAAGTTGGAAGACGATGCAGGTGGGAAGAAAAAGAAGACGAGAGCAAGATGTTGAAAGTCGACAATATAGATTTCGGCAATAGCAACAGCAGAGTTACCCAGATACCCGGGGTTGGTTGCGATGGAGCAAGTATCCGTGCCAAAGTCGACGTTGATTGGAAGATGTTTCTAGCACGTAAACACCGGAGCGCAACATTAGTAGTTGCGTGCGGGAGCTAAGCTGATCTGAGATTAGCCCAGATCTCAAGATCTTTCAGCGTCGCTTCACCTTTGCGAAAACACGTCTTCCAACGACACGTCTCTGACTTCACCTTTGAATCTATAGACATGGAACATTCTTTGAAAACCTCTAATGCGCTTCAAGATCAAAACTGATCTCTACTATCCCTGTATGCATCCTAGAAAATGCTGGTTCTCACCTTTGCGGCCTTCCAACAATCGACTACAAGTTTTACACACACTCATGGTCCCAAGTTCTGTTTCTGAATGCGCTCCGGACGCGTAGTCATGTGACATCATTATCATCCTTCAAGGTCAATTTCTTCTGTCGAGAGCCTGTAATCTGCGCTAATTCTTCCAATTGTCGCCTTCCCTCGCTTCCTCTTCTTTTCTGTATAGCTTCTTCGTCGAATTCAAGCTTGTGGTGATGTTCGGACAGCTTACCGCTCGGCGGTGGGAAATGCCATCCAGTGCCACCTTCCCGAGGAGGGGTTCCCCATCGACCATTCTCAGAGATCCACACCGACGTGCACGACGTATATTTACTGACTCTCGCGCGAAGAGAGGCTATCATTGGTTCCTCGACGTCTCTATCAAAAACATTTGCACCTAGATGGTCGCCCTACACTAACCTGAATCCCGGTGGTTGCTGATTCAACTATTGAAGGCATTGGCACAAAATATTTCCCGCCTATGGCACAGCTCACATGTCCCTACTAGCACATCATCCGCGCAGCGCATGAGCGAAACCCAATGGCGGATTTGAGGGACTTTGATCTGTTGCAGTTGGGTCGGTGGTCTGCCGGCCTAGCTGTTCGGAGTTGTGAGACTTAGCAGGCGGCTATTGGCTCATTTGCTCACCAGACACGCCAGACAGTGGAACACCTCGAATGCGCTGGGCGAAGAAGCTTTCAAGCTTTCCACCCACAGCTCCCGCGCACTTCTTCCTTCGAGAGTGGATCAGATAGCTATTGCGGAGCTGCATCTGCCCCGCAACCATATCAGCCGGGAAAAGTAGTAGTACAACGACGATAAGGCATCCGCAACTTGATGCCGAGCTGCACACTCTGTATATCCATCCTTGAAGTCATTATGGCGTACAGAAGTCATCCAAAGCAAGAAGCATTGCGCCCAGCGACTCGGACTTGGTTTGGGCGTTTCTGTGCCTTACCTCCCGGCCGAAGAAGAAGCTAGCTGGTCAGCTCAGCTCTAGAACTAGCATTATTCTCTTATGATCGTTACTTGAAACCAAGACGCCAGCGCATACCAACACCCTGGAAAGCATCCCCACCAAGCTGGGTGCGGATAAACAGATAAGATGGGCCTGGCGCGCCAACAATGCGCAACGACTGACACGAGCTTCATATCATGTCTCGACTGCTTAATGGGACTTCAAGCTTTACGACCGAACGGTTCAATATTTTAAACGGTCACATCCATGCGGCCCAAACGTATCCTGACCTCGAACGTGGGAGCATACCCTCATTGGCCGAATTGAACCGCTTCCAGTATGGCTTGTGAGTTGTCGCGACCATACCTGGTAATCTTCTCTTCCTTCTCTCATTCGCATGCGCTTGCGATGTCTGACGACTTGCGCTCCTCAAGGTATGACTGGTGTGGATATCAAGGTGGATGACCTGGGAAAGTTTGTCCACACCCCAGTATTCCCCACCAAACTTGCTAACGACCAGGGTCTATTGGCAGCCCTGTTCTGCTCTGTTTACGACTCTCTGAATTGAAGATGAGAAGCTTCTCACTGGTGCTTCTGTGCCATGTTGTAGCAGGTTGAGCTTCACCACTTTGTGCAATGTGGAAGCCAAGCAATGACATCCCAGGTATCTTTGGAACGAGGGCGCAAGATGATGCTCACGGTCCAATGGCTATGAATTGATATCGGATGGCAAGATGGGAAGATGAGTAAACCGAATAGACCTTGATAGCTGTTATCTGTAGAAATCAATTGCATGCCAATAATGGTGGTGGGATTGGTGAAATCGAATCAGTCGTTGCACCACACTAGAGTTATGTCGTCTGCATAAATTGTGATGGATGGAGTCAAAAGAGCATCGACTCCGCCCTGCCCGCCGACCTTTCACTTCCTCCAAACCGAACCACGCTCCATCAGCAATACAGGGCCAAGTGTACTATCAGGTATGTCTGCCATATTCTTCACATCATCAATCTCAATGAATATGATTCTCTGCATTATGACATAGGCTTCTCCCAGCTAGACGTACACTGACTGACCTATTTGTGTCGCAGGCTTTGCCGAAGGCATTCTGACCGACAACCTCTTCAGATGTCTCGATAGGCTTCACAACGTGGCTATCTTCGACTGCTAGTAAGTAATTCCAATCTCCTTTCATACGCGATCGAGGGCTCTGGTGTTGCTCCATCTGCCACATCGGCCTGTGCCCACCGTCTGTCTCTGTGCGAGTCGAATGTGAAGCGCCCAAGCAGTCCGTGGAAAGGTCGCAATTCCATCATCCCACTCATTTACTCATCGATTTGATTCTGGATATCATCTCGAAGCTACTGCCACCCATACTGATAGCAATTTCGGTCTAGACTGCACGTTATCTCGACGCTCGCTCCTCCTTCGCCGTCGGTCCCACCTGCGACAACGACATCCGGGCCAACTCCCTGCATGAGCACCTTTGACTCCATTCCACACCTTCACACCATCCTTTAAAGTTTCTCGAACAATACTATGGAGCTAACCAACATCATCACTGGTCAACCCCCGACTAAAGGGCAGAGCCTTCTCGACGATGGCGCCCCTCAACCTCAGCGCACTCACTCCTACCCAACTCGGAACACAATGGCAGCAGGCATGGTAGGCCGCAGTGCTGACGATCGAACTCGCACACCACCGACAACTTATGACAACAATCAATCCAACTCTGCGACTCTCCACAGCGCAAGCATGTCGCCCTTCCAAAGCCCGACACCCAAAAGCGTCGCATTCGAATTACTTTTCCCAGAATCGCCAGAGTACCGGGCGCGCCTACCCATGAGGGTCAAGATCTTCCCTCACGATACCACGGACTCTATCATCACAACTGTGAAGAACTTCTATGGTCTATACTCTGGTCCGAGTGGCAGCCAGGGCGTCAGCTTCGAGGATGAGCAAGGCAATACCCTCATTGCTAGGTACGAGAACCTGTGCAATGACATGGTAGTATATGTTAGAGTTATCGAAGAACATGCAACTACTGGTTATGGTCCACCATCATACCATTCGGGATCACAGGTGATCTCACAGACGTACTATCCTAGCGATGGCCACCAAATGCTCCCACCGCATCCTGCACAGGCACTCAACTACGGACAGCCTATGTCGCGACCTGCTTCAAGATCATCGAACAAGCGAAGTACTTCTCCCAATCAAGGCCGAGGACGACGCAGCCAGTCTGCTGTCTCCAATGTCTCCATTCCCCTGCCGACAAAGAAAAGTCGCTCCCGCTCTGGCTTCAAAAGTCGGGGATCAAGCACACATGGCAGCTTCGCAGACATCAATAATGACCTGTTGAATGGATACAGTAGTGGCGATGGAGCTGCAGGCTCTGTGTCTAGTAAGACGAAGAGCGAGCATCTTGGCAATACCGAGATTAGTCTGGACAATATCGTGGAAGGTGGACGCCGAAAGAGGGCCAAGTTCGAAAGCTCTGTAAGTCCATGTACTGTCTTTTAAAGCGTTCATTATGCTGACCAATCGTGTTAGGAACTACCTTTGTTCGCTCCTCCTCAGATGCCGGCCGCGACCTCGAATTCTTCCATCTCGCCCGCTCGTAGGCTGGACCACCAACGTTCGTCCTTTCCCTTCACGAATCCGGGTTCCAACAATCCTTTCTCGAACCCACATCCGTTACAATCTCCGCAAAGTTATGGGAATGGATTCGGACAACCTGGCATGTACGCAACACCAGCTCACGGTCGTCGCACCCGTGGAGCTGCTGACCCACAGCGTCATTCGATGGGCAGTGGACCCGGCAACGGCTCTGGCATTCTTCCTACACCTGATCCGACTGTTGGCAGCTGTATGTCGGAAGAAGATAAGGATGTCGCTCTACAATTGATGAGGCTGGGTGACATGTCCAACATCTCGCATGGACGCACTTCTGCCTCTACTCTAGCAGACGACACTTTCAGTGGCAGAGCAGATGCAGCATCTTCCACCGGTGCTACAAGCGACAGTGAGAGCGAGAGCGAAGACGAGCTCCCACCTGCTCGCCGACAGAAACGTGAAGGCAGCTTCGGTGCATTCAATAGCTTCCATACGCAAGCCGAACATCCGACGAGCAACGGTACGGAGCATAGCGAGTACGATGATCGTGCAGATGGAAGCTTCAAGCTCGGGTTTGGAGATGGTATGAATGATACCAAGAACAAAGCACAAAGGTCAAAGAGCACATCTCAGGGCATGGGCAAGCCTCGTGGTGGAACCTCAGGACTCAATTCCAGCAAGACGAAGAACAAGGTATCACGACCAGCACAGGCACCCAAGTCTAAGAAATCTTTCAGCAGTCTTAATGGCAGCAAAGGCCCCAACTCGCCGAACTCATTATCGTCCCAATCTCGCAAGGCTTCTGTCGCATCTACTCTGAATTTCCAGCATCAGCTTGGCGACGATGAAGAGGATCTATCTTCCAAGCCTCGTTGCCAACGATGCCGCAAAAGCAAGAAGGGTTGCGATCGTCAGCGACCCTGCCAACGATGCAAAGATGCTGGACTGAGCGCCGATCAGTGCGTCAGTGAAGACGAAGGCAATGGGCGCAAGGGTCGATATGGACGCCATATGGGTGTGCCCGTCAAAAAGGAAGACATGCCGGAGCAGCAAGGCTTCTTCCCTCCTGGTCTTATCGCTACTGGTCCTAGCCCGGATAAGAGCAAGAAGAGGAAGCGATAGCCCTTATACGTACATCAATTCATCTGGATTGGATCATTCGACATAGTCACCTCGTCTACGTAGCTTTTTGTCCACTCGATCACTGCGACATTCAACTCCACCAAAAGTTCCTTTTCATTTGTTGATCTTACCCTTCTTGCTTTCTGCTCATCGTTCTGCCTCGTCTTCCTCATTATGCAATCTTCCTGTCCTTATCATCAGTGTCTTCAGTCAGGGTACACTAGCAAGGTGTTGTTCCGAGGGTTGTAATCTGGTATTGGTCTACTGGTGTCGGGATGGCTTGGCTTGGGCTTGGGCTTGAGTGGGAGGAATCAACACGTACACTCCTTTGATGACTGATTGACTTGCACGAATATGTTCATGAACTTTTCCTTTGTGGTGTTGTTGTGTGGCGTGTCGGCTTGTTGCGTTTGTTGAATCTTTCTTCTCCATGTTGGTGCCTGGAGTCGAAGAAGTACGAGTCAATTTGGCTTATTGATCCAACTTTTCGACGCGTTCATCTAGTCTGCCTCTATGCTTGTCGAAGGGTCAGACTCTGCGTACTGGGGGAATCGAGTGGAGTGGGCGGGCTCGTGCTGGATTGAGTGTTGGTAGAGCTTTCCGGAGGAGCTTGGTCTATTATGGAATGAGCTTAGGGGTACACATACGACACCTGACCTGAGAGCATCTGATGGGGCAATCTACTATTCTGTTCGCTATCGTTTGCTCTATCATGCGTTTTGGCCAACTCTCGGCCACCAGCAAGCGATCTTCTCGCTCTGCACATATCAGGGCAGAACAGCAGCATACTCGAAGGCCTTCACTAGAGGATTCTCCTCAGAACGAACCGGCCCACAAGTGGCGCAAGAGTTTGTCATTACTGCGTTGGAAGGCATGGCGTTCCTACAATGGAATGAAATTGGACTCATACTTGGACTTGGGCTTCGGGGTACGAGATGGAGATGGAGAGCATATGCTTTGCATCCAAAGCCACACATTCAAAATATTGAAGACAGCGACGCAACGGAAAAAGCAATGGCAATGTAGTCTAGCAAAATAGCGTACGTATCGTAGGTAGTAGTATGGGTGCTGAATGCGAGGGGTATACCTTTTCATCGCTCCTCTTGAAGCGTGAGCGGTGCAAGTAAGTAAAGGGTTCCACATCAGCAATCAGTTTTCAGGTAAGGGAGATAGATAGTCTTCTTGTGTTCATTGCCCTTCAGGTTGGTCACAGTGAACATCCCCTCTATCCATTTACTGTACTTCTCCGTACCTCAACTACATTCAATATACACATACCACATACCACATCTTACATCCTCCTCTTCCTAGCTTCAAAGCAATCCAGCTGGCTCAAAGCGCCTGCCTGGTCTGGAGTCGCTGGAGTCCGTCCATGTACATGTTATACATTAAATTTCATTCCATTGCATTCTATTTCATTCCAGACCAATTCAGCTCGGCCCAATCCTTCCTGTCCTTCCCTGTTCCTTCAAAGACCATCACCATCCACTGACAAAAACGGTACTGTAAATTTTAACTTTGCTTTTTTGTGTTCTTACCGTTTGGGCCTTGGCCTAGCAGATGGGCGAGTTGGATGGGAGGTCAGTGGGCACTAGACCGGTTGAGTGACCGGTTGGGTCTTCGTCTTGATCGGAGGGATTGAGGCATGGAGGGATGGAGGGATGGAGGTTTTGAGTTGTTAAGCGCTTGTATTTGTTAAGGGATGTTTTGGTTGAGGTTTCCCGAACTTTTTCTGGTAATGAAGGTGTGTTTTTTTTGACCACTGCGCTTTTGTTGATATTATACTGAGTTTTTGTCAGGATACTTTGCGGTGTCTCATTTGTATTGATCGGGTCCTGTCTTCGGTTGGCCTGGACAACGGTCAGGTCTCGCTCAGGTCGAAATGAAATGTTGTTAAGCACCTGTACTTGTTGGCGAGTGCTTGATTGATGTTCCTGATAAATGCACGTTTCCTGGATACTGCACTTTCTTACTACGATGCTAACTAAGTCTTGTTAATCCATACTTTGTGATATATCCTCATTTTTCACGCATCTTGGCTTATATATGTTGATCGGGTCCTGTCTTCGGCTGGCCTGGACAACGGCTTAGAAGGATCATAAGTGACCTTGAGAGTGACCGGTCAGGTCTCGCCCAGGTTGGAATAATTCATTGTTAAGCGCCGGTACTTGTTGGCGAGTGCTTGCTTGAAGTTTTCGACCTTCTTTAGCAACAAACGAACGTTTCCTGAATTCTGCCCTTTTGTTATTACAAAACTGAGGTTTTTATCACTGCGTACTTTACGATATATCTTTATTTCATGTATCTTTGACCTATGTTGTTGATACTATACCCAGATTGGGTCACTCTTTCGGCTGGCCTGGACATCGGCCTCGTGACGTTCTGAGTGACCGGTGACTTAAGAATTCATACTACTACTCGGCACTTCCTTTTTTGATTTATAATCTCGGAGTTGAACACTTCTTTCGAGTTCTGTATTTCGAGAATAAAACTTTCTTGACCATTTATTTGACACTATTGCTATTTCGTGACTAGATCGAATTCGTCACCTATAATATTATGGGATTGCCACAATTGCCACGATGGACAGGTCGCTTCCCACTTCGATTGGGCTCGCCCGTTCAATTGGGTCAGGGGCGCCGACGAGTCCATGACGACGTCCAAGAATTATTGCCTATAGATGAAAGCTCCCCATCAAAGCCTTGGCCCCAACCACGCAAGCCCAAGATTCTTTTGAATAGAAAATACGCCGGTAGGACCATCTCGCTTATAACACTCGCGGAAGCAGTCATTTTAGAGATCATTACCGTTGGTAAGTCCATCCCCTCCGTCTATCCAGATGCCTATACTATGCATCATTGAGCATTTCCTCTGTCTGTATAGATGTTCTAACGAATGAAAAACAACAACAGAAAACGGGTTCAATCCAGAACACGTGGAATCGAGTCGTCAACACCCCATGGAAGCAAGGGTCGCACAATACCTATGGTTTGTGGGCTATTCCTTCGCGTCGGCCCTGCTCGCCGAAATCCTACAAGGTAATAGTGATCAACGGTACCGATACATAGGTAGAAAGTTGATCATAATTGGAATTGCGACTCTAGTCATAGTCATTTCTGCTATAATTCCTTGGGCACCGCTCGGAGGGGGAGGGCCCTTGCTACATATTTCTATGCGCTATTTCCTCTTCATCACAGCAATACTTCATAGTCTGATCTTCGCTTGGTTCTTCTACGTGTGGAAACGATACAAAGCAGGCCAAATGCTTCATGAGTAACGTTTTATCGCTGATCTTACGAATACGACGGGGTATAAAACATCACTTCTGTATTTGAGCTTCTGCATCGCTCAATCACATTGAGTATTATGATCCAAGGGATTCGGAAGGCCTGCTAGGACAGGGTGTCCAGATATGGGCAGGGGGCATCGGGGCGACGCTTTTTCGATCGGACATGTTGTGTCTTCATAAAGATCATGATATAAAACAGCCAAGGCCAAGTCTCTAGGAGGCTCGAGATACCTGATATTGGTTCTCTCACTGGACGAATAGGTATGGAGATCATTTCCAAGCCCTACTATTTATAACCAAGTTTCTTTTCCTGCTTTTTGGGTTCTAGATATACTATAATACTACCCAAACATACGCTAGGGGGTATCATCTTTTCTGAGCTCAATGAATTTTCTCTATTTTACATTTCTGACTCTTACACAACTTCGTAAAACTGGTACCATCATTCAGTACCTCTACTCAATTCTATGGTCGTACAGTACAATACAACATAATCAGGCAGCACCACGAATATGACCAATACAAAACCGCAAGAGAGATCCTATCTACATAACCTTGGCCATCGATGCAAATGAATTCAAGATAGGCTTTATCCTCCGCCGAAACGAGGGAGCAAGCAGTCATACTCAAGCGCGAGTGATGAGTTGCGAATATTTTCATGAAAGTACCAGCTGTCCAGAGTACCAACCAGGGACAGGCGGATAGAATTCGCGCTGTGAGCAACGGAGCCGAGGACGGCGAAGATGCCGGATCCCAACACGGTGGAGAAATGGAGGATAATGATGCAGGAGGTTAAGGTCCGTGTGTGGCCTTGGACGGCGGTGCGGGGGTGGATGGTGTCTTCGAGTGTGTGGGTGGGCACTGGGGAGGGGGCTTGCCGGGTCCCAGGGACGTGAGGAGGAGGAGGTGTTGTTGGGTATACTCTGCTTTCGAGGGCTTGTTGGGCCTTCATGTTCTTTTCTGTAGAGGATTTGGCTCAAGTATGTAGAAGAAATGTTTCGGGAGCTCCGTCTTCGAAGTGTTGTGAACTTGTGGTGAGAGCATGACATGTTGCCTGGGTGAACTGATACGCAACGAAAAGATCACTCGTCATCAAGTGAGAGCTTCTTGAGACATCTCATATACTTATAGTGTAAATTTGGAGAATTTCTGCTCAAGGTAATCTAGAGGTGTAAGAGGATAGACCTTCGTGGACTCGGTCTGATATCAATCCCGGCGAATAGTTACTCACGTCAAAAATGATCCGCCCCGAGATCTCGGACAATAACCCTATTCTTTAAGAGGTCATAGCGCAGAGTTTCGTGACATAATCATAGACACAGAACCGCAGAAGTCACAGATGTGAGTCAAAACAGAAGAAGAACAGTATAGAAGCCAAATATAGAGCTTGACATTGTATCGAAGCCTTCTAAACTAGCTATGAATGCTGCAACTCAGCAGAGAAGCTGGTATATACCAGCTGAGCCCGACTTCAGCTCTCGGGTCCACTACCAACACGCTCTATGGAGTCCCTGTAAATGCGCAATGAGAGCTATATCTTCACTGCTAATCGGCGTGTCTGGCACGGAGTCGTATCGTAGCCATAGACACTACAGGTTGAATTGCACCTCAGAGAAAAGAATTTTGCCTTCAACGCCTTGGGCATTTGACCTCTCCTTGATATCCAATTCGGTCATATTGGCTGGTGTAATCTGACAACCTGTGCAAGGCTGGCAGGAGTTTGTATGGGTGTTCGTCAATATTCGAAGTTGTTGAGGCCGATCAGAGCTATGACTTTGAGAACATGTACGCCTTCGACAGGCACTTTGATTCAAAATATTGGTTGACGTTGTGCGGAAGTAGCGGTGAGTCGTATGAACCTTGAGTGTTTGACTGAGCCTTTCCGGGCAGTGTAATTTGAGCATGTTATGTTCTTCTGTTTGATTGACTTCGCTGAACGTGTATGATCGTTGATGATCTAGGCTACTGTTAGTCCTTGATGCAAGATCGTCTTGGTGAATGCTCATGTGGACTGACCTTTCTTGGCTTCTAGGAAGCCATTATAATGCGAGCTGATCGATTGATGAATGTCTTCTGGGTATTATAAATATTCAAAGCGATCATCAAGTCGTAAATGGGTGATAGCTCTCAGGGCAATCCTCGGAGCCCAACGTCCTTCTTCAACCAAGACCGCACGGAATGCAGATGAAGCAGACGTTTCGATACCAAGATCCCATCGTCGTAATGCCCTGGCCGTCACGTTTGGTCTCCGTCAGGACCAGCAGCACAAGAGTGAACCATAGTATACTGAGCACCGCGATAGTCCACTCGATGCCAATTTGCAACGCATTGTTGTAAAGCGGCGGAGCACTGGCACCGAGCCAGTATAGTCGCACTTGGATATAGTAGAAGCGGAGGACGGTCTCGACCGTGATGTTCAGCAGGATGATAAGCGAGAAGCCTAAACATATACCGCGGAGCCGATGGATGACATACATGCGCGCGGCTGTCACTTTGTCGTCGGGTGCCTTGCCGTCTTTAAGCCAATTCTGGACTTTGGCATAGGAGTAGATGAGCAAGATGAGGCCGCCTAAGCCGAAGATGATAATGTTGGCGACGGGAAAGGCGAGGAAATACTCGAGATTGGAGTGGAGGTTGCTCATTAGGACACCGTTGCCAAGTGAGTCCGTTAGAGCCGAGTTGGGGTTGTCACAGTCGGTTTCTCCGGCGAGACAATTCGCTGTCACATGTTAGAATTTGGAAGGTGATTGTGAAGGAATGAAACTACACGTACCTTGCAAGGAGTAGCCGAACTTTTGTCCTGGCCCTCCTGCGGTATAGTACGCCGATGAGCTGCTGCCACCGCTACTAGTGCCACCATTGATACAGGTGGTCCCACCCCCAGTATAGCATCCCCAATCCCGACTTATCAACCGAGCTATCAAATCTCTTCGAAGGCTTTTTGATGTCGACGAGCCTTGATTATCCCTCATGTACCACAGCTTGCCGAGGACTCCAACACCTCCAACGATGACAATGACTGTTGTCTGTCAGGTCTTGGCCGAAGAATGACAAATGCCAAAGCTTACTATACCCGCCAATGAGAAATATCCATGTTATGAGAGCCAAGAAAAAATATGCTCCTACGATGCGCGGTTAGCCAATATCGAAGTTGAGCACTACCAGACTACGAACCTCCAAAACGGTACGGCGCCATCTTGCCCTCCTCTAACAACCACTCGTCCTAACCTGGCTCGCGAGAATCTTATCAAAAAATTGATCGTAGTTGGCTATTCACATCAATGTCGAGGAAGATGTACGCTTGAGACTATAAGAATGTAAGCATCACGTCACATAGACGACGGGAAGGAAAGTCATCAGAATTCGCATATTGAATCAAGTAATTCGAGCTTGAAGGTTCGGAAACTTTTCCTATCAATCAAACGACGCAAAGAGATCGAAGAATGGTCGTCCACATCAATAGACAAATTCAAAGGAGAGATTGTTGACATCGTTGAAGTTGTTGAAGCCCAAAAGCGCATCCGTAAGATCCCAAGACTATCAAATCCAAAGACTTACGACTCGCTAGGTACAGGCGTTCGGGAGTTGGTGTCAGAAAGTTGGCAGAAGTTTAGGTCAAGTTAGAGGGATAAATGGAAAGCAACTGGCATTATGGATTACTTATACAGCTGCAAGACTCACAGCGAAACCAGTGAAGATCCCAATCATCCGGCCCCCTACGAAACGGTCTGGGCCTGACTATGGTGGCTCACGAAGTATCCGGAAATGACCCATGCTCAGTGATACCGTACAGAATGCTCTGAGTCACCCATGATGCAAGAGGGCTTGCTGGTGAGAAATCTGGCCAATTGGTCTAGATGCAGGCCTTCGACATTGCTCAGACCGGACCATATGCTGACCTAGATGACGTAGAATAGATTGCGCCCTGTACATTATTTCCTAGATCCGACAGTGCAGATGAGTGAATGTTGTAGACGTAAGATATGTCATGAAGCTATCTTGGAGGAGGTGGTAGACGAGAAGAGATTCCACCAAGTTGCACATTTCGAGGCCTGCGAGAAGCGCACCTGCAAGACACGGGCAATCGGTATGGACGATATATCTCGGACTCAACGCTGCCTGAGATGTCTTAAGATGTGTGCTTGAATACTACGGGTACGATCAATACAGAGTACTTGTATGCTTAAGAAGCATTCAGCAGCTGGTATTCGTCTCCCTACTCTAAGTTTTGGAGCAGCTGAGCGCCGCGGAGAACAACGCCCCGAAATCCGCAAGGCACCTCGGATCCAATGGAGTATGTGTGGTCACAGCCTCAGAAGCGCTATTCTGGCCATAAAAGATTGCTGTTGGCTTGGGAGGCTTGGCAGACTGGCCGAGGTTGGTAGACCTGGTCGAGGCCTATATCGCGGCCGAAATTGCAATTACAACGACCCGAAGGCCAGCGCGCTTCTTTGAGCGACACAGATAGTATGAGCAATCTGCTCATTTCCTCATAATCCCTGAGAGCGGAATGAGATTTGTCGGTTCATCTATGGTTGAACTCGACTCCCGCATAACGGGTCGTATGATCTTCGACCTTGCGCAGTCTCGAGTCGTCCTTCTAACATAATGCAAAAAGCTCGGAGAAAATGGCGTAAACAGAAGCCCTATAAGCAGAGGGTAGCTATGCGTGTGCGGTTTCACTGACATCATATTTCGGTCTCCTCTGAGACCAAGAGGCCACATACTAGGCCTTCGTAGGCAACAACTAGACCCTACGACCCGTCTGCAGGCCGCCGACCCTGTGACACATAGCGTTGTTGGTTTCGTACGATGTGCAACAGACGCTCGTTGAATGGGCATCATGCTCCGTGGTAAGACTCCTGCATCTTGACTGCGCAATCCAAAGATGTGGTCTGACATGAACGATTCGGCGCCGAGAAAACACTGAGTGATGGATTCATGGTTTCCAAGCCTACATAGCCTGAGTAGCGATAGCACTGCTATCTCGTAGCACTGGAGCGATTCGCAGTATCCCGACTTGCAGTTCGGAGATGTCATTGTACTCCTAGATCAGAGAGTGTCTTCAATCGCTAGAGAGCAACACGTAATGTCTCTACTCCAGCCTTGGGTCTCTGGCCACTTCATTGATAAAAGGCTCTGTTTCTTCGATCGATAACGCCTTTTCCCTGCTTGGATATAAGATGTAGTGTTGAGTCATGAAGATGATATCGAAGAACATGCTGATATTGCCCAGCGCTAACTTGACAGGGTTCCCGGTTATTCCACTCCAGTCGTTCAATAAATAGCTATCAAGCAGTAGCTGAGAAGTTGACAGAATGCCTCCGGAAAAGTCGAGGAGGATCTGTAGTATAGACCAGCCTTGCGTTGACTTGTTTCGATAGTTCGTCAAGATCTGAGGAGTGTATTTGACAAGCGTCACAGCCACTTTAGTATACGACAAGGCATATACCTGCAAACGCACGATTTCAGCCATGATTAGCTATAGAGGTTGAGACACGTACCACGTCAATCCAGGCCCAACTGACTTCTGCGTCGTCGCCTTGATCAGCAGCAACCGTTAAGGTGACAGCAGCTACACCCAGCACGCAGCCGCAAATGATCATCAAGATGGGTTTGCTGACGCTTGAGCCTAACCTGCGTCTACCTCTCTGGTCGAAGCCCCATATTGGCAGGACGTACTGAGATAGCGTCAAGCCGGAAATGATGACAGCGTGGGCTGCAAATGCTACATCATTAGGCTGGACGGTTGGAGTGAGTCCATGATTCCGCAGAGCATATTCATGGCGTATGCGAGGTGAGTAGAGGAAGGCAGTGGTCGATGTAACGTATGCAACGTATCCAAACACGTTTATGGCAGGCCAGTCAATCGTAGTGCCTGTCGTCGATCGACGTTTGTAGTTCAATATGGGCTGAGGATAGAACGACAGTGACCAGCAGAAGGTGTAAACCCAGCCAAACAATCGAGACAGCAGATCCAAAAAGAGCGATCTCATGGCTACCAATACACCTAGTTACATTATGAGAAGAGATAAACAGTTTCCGAGATATTCACGAGCTTAGAGATGAGCTTTTTGATCAGCGCCAATATCCTTCGTGCATAAGCATGTGTATGAGTTTGTGCACAGCTGCACAATTTATACATATCAGTTATCGAGATGCAGGTCTTAGCCTCTTCTAAAAATAGCTCGTTCAACGACAACATTTCACTTCGACCACAGTTGACTCTTCGACTTCATCTAATGGGCCCAGCACCAGCAAGACAGCACCAGCTCGCTCCGTTTCGGAAGGAGCCTTGCTTGTTTGTGCATTGGGAGACGGTCCGCAAGTCATTCAACCGTCACCCATAGTGTGATGTGCAACAGGGAAGCTCGGCTGTCAACGATGATTCTCAGACTCAACGTCTAGTGACTCTGTCGTATGAGCCTAGACATGAGCCAATATGGAGAGCGAACGACAAGGACAAAACAAGGGCACCGCTGGACATCGGATATAGTGTCCCTCATTGGCTGTACCTATTGCAATGTTGTCCCCCCTATCAACACTAGCGGGGAGAGCGGGATGGGACCAACCCGCCCGTCACCTCAGGAAAGCATTTGTCTTTGAAAGTTCTTGCACTCAACACTGGATTGGAGACTAACGGCAGATCGGGACACCAGTGCTATACCTGACATCCATTGTTGCAGTTTTGCCAAACGATTTCAGCTTTCGTGGGGACAGAAGACACAGCAAGGGTAGCCTCTGAGGTTGCTATACAAGTTGTGACCGAAATTCAAAACCCCTTATACAGTTACGAAGCTACGGATCTATCCCTGAGATCTCTACAACACTTTCGAACAGTGAGGAAAATCCAAATAACCCAAGCGCCGCATGATAATAATGTGCTTGCCGAGACGCTAGTGCCGGTACAAGAATACGCGGCTTCATTCGAGAGACTCATGACGCTGGTAGTCAACACCGAAGTCACATCGAGCGAATTGCACTCCAAAGAATAAAATTTACAAGCCATGGCTCGTGAACAGTACTTGACGATGTTACTTGAAAGTCTAGTGGCTTTCGACTTCTTCGAGTTTCGACGACATCTTGAGTCGGCTATGAGAGACATAGATTATCGATACCGTCAGATCTGGGAGATGCGACAGGCTTCGTTTGGGTGGGTTGTGCATTTGAGCTGGTCCCTGGAAGCGATCTTGTCGAACCATTTGGTAGGCTTGTGAATGATACCCCGTACTTTGTTGCCTGTCATTAGGCTAGGACCAAGCGATGAATGTCCAGAGCGCCGTCAAGTCAGCGGGGATGTCTTCAAGACCTGTGGTAGGCAATGATGTCCGAGGAAGGTGGTTTACAATGACATGAGTCGGCTCTGACGTCCATCGTTTGTATTTATCTATTTTGTCTGAGCCTGGATTGGGTGATGGGATTGCATCTCTATACCTATGGCATTCCCAGACGAAGTGTCGAAAGATTACAAAACTCCCGGGACTCTTAGAAAGCATGCCAAATGCTTTGATCACAATCCAAGCAGGCTCGCCTCGTATCTCCAATAGAGTGCAAGAAGTGATCCAGTGCCCGAATTGTGCTTCATGGTTTGGTGTTCTTGCTAGCCCCATAGCGTGTCTTCCCGACTTTGTAAGGAACTGAGTGAAGATGCGTAAGTCGACCGAATGCTACTTTGAAGCCGGCTGCTTGGATTACAGACTTTTGCATAAAGCATGTTTCATTTCAGTGCCTCGTTTGCAGGACATCGTGGCCTGTTCTCTGAATTTGGACCAAGTACAACACAGTTGACGGAGCGCTGCCTTCTTCCGGCGGATTGGTGGAGGATTCCATGTAAGCGCTTCACTCTGTTATCATCATTTCCATTTCGACGTCGGTGTTGATTAACCATGATTGACACCATGCAGCATATATTGGTTTGCACTCCAGTCTGCGCTTTCCAGTAATCCAGACCACCCTTCCGATTGGTGATAGATTCGAAGTCTGCTTCAAAAGAGGAGCCCTCGCCAGTTCACGAGATGGAAATCTCCTCACTATAGATTCTTCACGATATTTTCAAAAGTCTCTGTATTTGATAGAATCTTCGGAAGTCCTTACATACCACATGGTTTACTAAATTTGGGGGATACTGATGCATGCCGGCGGAGCTTAGAGCTATTTGTTCGTTCAAGCGCCCTCACATGACCTTCAGACAGACCCTCTCAGCGAGGCTCGAGGCCTTCGACCTGGTTGGTCTTGGGTCAAAGGCCGTCAGCTTATCTTCATTTCACTTTGTTAGGCCCTGGTGGAAATTGTGGTCCTGTCGTGAATAGAACAACAAACAACCAACATGACTTGTAGGCAGTAGTGCATATGCGAAAGCACGTCCGATGAGAAGTTTCCTGTATCGCACTGCGTGCAGGGCAAACGGAGTGGCGTTGAGCTGGTCGGACTTCGCGAGATCGTCAAAGCCGACATCCGCGCGCTTGTGAAAAGCCAAACAGGCGACCTTGTTTTGGCTGGACGATGAGCCTCAACCCTGCTCTCGACCGCTCAGACCAGTCGTCAGCGCTTCATCAGCTGTACATCTCTTGTATATCTTGCCATGACCATCCACTCTGCATGTCGAGATGTACATGCACCTTCATACGTTCTTTATATCATACTTGTTGAATAGTAATGGCGACTCTTGCGCCACCTCCTTCTCGAAGTCCTAGTCCTGCAAGAATGCCCCGGAAGTGGGCTCGTCGATGTGAACAAGCCTGCTGCATTGCCGTCTCCTACTTTCCTCTTACCTTCGTCTTTAGTCTGACGACTTGGGCGGTATGGGTTGAAACACACATTGGCTTCTACGCTTCGGGGGATACATGGTGGGGTTAGTCATATACAATCATCATGGTTGGTTTAGAAGCTGACAACTGTGCCAGGTGATTTCTCTGCGATCCTGGGGATCGGCGCATACCTCCTCATGAGTTGGTCTTACTTGACTGCTGTCTTTACGAGTCCTGGATACACTGTTGGTCGTCATGGATATAGCACTCTTCCTAGCCACGCTTCTCCTGCCGGAACCAACCTCACGGTCAAATCGAATGGCGAAACCAGATACTGCAAGAAATGCCAATCGCGAAAGCCGGACCGAGCTCATCACTGCTCTACTTGCAAGACTTGCGTCCTAAAGATGGACCACCACTGCCCATGGCTATCGAATTGCGTTGGACTGCACAACTACAAAGCCTTTCTTTTGTTCCTCATATACACAACCCTCTTCTGCATCATAGACTTCGTCGTGGCTGCTGGCTGGGTCTATCGGGAGATCGTCGAAGAAAGCGAGTATGGCGAATCATTAATGCCGATTAACTACATCATGCTAGCAGTCATTGCCGGAATCATTGGGCTAGTATTGGGGGGATTCGCTGGATGGCATATCTCTTTGGCAGCACATGGACAAACCACTATCGAATGCCTGGAGAAGACAAGATACTTATCTCCACTTCGGAAGCAAACACCACATCCTCGAACTCCTCGAACTCCACGTGTACCGGTCAACGGCGACTTGCACAAGAGATCAACTTCTCGAGAGCGTGATGGTGATGATCTTGACCTCCCCGGGACTGATGTGCGATACCACCAATCATATGAGGCCTTGGAACGTCAGCGTGCTCAGGAACGATACCAGGCCTACTTAGAAGAGCAGGATGAGGAGAAGCTACCCAGCGCCTTCGACCTCGGCGCAAAGCGCAATCTCCACAACCTCTTTGGCCCATCGAAACTTCTTTGGTTCCTTCCAATCTGCAACAGCATTGGTGATGGCTGGAACTGGGAGCCGTCACCAAAATGGTTGGCAGCTCGTGATCAGATCACCAGCGAACGCGAACAACAACGCATGCGTGAAGTCGCTGCGGGATGGGGACCAGGCGATGCATCTCCAGAGTTGCAATTTGCTCCCGCGGATGGCGCAGGAAGGCATTACGTGGACGCTTACCCAAGCCGATCCAAGGCGGATAAGATACTAGGTAGAGACCCAGACTCATACACCGATGAGCCAGGGCTCTCTATGCAAGATCTTGTCCCTAGGAGAGGAAGTGATGACTTCTATGATTCAAGCGATGGCGAGTCGGAAGCTGAGCGCAAAGCTCTGGACCAGAAGGCTGCGCAAGGGTTGACTCGGAAGGTGGGAGTGATGACCAACACCATCCTTGGCAATACTGTTGCTCGACAAAAGGATGATGTGAGAGGATGGGATGGTCAAGATGTTGGAATTGATTAGATTTGGAGTTCTGTCTTCGTACTCAGCGGTTGAGCGTGCATAGACATGGCATGGGAAAGGCGTTCAAAGGCCAGACATTTAATGATAGTATACCAGCTTCATAGATATTGATTATGTTGTAGCTTAAATATAATTCAAAAGTGATCGAAGATCATTCATCTTTGTTTATTCCTCTCTTTCATGTGACCGTCTGCCTGTTAGTCACGTGATTTGTACGTCACAGCAGGCGCTTCTTCCTCTTACCAGGTGTTATGAAGCACTGAATCCCAAAGTTCGCCTTCCAAGACCGTATACATCGTTTTGTGTAGATGCACAGTACTACACATGCATGATTCCAAAAGGGATAAACCACTGTTGCACAACCACGGATACCTATTCCTACCTTCCGATATGGCTTCCCCAAAGTTCAACTCCAAATCCCCTACAATCAAGCGGATACGTAAGCTTTCTTCCCTCTTCATCCCTCTTCCCAGCATTCACTCGGATCCATTCGATGATCAAGCAGCTAATGACAACCCCCCACAGTCCGTGAAGCCTCCGAATTGACGACTCACCCCTCCCCCGACTACCACGCATCCCCCGCCTCTGACACCAATCTCTTCGACTGGCACTTCACCCTACGCGGGCCCCCCTCTTCCCCCTTCGCCGAAGGCATCTACCACGGTCGAATCGTCCTCCCACCCACATACCCACTCCGACCCCCCTCATTTCGCTTCCTCACCCCCTCAGGCCGTTTCGAGGTAAACCGCGAGATCTGTCTCTCCATCAGCGGCCACCACGAAGAGACATGGCAGCCCGCGTGGGGGATACGAACCGCGCTCGTGGCGCTCAGAGCGTTCATGGAGACGGATGCGAAGGGGCAATTGGGGGGAATGGAGGCGGGTGAAAATATGAGGAGGGAGTTGGCGGGTAACAGTAGAAGGTGGAGGTGCGGGGCGTGTGGGAGAACGGGGTTGGAGATCTTGAATGAATGTCAGAGGGAGTGGGAAGAGTTGCAGAAAGAAGGTGCAGTGGAGGGGAAAGAGGGAGAGGTGGAAGTGCCCAAGGAGTTGAGGTTGGGATTCAGGGACGAGTTGGGGCAGGATAAAGGGAAGGGGAAGGAGGTGGATGAAGAGAAGGCGGAACCCAGGGACGCTGCGCAGAAGTCGTACCCTCCTGCAAGACCGGCGCAAAATGTTCCGCAGCCTACGGGGACGGTTGCTATGGCTGCTCCGGAAGCACAGAGGGTACAAGTACGGCCTACGTCGAATGGAGGTGTTCCGGCTTGGATCGATCGAGCGATAGCTTTGGTTTCTGTGTGCTTGCTCTTTATGATTGTGAAGATGTTCCTGGGTTTCTAGTGAATCATCCACAGGATGGGGCAGTCTTCTCTCTATATTGCAGAGGCGAATCGGTTGTTGTTGATGGCGTTGCACAGGCGCTTGAGATGGTCTTGGGCAAGATAATAGATACCAAGGAATCGAAGAATGTTCTGTATACAACTATCGCTGGATATGCTTCAATGCAGTGCGCGGTGTTGGTATTGACACAGTGAAGCGTTTGCATTACGGTACAAGGTGATGCAGTTCCCGGGCTATCTTAGCAGTTTAAAGAGAGCTGATATTGATGAGTCACACAGCAGGTAACGACAGAAGAACAGTGTCAAAGGTACAGGCAGACGAAAAGCACTTACCGTGTCTCGACCTGCGACTTTCCACTATCATCACACCAAAACTCCACCAAGTCCCATCTCCCCAAATCACTTCACTCTCTTCCTCTCCTCCTTTTCGGCCTGTTTCGAGGCAATTTGATCTGCAAGCTGCTCATCCAGCTTCGAATCAGCACTAAGCTCGCTCAGTTATTGATGCGCAGAGAATTCTTCAATTATATAACATCATCCTGCTTCGACATGAGCTCCTGCGCCAGCAGTGAAGACCTCTTGAAAGCGGAATTATGATTGGGCGAAGCCAGAAGATCTGGCCATGAGCTCTTGTCTCCATTCTTGGACTTGAGCTTTTCCTCGTCTTGTTGCTTGCTTGCTCTGCGGTCTGATAACCAGGGATTTCTTCGGTTGACTCGTGGGCATCGCCAGGATTGTACCCTGACTTAATCACGACTCTATCCTCGATAGGTCTCCTGTCAGGGAGTGGAATCTTGCCCAGCAATATCTGGCCGAGACTCGCCACAACCAGCGCCATGCCGAATACCAGATCCTCGTATGTCGACCGCCTCATGATAGTTTTGACATATTCCATAGTAGGAGGAGGTGCTGAAGGCTGACCATTCGTGGGTATCTGACATGACTTAGATCAGTTTGGCTCCCCCGCATCATTGCCTATCATGATCTGTCAGGGCAATATTCGCTCGCTCACGTTCGAGACTTCGAGATGTCATATGTGGGTCTTGACAGCTCACAGATTCGTCTATAACAAGCGAAAGTATCTCTTCGAGAATGGAGCCTTTACGAAAATAGCACCCTCGAATGCTGTGGTGAGTCCCAACATTTTTCGAGTCACAGGAATCTGATCGTTACGGCCTACAATTCATGATACAGTCACTGTACATCCAGATCAATTATCCTAGTACTCACATCAGCAGATATGTCGAGACATGTTTGCTACTAGAGGTTCACTGTCTGCTTCCTAGCTAGATCTTCTCAACCTGCTTAAGACATGCCAACCAGTGATACGATGGAAACGAGGGTCCCCCCCTCCGGATCCGTGACTTCATCCGTGAAGTCCTTATAGAATTCCTCCTGTTCCTCTCGAGTCGTGATCTTTGGGTCGATCTGCTTGAACTCTGGTGCCCTGCTTCAAGACACCAATCACATAGATCTTCCTATGAATGAGCCGCCGCAATCGTGAGTGGCCAAGGTGCCTCACTGCGCAGGGGCTCAGTCGCGACGAGACCGAAGAATCTGGATGTACTCCTGCTTGAAAAAGCCACCAGTGGGTCCATTCAACAGCTTTTGGTATTCTTCCTCTCCTACCTCTCGTGATGGTTGGTCCCGATCTCCTTCTCCAGCTCCACTACTCTCGCTCGATCCCTGAGTCGGAGCGCTAGGAGCCGCCTCCGCTTTGCCCTCCTTCCCATTATCATCCAGTCCAATTCCAGCCTCCTCTTGTTGCTCCTTCTGCTCCAAGAGGTGGTCACTAGCAGCGTGACTCTCAGAGCTGATGCTCATTTCTGCACTACCCTCGCTGTCCACATCCATTCTGTCTCCATCGTCATTGTCTCCATCGTCCTCAGTGGTCGGCTTAGTAGCTGGCTTCTCCTCAATGGGCTTACTAGGAGTAGTGCTAGGGCGGATGGTCATTTCATTGAGACTAAGCTGGCCTCTATCGCCTTGAGGCTGAGGAGGCTTAGGCGGGAGAGGGTGGAGGAGGGGTTGGGTGGAATAATGGCGAAGGTTGCTTTCACGAGCAGGAGGAGGACCCATTGTTGCGTTGAGAGGATGTTGGTGTGGTAGTGCTTTGTTGTTTGAATGTGATGGAGTCTTTGATTTGGAGGCTAATCGCTTTGTAGGAGGATGGTTGCCGTGGCTCTTTGCTCAGATCCAGACTCAATGTTTGCTGGGATTCAGATTCTGCCTTTGTGGGGATACAAACCACTCTTAGCCTTATCAACAAAGCTAGTTACCCACGAGGGTCATGATAAGACTGCGTGTAGTCGCTGGACGGGGGTATGTTTAACGCCAGTGTGTGAGGTGACCTTGATATGGTGCTCACCTTGTCGGATTGGCGACCTCACATGTCAATACTGCAGGACATGAAAGCAACATATTTCACAATGATCTTCATAGGCTAATAGCCCTGTTTTGATCTAAATCATGCTTTGTATAGATGGTAGTGGACTTGTCTACTACATCCTTTGTAAAGTTTCAAGGCTATGGGCCATTAGGTGCTCATACCTGTGCTCCGTGAATCGATTGGATACAACTCAGGAGCATCACATCAATTTGCTGTACATGATAATGGAAACTTCAAAGATACCTTTCGAGGTTAGAAAGAAGAAAGGCAACAATCACGTGGTAGGTCTCGCTTAAGCCCCTTTTCTTATTTCTGGGGCAAAATACAGATCAAGCGTCATTCACATACCTTCAAATATGACAGGATATCGCTAAGAGATAGCGAATAAGTAGAAAGACGTAGGAACTACCATGTAACTCAGTATATACCTGATACAATAAGACAAGCTACACAAAAGTCCTATCAGGCCGTGACCAACCTGAGTATGACGATATTAGTATTCCTCGCAGCATCTGACAAAACAACCCCGCGCAATCGCATCCTTATTTCTGTGCCCTACAGCACCAGCATCAACATATAGCTAACTTGCCAAATGTGTCAATGTTCGTTGTGTCCAGGCTGATCTTGTGTTCGGGAATCCTGGGATATAGTCGGCAGCTAAACTAGCTTAGCGCGGTTGTTGAGACATATTTGAAATAAGCAAAAAGTATAACAAACACTGCAAACACATACAATGCGGGTTGTAGAGGCACAATCTGGTTGAGGTGTTAGCACCAATAATGTGACGCTTTATGTAGGCTTCCCATTGGGCCGAACGAAACTCTGGGGGGCTTAAGTTTGCCATTTTTTTGGGGAATTTCCCATCCTATTTGCATCTCTTTGCCCACTATAAAGTCATCAGCTCTTCTTAAAGTCTGAACTTCGAGTCAAATCTTGGTCATGGGTTCAAAAATCTAAACGTTAGACCGATTTCCTTGGGGATACAAAGGTGTAAAGTGGACCCCAATCACAGTACCAGAGGCTCATTGAATTCTTATATAGTTGGTATAAGCTATTTGATCTGTTTTTTGCTACTGTGACAATTCATGCTTATTGTTTCAATGGGGTTTGGAGATTTGGGTGTTTGTTTTGATTGGGCGAGATCAGGGGCTCGCTTATGGCCATCCACATACTTCCTCCTCCTGGCCTCACACGTTCTTCTAGCACCTTTACGCAACGGACTTTACATCGTTATTCATGAGAAAAGGTTTCAATGGTGGATCGCGTTCCAAGTTTGCTTGTAACATGCAAAGTCTGGCTACGAAAGAAGCTTAGCATACTGCTTAGCTACATTCAGCTCCTGCGGTGTAACTATGACAAAAGCCAGATTGAAGTTTCCGTCAGACCATGTATCCAAGCAATGCTCCGAATTGAAACTTGATCCAGCGTAGCTGCTCTGAGGGTATTTAGCTCACGTGCCGATCACGTGAGATAAAATCACCTTATTTTAGCGGCAGTCGGTGTTCACTTCTGGATCGTGAGATCCCAAGTTACAACTGAATAGATAGCTTATCCATGTCAGCTTAAAATACTCGGAATTGTTCCATTCTTTGTCCATAAACACACCATGGTTCCGCTTTCCATCCTCGCCCTGCTTCTCACATTCCTTCAAGTCACCAATTCCACCTGTCCACCTCCCGGACATACTTATCCCCACCCCACCCTTTCTCCGTCTGATCGGACTCTCGTGCCACTCTTCACGAAACTTAACGATACCATTGTCAACCTTCTCAATAAGCCAGAGTCCATCGACTTCCCCGCTTTCAATACTGTGAATACCTCGTTCTCCATCTCTCTCACTTCGTCCACCGATACTCTTTGGTCGTACCATCATACCGCCGCTCATTTTGCGAGTATATCGACAGTGAACCAATCAAGGAAGTCAATGGCGATACAGTCTTTAGAATAGCAAGCGTGTCGAAGGTGTTTACTGTACTCACTTTATTGCTTCAAGGAGAAAATGTGGATTGGAAGAGTCCAGTAACAGAGTATATTCCCGAGCTGTTGGATGGAAGGAGCGATGGAGTGAATTGGAAGCATGTGACATTGGAGTCTCTGGGAAGTCAACTTAGCGGAATCATTAGAGAGTGTGCGTATATTTAATATTTCAGCTCCGAATCAAGCTGATCCAAGATCTAGTCGGCAGCTTTGATCTTGAAAATGGTCTTCATAATGCAGGCTTAAGTCCCCGTCAACTCGTTGACTTGGGCTTCCCAGACCTGACTGCTGAGGGCCGGGCCCCACCTTCATGTGGAGAGAAGGCGCCTTTGCGCCCTTGCGACATGAATGGTAAGAGCTCGAAGATTCCAACCCATAGCGAGCTATGAAATTGACCTTTTATAGATGTATTGGAAGCTTTGAAATACTCCACTCCAGCCTTTGAGCCGTATGAGCGGTCCACCTACTCGAATCTCAACTTCGTAGTCCTGGGAGAGGTGCTATCGCGAGTCACCAATTTGAGTTCTGCCCAGGCTGTGGAAGAGCACATCCTAAATGTGGTGGATATGCCAAATACTTACTTTAAAAAGCCCTCGGATTCAATTGGTGCTATTCCAGTCGCGAACAACGCCTGGAGAGACAATTACGGCCCTACTAGTGCACCGTACGTCATACGTTGGTCGCGGCTTCCTCTCTCAGACATTGCTGATACATCAAACAGCTCGCATGGAATGTTCTCCAGCACTAACGACTTGACGAAGCTGGTTCGAGGCATTCTGTCCCACAGACTTCTCACACCAGTACAAACGCATGCTTGGCTCAAGCCCAGATCTTTTATGGCCGAGATTCATTCGTCGTATGGCATGCCATGGGAGATCCAGCGAATCGACACACTTTCAGCAGATGGTCATACTATTGATATTTACAAGAAGGGAGGCGGCTGCGCTGCATATGGCTCTCACATCCTTCTCATTCCTGAATATGATCTCGGCATAACGATCCTCACAGCTGGTGACCACCTCGCAGCGGTGGCAAGCCTCGTTGAAATCATGCTGACAATCACTTTACCTGAACTCGAGCGAATACAAATTGAACAAGCCAGAGATGAATACTCAGGCTATTTCAAAGCATCAGAGCTGAAGTCCTCCATGACACTCGAAGTCTCTGCGAAGACTGGGGTGACTATCACGGAATGGATTTCCAACGGCACGGACTTTGTAAATGTTTACAAGAAAGTCCAAAATGTCATCAGTGGTGGGGGAGAGCATGGTCAGCTAATGCTACGTCCCACGGGGATGAGACATGAGGATGGTGGAGGCGAACTGTGGATGGTTTTTTTCCAGAAGGAGAAGAAGAGGAAGTACGTGGGCGATGACTACTGTTTGCAGGATATCCTGGGAGAACCGTATGGCGAACATTCTCTTGGTGAAGTTTTGATGTATAGAGAGGGTAGTAAGGTAGCGGGATTGCATTTGGGGGCGCTGAGAGTGGACCTGAAGAGGGTGGAGGTGGGGAGGCAGGGAGTTGAAGGAGAGGGTGGGGAAAGAGATGCAAATAGGATGGGAAATTCCCCAAAAAAATGGCAAACTTAAGCCCCCCCAGAGTTTCGTTCGGCCCAATGGGAAGCCTACAT
>Ga0181467_100061_pt1 | contig 44569 bp, 35 predicted proteins | sample InSIn5gowninarea_2_FD_119079 | JGI IMG/M metagenome (GOLD analysis project Ga0181467, IMG submission 119079) | Clean room microbial communities from NASA Spacecraft Assembly Facility at Jet Propulsion Laboratory, Pasadena, California, USA -... ... | reverse complement strand
GAGGGGTTGAGTGAGTTGTTTCGGGGGGGTTGGTTGGATGAGAAGGAGGATGGAGATGGGGAAGAGAAGAAGGAGGGGGAAAGGGAGACGGGACAGGTGGGGATGGATGGCAAGAAGGTAGCTGAGGATGTTGCAGGATGAGATGAGGTGATTTGTTGCCCTCGTAGTTTGACTACCTAGGTATGCATTACGATAGCATGGGATACATATATGTGATGACTATATTGAATTAGTTCCGTAATAGCAAGCTCGCCAGACAGGAAGTGAATTGAATGACTACAGCCTCAGTTAGGAATGAGTCCACCGTGTGTTGAACAGCACCACATTTCTCACCATGCATCCCAAATGAACTGGCTCCGGTACTCTCCTCATCCTCAAGTCTCCTTCAACCCGGCAGCTGCCACCCTACCTTCGATGCATGGAGCCGGAAGTATGGGAGGCTATCCTGAAGCCCATGAAAGGGTGCGTAGTACAAACCTGTCAAACCTCGGTACTGGTTTTGTCCAAAGGAAGCACGTACACGATCCACACTTGCTCTTGAAAGTCGATTGACGTATTCGCTAGAGGAGGAACGTTATAAAAATCGTCAAAATGCGGTGCTGTTCCGTCTGTTCTGAATAATAGATGTTCAAGTATTGGCTAGCGTAGATATCGATCGTAGTTAGTAGTTCCTAAAAGGGGTGGTCTTCGACAGCCTTGCTGATTCATTTGCTCGGCTAGTCGGTTTGTAGTTATGTAGGGATGAGGATTATATAGTATAACAGTGGTGGAAAGCGCATCTTCGCTCGCTCGCTTACTCCCTCCTCAGCGTAATCATCCCATATATCATACCGTAGCATTATATAATCCTTGTAGTTAACTAGTGGTATACGGAAACAGAAATGGTCCTTGACTCGAATTTCAAGATCAACAGGCCTCATCAAGCTTGAGGAGAGCCAGGACCTTGTCGAGTATTTCAATGAACGATTATCTGTAGTAGCACACAGTGGCAGCAGTGGCAGCAGCAGCAGCAGTTTAGAGTAAAGATTATGACGCAGACCAAAGGCGTAATTGGTGGATTTCCAAGACTGAAGTGAATATTATTTGAAACTGGAGTGAAGTTGTTCTGATACCAAATCAAGTCGGCCCTACTTGGTAGTTCAACGTATAGTCTGTATCCGACGTTGTTGTATACTAATACATGCTAACGACAAGCAAGGATGAAGAGTGTACAGTAAGTCATCGACCTGTTTCCGATTGCTTCACGATCAGGTATCTCCGAAGCCTCGTATAAATGGTAAAGGAAGACTCTTCCTGCAAGTCGGAGAAATGGTGGCGGTCGGCATGTTCCTGAACATCATGGGGCATGGCAAGGCAAAGCAACTCGAGGAACCACGTTTTCACAACGTGCTTCTTGCCGACGTCGAACATTCGGTACTTGGATCCTTGACACCGTGAAAAATCTTTGTGAAATCGTATCAAATACCTTCCGTTTCGGGATTAGGCTGTAAGTGATCTTCGAACCCAATAGGACTAAGGCGATCCTTTCCCGCGAATCGGATATGGTATCCTGTGAAGTATTCTCAGACCCTGTATCGTCGAGGACAGCAAGTCCGAAGAGCACGTCAGGAGTTCTGATACCGGTGACTAATCGCTATACCAAGCACAGAAGACGCTGAGATTCGTCGAATGCAACACTATTACAGCCGGCTGGTCACCTGGTAGATGGTCGTATAACCACAAAGTCTGTGCTGACAATTTCCAGCTGATATACTCAAATTTGTCATCGGTGCCAAGTACAGCAGACAACAACGGCATGCCTGATCACAGACATTTGACATTCGGTACCTAGTCCTTTGATTATGATATAGAGAGTTTTGTCAAGGGATGAGGTCCGTGTAATCCGGTGTGGCCTTTGAGCCGAGCGCAAGAATGTCTCCTTCAGTGCTTTATGCATAGTCAACTTACTCGAGCCTTCAAGTTGTTCAATCACAGGGATAGTGTTGAAGGCTTACACCTGCTAACCAATGACGTAGATTCCTCGGAGTATTCAAACGAGAACGAGTCTCGCATTCGGTACGTCAGGACCAGTACTGACGAGTAATCATTACCTGACGACTCCCGGCACCAGCGGCTGCTAACACGTCAAAGTTTTATTGGCTTTTTTCTGCTTTGAACACTCGTATACAGCTCCACACAATCACCAACAGCCAATGAAGTTCCGCGGACATAGTTAGCCCGTCGGTTTTCCGGATCACAGATGAATGATCATAAGCATACGTGTAAAGCAGCGCACAAAGATACATCTATAGAACACTGGCCTCTCCTTCTGCCTTCTATTCTCCAAGACCAGAACGTATATCATTCAATTTAAACAACTCCAATTTGACCACAAAATCAAATACCAAGAAACAATCTAGGACGTCAATACCACAACCACCACCATGTCCCGGTTCAACATCGAATCAAGCTACGTCCTCAGCATGGCCCGCGTAAAAGCAATGAGAGAATCAGCACGACCAGAACAAGATCTCAGACTCCTCCTAGCACACGTAAATCTCCTCGACAAGCTCGACCACAGCATAGCAGAGTACAACCGACCAGCTTCTCGAAGACGGAGAAGTGAGGAAAGAAAGAGACCTGCTTACCACCGACGCGAGTCTCATCAATACATAGATGATGATGAGAAAGACGATTATGCAAGTCAGCACATTGAAGCTGTGATTCCTTCAGTTGCTCTTGTCTCGGTAGAAGAGGTTGAGGTCGGAGAAGATGACTGAAGACTCTCATGATAGCCGGATGTATGACCGATGATTAGCCGGGGATGTTGTATTACAACCATGATAAACGACCACTCATACTACCACCACCACAAGCAGCCCATCGATCTAGGCTTTGTACAACCGACACCACACACCTACCAGCAATGTCGGTTGTCTCGCTTCCACCAAAAGTGCAGTCGACTCGAGGCAAAAGCTCACCTACCTCCAAGAAAAGTCCTCCACACAACCACACCTCAACCTTTTCTCAGTGGACACCACTACCACCACCACTAGTACTCATTCCGACCACCACCACCACCAACGCCTCACCAGATAGTCACACGGTGGTCCATAATCACGAAGACGAACAAACTCATCTCCACAACCGCCATAAGTCAATGAATGGTACAGAAGTCGTGACCCCCCCGGGTCAGCATGTCACCACCACAGCTTATGCTCGCTTGTGAAGCTGGAACCACTCCGGCACTACTCGTGTAACAACGCGAACATGTGAAGGATAGTGTACCATACGTAAAGTCTTGCGGATGAGGAGAGCGAAGGAAGAGAAGTTGTTCAGTGAACTCCAAACCACATCTGTTAACACCAGCATCATCATCAACATCCACCAGCGTCCCACCACCAACACCACCACCACCACCTGAATTGTACTATAGCACAGTTACACGAAGTCACGACCTTACGACCTACAATGAGAACTAGAATTAGACCATAAAATACATTTATATTTCTAAAACCTACATCTACAATCTCCTTTCGATCTTCCCCCAAATCCCTGGAGTCTCCTGTTTCGTAATCTTTACTTGGCTACAGGTAAACTAGTATCAACAGCACAACACAGCACAGCACAACACAATATGATACGATACATCGCTCACGACCCAGAATCATGCCACTCAACAACCGAGACTAACAATCTCCATACCAACGTATATCCGAGTCGAGCATCATTCCACCAGCTTCGCTTCCCATCCCATCCCATGCCACTCCCGCAAACACGCTCTACCCAGTGCGATAAACCACCCAATCTCCCAGCCACACACCCAGTAGCACAAAATTCCTGCCAATAAAGACATTCTTCACCAAATGTACCTATAGCATCATGCTCGTCCTTGCAAATCCACAAATCACTGGCATGCTGGGTATACAGTAGATCATAGGTACGTTCATTGAGGATGACCCCTCCAGTCGTACATGTACCTTTCGAAAGGGTGTTGATGGCTACCGGAGTACTGGGAACAGTGGACGCTGTAATCGACCGGTATGTTCGATATTTTATCTCATTGAGAGGGGAGTCCGTGATGAGATGGAAGGTTTGGACTTTGGATGAAAGGACCTAGGTACGTTTGCTGGGAGAATTGGTGGTTGTATCATAGCTATTCGAAAAGGATACTCTTGTAGATACTTGACTGACATGACGATGTGCCTCTGTCGTCATAAGAAATACCATCGTTCCATACGAGTAAGTAGACCCAGCACCATGATTACAGTAACAATTTGTATATAGAATAAACCGCTCACAACCCGACCTCCCTCAAAACCCACTCAACAACAACCCCCAAATCCTCACTCATCCTCACCACCTTCGCAAGTTTCTTCCTCATCACTTCCATCTCATCCTTTCCAGTCTCCACGCCTTCAATACCCTGTACATCCACTATCCCGTTCAATAAGATGTCGAAACTGATGACTAGAAATGGTTTCGCATTTAAGTTTGCCAGTATCGAGCCGGGGAAGTAGGAGTGATGTAATGGGATGTTTAGCTCGATTTTGCATGCCTTTGTGGGGCTTGAGAGGGGGTCTAGGCGGATGCTGATGGGCAGGGTGCGGTTGTTGTTGTCGGGATCGAGGGATCGTGATTTGAGGAGGCTGGAGATCTTGTCTTCGACGGGTGGTTTGTTGGTGCGTTTTTTGATCTGTGTTCGGTCGGTGAGAGGAGTTGATGGTGTAGTTGATGTCTCTTGTGTGTTTGTTGCGGTGCTGTTGTTCTTTGGGATGATGGACTGGAGAAGTGTGTTGACCAAAGCATACTGTCGAAGATAGGGTAGAGCATTGGCGTATTGTGATGGATGGGCAAACACGAAGGTTGAGGTTGGATAGGCTTTGAGTTCATTTGAGATGTATAAGGTGCATGCATGACTCTTTTCCCGCATTGCGCCGGATTTTGTGAAGGTAAGACATGATTTGGTCCATGTCTGGTTTGGAGTGAGATCTGCCTTTGAATCTTTCGTTTTATTCATGTAAGATAAGAAAGACACAATCTTTTCCCCTTGAACTTCTACCATGGTAGATGACTCGTTGAGCGCAGTGATGACATTTGCTGGGAGGAGAACTTCGGGTTCGAGGGTGCAGACAAACCGAATGCCAAGCACGTCAGATGGATTGGAGGCAGCTTGATCAACGTCTAGAATCCCTCCGTTTGCAGAAGCCTTGGTCTGTGAATGCAATGGATCTAACCAGGACGGCATATCCACCGATGAATCTTGGAAGAGTGCTTCAACAGTTACCGTGCTGGTCAATGGATCATCGGCCAGCCATTGCTGCAAAGCTGCGATTGACGGTCTGCCTGTCTCTATCAAAAACTTGGCCGTCCAATCTGCTTCTGACTCTGTGGTACGCTGGGGGTGCGTTTGCTGTTCAGGACCGTAGAAGTGCTGACCTTTTGTCCAATATCTCGTGTTCATCTCGAGGCGCCCATTAGTATCCTTCTGGGGCTCACCAACATTGCTTCGGCAGAAATGATGGGTGTCGTGCCTCCATTTCATCCGCTTCTTTTCTTCAATCCATATCTTCTGGAATGTATCATACAAGTTGTCCAGCACCTTGAAACAATTAGCCGATGTGTCAATATGCTCCAGTCTGCTCAAGTAGTCCAGATTGGCTGAAAAGTCGCTCAGCTCGTACCATGGTACCTTCTCATTCGGGATGACTGTCAAATTGGTTTTTAGTAACCGCGAAGCAGCCTCTTGTAGAATTCCCTCTTCCTCATCAGGCAAATTAAGCTTCAATGAAGTCTTTTGTACCACGTTACGCTCGTTCTCGTCAAATTCGATCTCGAGGTCTACGAACTTCTCGCCAGCAATCTGCAAGAGATTTTCGTCCCACAACGCAGCAAAACCCTGCATATGCGCCAACATCTCTACACTTTCTCTTGTTATACCTCTTCCCGCCATGCGCGTCTTTAGGATATCAGCCACCTCTTTCAACCTGTTGTACCGTTCATTCTGAATATCTTTCACAGCATTCGCTTCCTGAGCATTTGAAATTGTGGTGAGCTCACTCGGCATGTTAGGCATAGGTGTTGTACCGCTACCGCCCATCGAAGCAAATAAAGCAGCTGCAGCTGGCGAGTTGAAGCTCGCCACAAGTTCGTCTGGCAGGACTGAGGCAGCAAAAGGTGTAGAAGTAGGATGCGACGAAACACTGATCTTATAATTGTGACTCTGCATCGAAGCCGGTGTCTTCACCAGTGCTGGCGATTTGCCAGTGAATGATCGGGATGCAAATGCATGCATGTTTGGGCGAGGCGACGCTGTCGGACGATTGGGGCTAGTACTCAAAGGATTCTTAGGCGTTGAGACTACCTGACTTCGAGTTGGTGTAGCCATGGTGGAATTGATATTGAGATTAGTAGAGAAATGCTTCAAGGAAAGTGGTAGCGCAGCAAGGTTGATTTAGTATTAAAACAGTATCATGATTGTGATTAACTATAACATCACGAAGAAGAGCGTATCAGAGAAACATACTCAAGATGGTCCACCAGAATGACAAACAACGACAGGATAGTTTGGTTGACCACGACATTGGTGGTTGAAGACCAGAAATGAAGTAATCGCGAAACAGTGTCGGTTGATCTTCGGCGGTTCGCATCCATTTGGCGAACGCTTGGGAAGGATAGCTTCGACGACATTGTTTGAACATACGTCAGCTCCTTGAAGGTGAGAGATCGGGATCGAATGAGACTGAGACTCCAGAGGTTAGCCCCCCAATTTGGTGAAAGATATCTGAACACGTAGGCAGCTGTAAGGTCATAGCACGCTTCAAGAAGGGCACTGGAGAGGTGTGTTGAATATCAACCAGCGGGTGATGGCGATACAAGAAGATCAGGTACACGTAATTTAATAGAAAGATTAAGGGAAAGCAAGATGTGTCCAAGAGTTTAGTAATTGATTCATTAGACACAAACTATACTATAATATTCGGGGTCCCTGTCATGAACACGAAACTGTACAAAAACGCTCATCCATCATCAATCAATACATCACGCACTAAGCTCTCCGTGAGTGCCCTTGCTGGGAGCACCGTTGTTGTTGGTGATGTTCTTGCCCTTAGTAGGGCTGACACCATTGGCATATCTAAGGGAATCATCCTTGGTCATGCCATTGTGTGTACCGTTGAACTTCATGTTGGCAATGCCGTCATAACCTTTGATGCCGGTGGCCTTCTCAAGTCGCTCGGCAATGTCATTGTCAACCTCTCGGAAGATAGCGATTTGTCTCTTGATAAGTTCCTTCTCCTTACACATTTCCATCTTTCCAGCGACGTTGTTGATGAACCGCTCACGGGCTGGCTCGTCAAATACCTTCTGCCAAAGTGCTCGTGGACCAACGAAGTCTTCGGGTCTGATCTCAGACAGGAAGGTGATGGCCTTGCCTTGGAAATGAGCGTGAGTTTGATCATAATCCACAGTTCGAGTTCGGAACTGAATGGGATCAATGGAGCTCAGATAATTGGGACGGGCACCTTGGTTGAAGAAAGCCATACTGCCATCTCGCTGGAAGTTGCCAGCTTTGAAGCCAGTCTTTGAAGTGTTGACTGGCAATTGCTGGTAATTGACACCAATTCTGTGTCGGTGAGTGTCTGGGTATGAGAAGAGACGAGACTGGAGCACTGGATCGGCAGAAGGCTCAATACCTGGCGGCATGTGAGATGGATTGAAGGCAACTTGCTCGATTTCGGCGAAGTAGTTGACGGCATTCTCGTTGAGGGTGAACTCGCCGATCTTCTTTCGCGGGTACTTGGATTGAGGCCAAACATGGGTGAGATCAAAGACGTTAATCTTGTCCTGCTCCCAAGCATCCTCGGCCTCTTTAGCCGTCATAGTTTGAACCTCAACTGTCCACTTCGGAAATTCGCCTCTCTCAATGGCCTCGTAGAGATCTTTCTGAGAATGGTCGGGAGACTTGGAAGCCGAATCCTCCTGTGTGATGAATTTTGTGCCTTGCATGGATTTCATGTGGACCTGAACGTACTGCCAATCGCCATCCTTGTTGACGAATTTGACAGTGTGGCCCAACCAGCCGTGCATGAATCGATAACCATCTGGGATGCCTCGGTCACCAAATAAGATCATGACTTGGTGGATGGATTCTGGGTTGTTGCATAAGTAGTCCCAGAACATAGTAGAATCATCCGCATGGGTCAAGTGTGTAGATGGATCTCTTTTCTGTGTGTGAATGAAGTGTGGGAATTTGGCGGGGTCTCTCAAGAAGAAGACTGGGGTGTTGTTGGCGACCAGATCCCAGTTGCCCTCGTCTGTTCTGAACTTGACAGAGAAACCTCTGGGGTCTCGAGCGCAGTCGTGCGAGCCAGACTCACCACCAACGGTGGAAAAGCGGACGGTAATTGGGCATTTCTTACCCTTTTCCGAGAACATGTCAGCCAGACAGAGCTCTGGAATAGGATTTGTGCACTCGAAGAAACCATGAGCACCGGAACCCTTGGCGTGAACCACTCTTTCTGGGACACGCTCTCGGTCGAAGTGAGCGAGGAGGTCGATCAGGTGGAAGTCCTGGAGCAGGAGTGGACCGTTCTCGCCGACTCTTTGGGTCTCGTAGGGATGTGGCATAGGAACGCCATTGCTGGTTGTGTAGATGGTGTCGGTTGACTTTGCCTGTCGGTCAGCCTCATAGGCGGAGAATTGGTTGCGCACGTGGGCAGAGAAGGATGTGTCTGCGGATGGTGCCATGTTGAATAAGTCTTTGACGGTATTGACAGGTTCTTGGATTAAATTGTTGATTATTTCCATTGGAAAGCAAGTACAAAGTTATATATCGGAGGTATGGGAGGCAAATATAGGACCGACATTTCTACGACCTTCGCCAAGTGGAGTTTCTCCATCGGTGCAGGAAATACAAATCGAGCAAAAACGACTGGATGAAAGTGAAAGTATCTTCCGGCAGATGGGCTTCGATCGAGAATCGGTTGCCGTGGTTAACCACCAAAATTGTTCTCGAGAAGGTTAGAACTCGCAAAGGAGCATCATGGCATGCATGCTCAAAGTCTCACGATGGCCTTTCCAAAGCATGTACCCCAATGACGTCGACGATCGCTGTTTCACTCGAACCAACGATCAATGTTTCGAGATTATGTCCATCCCACCTCGAATTTCTGAAAAAGCATAGTTCGCCATACACTGATGATGTGTGTGCTGATGGAAATCAGAAACAGATTCTTTACTTCCGTTACGAGTATTTGGATTTCGATACTCAATCGTGCCATTGTTTAGCACACAATGGAAGCATTCCTCTTGCCTGAAATGTTTGCCCATCCACGATTGTCATGCTGGAGAATGCCCCAAGATCTGCGGTGAGGACGTATGATTATCCAATCAAGTGGACGTCACTGTCGATCTCAAGGCACAAACCCTTGCGTCTGGCTGACCACATGGCTGCTACTCCATATTTGACAAAATTAAAGTGGAAGTCTCTGCCATTACCAAATCAGTGCGCTATGCCCAATCATGTCACCATCTTGAACACGTAAGCTCGAGTCCATGTGGTTTATCGACCTTGTGGCAAATATACCTGCACCTATTTTTTATTTTCCCGTATTGTGTAATCATGGGCCACCCGGTGTGGAGTCGAGCGTTAGAAGTGCTGACAGAGCAATCTACTGTGCAGCTTACTGGTATCAGACACTCCCTATTGGTACATCGTTTTCGAGTTGCCGACTTCGCTTCCAGTTAGCACTGTTACCGACTCATCCTCGCTTGTCGTCGAACGCGTCACTTTTAAGCTGACTAGACTTATAAAGCTTAGACAACCCGAACGTTAAACGAAGGAAGTGTCATGCCTCGAAGTTTATACCCGAGAATGGTATGACGAGTGAGTATAGAAATCCTATACTGTAGCGTTGTTACCGTACATGTGAGAATCGAAGTATCTCGACCGTCCTGCATGTCGATAATGGTCAAAGCCTTGATAGTGAGGAGGCTGCTGGACGTATTTGACATGTATAAAACATCATAATTTCCAAACATCGGAAGTCGAAAATCCGACGATTCTTAAAATAAAATTTGATAGCAATAGAGCTGTCCGCGTATCAATACTTGTACTACTGTGTCATGTGATAACCATAGCAATGCTCAACATGCATACTGCTCTACATATTAATATCAGATCGAACCGTGTACACCCAAAGTATATGGTGACAAGATAACGATGCAGTTCTGGAAAAGACAGGATTGTGGATAAGCACTCGGGATGGAAAAGTGTGATTGACGATTAGGATGGTTTAAGTGACTCGTCTTTGACATCTCTATATAAATTGTCGAAATGGTATGCCAACAGATGTATAGTCCGAATGACTCTATGCTGTCTACCCAGGAGAATACTCGTTCATGAGATCTTGTGACTTCGTTGCTTCACCTCATCTATCCACTCAACTCCTTCTACCGTATTGTCCTGGGTGGATCTATCCTGAGTCGCGCAGTGTCCCGCACATCGTATAGTCTGGACCTAACCAACTGGCACCAAGAGATGATATACATGGTGTCTACCAACGTTGAATCTGATGTGTGGCATGTGAAGATGTAGGCATGAGTATGATGCTCGATGATAGTGTGGTTTAGAAGGGTCGACCAAGATTTACTTAGTGCCAGCGACCTTGCCGAGACCATCAGCGGCCAAGTTCTTCTTGAATCTTCGCTCAATGGCTTCCATGAACTGGCTGGTAGTGACCCACGCCTCTCGGTCCTTCCTGCCCTTGGTAAGTGCCAAATCCTTGGTCATGATTTGGTCCTCATCAACGGTCTGAATAACAGCCTTCTCGAGGTTCTCAGCCCAAGTGACTACTTCTGGGGTGTCGTCGAGTTGACCTCGTTTCACCAAACCACGGGTCCATGCAAAGATCGAGGCGATAGGGTTCGTAGATGTTTCTCGTCCCTTCTGGTGCTCACGGTAGTGTCGCGTCACTGTTCCGTGGGCAGCCTCAGCTTCATATGTCAGACCGTCGGGCGTGATCAGCTGCGAGGTCATGAGACCTAAGGATCCGAAACCTTGAGCAATAATGTCCGATTGGACGTCACCATCGTAGTTCTTCATGGCAATCAGGAAACCACCATCGGACTTGAGCATCTGAGCCACCATGTCGTCGATCAATCTGTGCTCATACCAAATTTTCTTCTCCTCAAATTTAGGTTTATATTCATTGTCATAAATCTCTTGGAAAATATCCTTGAATCTTCCATCATAAGCTTTCAAAATCGTGTTCTTGGTCGACATGTACATGGGGTACTCTCTGTCCAATGCATACTTGAAAGATGCATGAGCAAAACCGCGAATCGAGTCTGTGGTATTGTACTGTGTTTGCGCAACGCCGCCGTTCTTGTTGAAGTCGTAGACCTCGATTGTCTCAGGTTTGCCACCCTTGGGTGTGAACGTCATGGTCAACGTGCCTTCTTCGTTGATGACACGATCTTTGGCACGGTACTGGTCGCCGAAAGCATGACGGCCAATGACGATAGGAGCCTTCCAACCAGGGACAAGGCGGGGGATGCTAGGAATCACGATTGGTTCACGGAAAACGGTACCACCTAGGATGTTACGGATTGTACCATTGGGCGAGAGCCACACTATATCGTTGTCAGTGCCTGAGTGATAGGGACATCTGGAAGGGACATACTCTTCTTCAGTTTGAACTCTTCTACTCTTTGTTCATCGGGAGTGATGGTAGCGCACTTGACACCAACGGAGTATTTGATGATAGCTTCAGCAGCGTCAATGGTGACCTGGTCATTTGTTTCGTCTCTGTAAGGCAGGCCGAGGTCGTAGTATTTCAGATCAATGTCCAGGTATGGGTAGATAAATTTGTCTTTGATGTCTTGCCATATTATCCTGGTCATCTCATCACCATCGAGGTCGACAACAGGATTCTTGACCTTGATTTTGGTTATGCCATTGCTTTGGGAGCGCGATTGTTGCTGCGAATCAGCCATCTTTGCTTTCTCGGCGGCTAGTCTCTGGGTTGCTGTTGTCTGAGAGGAGGACGACATGGTAAGGAAGGATCGTTGGATGGGCACTGGAGTGTATTTGAAGCGTAATTGTCTGCCACTGGCGTAAAATCCGGACCGTGTTAGGGAAAGAAATCTACTGGTGAGTGGATTCATGTCGGAGCACAAAGAGCAAGCCTGACAAGCAAAATATTAAAGAGCGGAATCTTGGGTAATGACGGCGGGTATTCACGAATAGGAAGGATGAACAGCCATCCAGTAAATTAAAACGTGAGATGTGCGTGAGTGAGGGGATGCTGCGAATGCCGCACAAGCAGGTTCTCCATAACCGAGGATGCTTGAGACCTCCAAAATGATTGTTCCGGTATATTGTACAAATCGGCAAAAGCGTCGGTGTTAAATTTATTCATTGTTACTCTACGGTACGTACAGTACAAGGTGTTCCCGAGATGACGGAGGGTTCCGCGGGGCAGCTGCGACGGTCACGCAAAATTCGGCAAACTTCCGAAATCCAATTTCTCCGACCAAAATTAATCACTGGTACCTCCGTACTCTTTCTGAAATACGAGCTTTGTCGGGATTGATTTCGACCAACCGTGCGACCACAATAGTTTGCTCTGTCCATCGAAGGACAATTCTGCAGACCCATTTTGGAGACACTTTGCGACTTAAGGAGTAAGGTAGGTACAAATACATACTACTGTGAGCTATATTCGTCTCGTGGTTGTCAAGCACGGCAGACTGTGGTAGGCACCATGATATCAGAAGATCATGTGAATAGAATCTGCTCGAAGTGTGCGACCTCCTACAAACTCGAGGTGGCAGGAGAGACGAACGAGTGACTAACATGTACCTATACTGGTAAACAAGGCTGACAATGCCTTCTTAGCCCTCTACGCGCACTCGTCATTCGCTGACCAGCTCAGCAGCCGCACTGACCAATTGGTGAAACACTGAAGGCAAATCTGGACATGTCGAACACAGGATGCTGTACCAAGCCAGGAGCACATGTCGACTCCCGGGGGTCCATACACACTGGAAGTGAGGTGGGTATGCCGTGCAAAACATCCAGGAGACTGCCGCAGTTGCCTCTAAGTTAGCTCAATGCGGATCTTTACCCACAACACCTCGAATGCTTCTTCTCCTCTCCAAAACGCTTCATGTTTCCTCTTTCGTGTTACATACTGTACAGCATTGCTGTGAAGCGCCTGTCTCAGCCACTGTTTGCTAGTTATTGGTGTCACCAGTTTCTTTTGGCCCCAAATGACGTCCAATACGCACTGTGGCTGCCATGCACTGCTCCTGTGTCCTATAACATATGGATGCTTCTCGCGCTAATGCAAATACAACACACCTTGGACGCTTGTGCTCGATCTTACTCAATACTGTACTGTATTTCGCCTTGCCCATACCATTGCGAGCAACTAGGCAAATGGCCCCCGCCTTCACCCCCCGACAATCTGTACGTCACCTAGACAACATGTTGTCTGGGACTTTTGAACAACTCATATGTCTACCACTTGGACGATTTTCGTTGTCCTCCGTCTGTGACCGTCTGCTGATCGGTTGCTATCATTTGAGATCGCAGTCACTATGAATAACTCGAGCTTTTACTCTCCTTCAGGTCCTGTTCAGCCTTATCGCTGAATGACACTCGAAACCCTCTTTGCGGCTGATCTGTCTTGAATAACAAAGCTTCATGGATCTGAAGCCCATTGTGTTAGGGCGGCCTCCAGCCGCAAGCACCCTGGGAGAGCAGGGCAGTCTTCCCCACGGACACAACGCAGCTGATCGCGCCGATGAAGTTGCACCTGACAATCCGCTCCAACGCATTGTTCAAGACTTGGAATTTCCTGATCACACCGAGCTTGCGAACCTCCTGTCACCATGGACGTTCGAGGATTCATTGTCTCCCATCTCTTCGAATTTGATGACACCGTTGATGCCGTTTCCAAAACATACTTTCCCGGTGACTAAGGAAGAGCCAAACCAAGAGCGGTCGATACTGCCGCCTGACGAAAGATCCTTCCCCTTATCGCCAGCCTTTGACGATGTGTCGACGACTGATGCCAGCGCTAGGCTGCTCAGGGACAGCAAAACAGCTTGTCCCACTGTCGAGCCTGCAGGCCCAGGTTACTGGCTCCCTATCACGTTACGCTTACCTTATCTAATCACAGTGTTCTCGATCACCCTGTGTCTGGCAACACTTGTGGCTGGTCTTACTGCTTACTCGAAGACGAACAGCGGACTCGGCGAGGACGATGGAACTGCTACCGTGTTCTTTGCGTGGCGGTTCTGCCCTACTCTCGTTGCTGTCGTATATGTTATCCTCGTTGGCACTATGCTACAAGATGTCCGCCGAACCGAAGTCTTCGCCCGACTCTCACGACAACAACCAGCACCAGCTTCCATCAGTTTGTGCTGGCCGAATCGCTCCTGGTGGAATGATCCGTTCGATGCACTGAGCAAAAAGAAGAATAACGGATACCGCAGCTGGGCTCTTCTCTTCGCTGCCATAGTGAACATAGTGGGGATTCTGGTTATTTCACCACTCTCGGCCGCTTTGCTGACTCCAGAGTCTGTCCGGGTGTCGGAATCCAGCAATTTCCGAAAATCGACCCCATCTTTCGATCTCAGTTCCCAGATGGATGAGATTAATTCAATAATGTTCCGCACAATTTCAGGCGCTCTCCTTGACACTCCAACATCTGCGTGGATTACGGACGACTATCTGGTGTTGCCCATATGGCCTCAATCCTTGGGAGCGCCTCTGTTGCCCTCTTCCTTCACCCCAGAACTAACAACGCAAGAATGGATAGGGCAAGCGACAGTAATCCGGACAGATCTCACATGTACACCCTTGTCTTTCGCTGGAATGACCAACGTCACAGCACTTGATGTCGGTCTTGCCAGTGACGGTGACTTTGGAAATTATCCAGTAACCGGACTCCATCTCACCACAGGCCAGGACTGTCTTATTAACGTGTACGAGATGGATACCAATGCCCTCTTCAATTCCCACTATCTCGATGATTTCAACCCCCCCGAACTGTCGAATCACGTCTGGCGAGGAGGTGGATGGTGGTCAAGATCCGTCAGCGAGTTCGCAGCCATTGATGCGGATATAGGATGGAAAAGATTTGCCTCTATTATAAATGAGACCGCTAATTGTCCGTCTGGATCTTTCTGGCTCGTCAATCAACCATATCAACCGAACAAATCATTGGACTTGATCGGCGGATTGTGCTCAACAAAATATGTCATGGCAAACATTACAGTCATCGTTTCGATAACTGATGTGTCAACCAACGTGACATTTGATGTTGCCGAGTTCGAACAAAAACAGATACCTATTCCGATGGATGTGCTTAACATCACGCAACTGGAGCAGTCATTCTTTACGTCTGAATGGGCGCAGAAGGTCCAAAACCCAGACGTCTCTTACGATATGCCTATTTTCAAGGGCCCGATTCAAGCCATTGCGGCAAGCCCCGAGTATGGGTACTCAGTGACTCAAATGATGGATGCGGATCATTTGAAGGGTAGAATGCATGCATTCCAGCAGAGATGGCTGGGGCAGATGCTGCTGGCAGCGGTCGATGCGGAGGACTTCGCTTTCAATATAACGTCGACTGCAGAGGTCTACACGACTCAGCGTAGAATCGTCGTGGTTATGGCAATCGGTTTAGTGCTGACCATCCTCCTGTTCATTTCGGCACTGTGTATAACTGTTGTCGCTTACCATACTCGACCGAGGATTCGACATCTTGACCTCTACCAAGAACCTTCGAGAATTGCTGCTGCTACATCACTTATCACCGGAAACCCGAGAATTCTGTCCGTCTTCGAGGGATTTGATGTGGCTTCCACAAAGACCATTTCCACCAATCTAAAAAACACGGGTTTCAGCCTTCAGCACGGTTTTTTAACTGCTCACGACATTGACGAAACCCCTGCAGTGGTCGTGATCGACGATGTTGCTCCACGCCAAACAACAGATTTGCCAGGCATTCATTGCAGCAAGAAAGATCGTGGAGGGCACTCCTCGATCGTCGTTGAGTCGAGACCAATTGTTCTGCGGACCTGGCTGGGGGGTCTACTGCTACTCGTAGTGGTCGCTGTCATTAGTTCGCTTGCTGCGTTGTATGGGGTGTCACGCACCAACGGATTGTTTGGTCGTTCTCTTACTTATGAACTCAACTTTCATGTTGGAAATACCGTCTCCAGGCTTGCGCCTTATTCAATCATTCCGACCCTGGTTGCCGTTGGGTTCAAGTTGTGGTACGCTGCTGTAGCCGATACGTTGTGCAGGCAGCAGCCTTTCCATTCGATGCTCGACCAACCGAAACTGTTATCGCAGTCGGTGCTTACTGAATATGCGAACGTTCCACTAGCTGTAATTCCATTCAAAGCTTTTAAATATGGTCACTGGCTTCTTTTCATTGCTGGTTTAGGTGCTCTCAGTAGCGAATTCTGTAAGTACATCCCATTATGAACGTGAGTACGTCGCTGAACAAACGCAGTTACTGTTGGAATGTCAGCTCTTTGGACACGAGAAGCAATCACCAAAGTTCTGACCTCCACCATTTCGCAACAGCTCGAGGTGAGGACTGTACCATTCGTGTACTCCATGCCAGATTATGTATCGGTGTTCGGCTACGATCCGACCAAAGCCCTGGTGCAGGAATCCGTTTATGGTACCTTTCTCACAAGCTGGTTGTATGAAGCAGTTTTGGAGCTGACTGAACAATCGGTGTCCCCCCCGTGGAGTAAAGATAGCTACTCATTCGTCCCGGTGGATATAGCATCAACCAAGCCCACTGCTTCAACCATACTTGGCAAAGACGATATCTTAGACGCCACTTACAATGTCACTGTTCATACTAGCGCCCTACGAGCCCGCCTTGGGTGTCGTCAGCTTGATATTGTTCGCAATCAGTCGTCGTGGCTGACGAAATATCAGCTCAATGAGACAGCGATTGATCCCCTTTACAACACTTCTATCTGGGATGGCTACCACGTCCCTACCAACATTACCATAGCCTACGAAATCGAAGCCTACTTTACGACGTCTCGAAAAAACAATTATGGACAATTCCGTCATGTACCCATGGGAAGCGGCTTTTATGTGTTCGACTGCTGCTCCAATTTAACCGCGAACGGACCTGGTCTAGCAGCTGTTGGCTATTGGGGTCCTGGGAAGGACGAAGCAATAAGTGTTAAATGGATTGTTGGACAACCTCTAGATCCACTTGTTTTCGACCCTTTGATCTCCCAACACCCGAACGATTCAACAAACGTCCAATGGTTATGGCCCGAAGCACCGCAACTTCAGGCACTTGACTGCACTCCACATATAGAAAGCGCCGATGCAACAGTTACCCTTGACGCTGCAACGGAGAAAGTCTACAACTACACTATCGATAGCAAGTTCTCAAATGTTTCGAGCGCATGGCAGGATCAGTATGTTGTACGAAGTCCTGGATCACTCAATCGCACCGCTGGAGGAGCCTATCATGTAGTCAACCAGACCATCACAGTGAGTTTTGGTCAAGTCTTCCTTGACGCACTTCTGGGTGCCTCTAATTTCCTCTCATGGAGAACAGAACCAAGCTCAAACGTTCTCGATCAAGGCGATCATGCTTTCAGCTTCCGAACTCGTGGACTGAACGTGGATTTCATGTCCTATGCCATGCTTCAGCTTGTGGACAATGACAAAACTGCCCTACTAGATATCAACGTCATGACCGAAAAAGCCAGTTACGTCTTTGGCACATTCTTCAAGCACTATGCAGCCAGCGACGTGTCTTTCGAAGATGGGGGTTACGCGTTTCAGCCCATCGGTGCAAAACTCCCTTCTAATCTGTCCAGTGCCATTAATTCCACCCAAGGTTATGTCAACCCCAATGTGGTCGACCTGGCAAACACGACAGAGGCCCTCGTTCACGTCCCTGTGGATGCACTAGTCATGTCACCCTTCGCCGTGTTTTTGTGTCTAGGCATCTTGGCATTTCTATGTATTGTAATCATAGTGATTTTTGTGGGCTACCGCAGCCGTCTCAAGGTAATGCCTCGAGATGTTGACACGCTAGCCAGCGCTCTCGGATTTGTCTACGCAAGTGATAAGATGCTTGACTGGGCTGCAGCGCGTGCACAGAAGCATGATCACAATGACAAGGCAGACGGCAAGAAACTGTTTGCACAGATGGGCCCGTTTGAAGATCGAAGTGGAAAGAAGAGGTGGGGTATTGAGCTTGTGGATGAAATACAACATGAAGAAAAATCTTGGTGGAGGACATCACCGACACATCCATTACTACCCAAGCAGGTTGATGGGACGTCCAGTAACTGATGCCATATGTCATATGTCGACGTCGACCACGAATATTCCGACATAGCACGATCTGATGGCAAAGAGTACACTACCAAGATCGTTCAACGGCGTTGACACAATTACCATTCTTTTCGCTTCCCAATGACATTGATCTGTTTATTCCATAGGCTTCCAACATTCCTCTAGTCGAGGCCACTCCTCAAGTGCTTGATCGCTTCAACACAGAGGTGAGTCGTGCGCCCCAATTACTTGAGGCTTGTTGACTTTCTACAATTCTTTACCAGCACAGCAGGAGCCGAAAATTGTCATGGAGCTGTTCCAGGTTTGTCTTTGCATTGTCTTTGCCTGCTGGTATTCAGTCTGATTGCCAGGCGTACAAACATTGCTTAAAGCTTACTTCAATGGCCTCTGGGCATGCTATGCATATATCTATTCGTCTTTCTTTGCTGTCAGAAGAACCTTGTCTAGGTCATTCACCAGGTTGTCCCGTCTGGGTTCACAGCTCCTTTGATCTGGAACTGCTTCCTCCTTTGCCTGTTCAAAACTGTCCTTGAGAGAAGACAGCACATGTTCCAATACTTGGGAGGCTCATCGAACAAACGGCACTCTTGGTTTGCGATCTTATCTACCCAGAGTGCGACGGGACCGCAAGCCAAACATGCCGGTTATGTGACGACGAAACTCCACGGGCCACTAGCACCTGCCTTGAGGACACAGCCCTGCGCATGATTGTGTAACATCCGGGCATTGGCTATGTTGCCTTTATCAGTCAAGCCTTGCAACCCAGAGTCAAGAGCAACTTCTTTCTACGTCTCATAAACATTTTTCGGATTGGATGTTCCACTAAATTACAGTCTGTCGTCTCTTGGTGCGGCCGCCGCTAAGAGTGCTAGCCTACCAATGCTCCTCCGCCAGGTCCCCATAGCTAACATATTTAAAGAGCTCGCAACAATACTATCAGACATGCTACCTCTACGCCTCAAGTCTCTAGGGTGGACTCCATTGTCACTATACGTTTGTGAAGGTACAGTTACCACCCAAACAATGGTTGTGAGTGTGCAACACTTTGATCGTCCATCTGACAACGATATTCACTATCATAAGTGCCACCTGCGAACACAGTCACCATAGCACCATGTTCCACTTCTTCGACAAACGGACTGCATTACAGCTATAAATATTACTTGTCCCTGTGCTTACAGTAAGCCTGGTGCAACACCCGCTAACGCGTCTACCGAAAGTCACAGTCGCAAGAATACACCAAACCTGAGTCTGTATTCACAATGGCAGGCGATCGAACGTGCATTGCGCAGTCCAACGACCGTGGCATTTTCAAATTGTCGCCCGAGATCAGGAAAATGATTTGGTATTACTGCCTCTTCCCTACGACGTGGTCCTATCCCACTTTGTATGTAGACAAGGGTGTCACTCGACAATGCTGCTACAATCGTCCACTCAACAAGCTAAATGGAGAAGGTCGACCAATGCCATTGAAAGATTGCTACCATCATTACGTAACACGATTTGCGATTGGCAGCACCAAAATCCTCTCGTTGTGTTCCGAGGTTTATATGGAGGCCAAGCCATTTCTACTTCTGGAACAGCACCTCAACATCCCTACCTTCGAGCTTGAATCTCGACAGAAACTCGTTCGAGACCCAAAAGCATTCGGCAAACCCAGCCTCCTGATTAGTCGCACCAGAACTTCCAGACATGCTTATGTTCCACAACAGTACTGTGGAATACAGATAGTTGGCATGCAAGAATTCAGACTCGATCTCGATATGCAGAGTTTCGCTTCTCAGCTATCCACGTGCGACCTTGAAGCTCACAGTACCTCAGAATATTTCAGAAAAGACTTGACCAAACTGCGGCAGTGCGTGTCGAACACCTCTGAGATCGCACTCGTCGTTGGCAAGTGTAACAAGCTAGAGCAGCTTCAGCTCTGACTGCACAACATATGGATACCATCAAGAACGATTCCACTTGGGACGGCGTGGGCTGTGGACAATGCAAGGATTGCAGACAAGGCTTGGGCAGATGATGACAACCAGAAGACTAATAAAATCCGCAACCTTACAAAGATCTTCGAACCATTGTTGGACGCACTCGCCAAGACGAAAGTAAGCTTACTACTGATCCTAGAAGTGCCTCGATGGAAGGCAGATAACAGAAGATACCATGAGTACTTCTTGAAGATGAAGAGAAAGGACAATCAGAAGAAGGCGGACGAGCATTTTGATCTGTTCTCAATAAGTGTCTAGTGAGGTCGTGCACTGTGCATGACGAACGACTGAGTGAAAGACGGTTGTCTACTCCACCAGAATTACTTGGGACAAATTGGTGAGAACACTGATATTCACCAAGGGGGGGGGCCTGTACGTCCTTTGTTCAAGATGACCAAGACTACCTGAAGTGTTAGATAGACTGACAATAAATCGTGTTGAATGAAGTATATTGCTCAAGTACAATGTTGGGGGTGACTGCATCGTACCTCTTTTTGTCCATGCACTCACACACCCGAATTAATATGGGTGTCATAATCCGGCAGTTGAGTGGTTACTGCCAGTGTAGATAGGTGTGGCAACCTGGACCATACTAGCAATGCAATGACGGGGTTTTCTTTCCAGTGAAATAGTCACGTATTGACTTCGTGATCGCACATGGTCCTTGAAGTACCTCAGGCATGACAAATGATGCATTCCGGTACGGGAGGCTCCAGAGGGAGTATACGTGCGACTATCGAAGTCCTGCTGCTGTTCCGATAGCTTTGGCGAGGTACGTAGATATCGGATGAGTAAGCATTATTTCGAGGGTCATGCTATAGCAGCATTGAGTCGATGCCATGCGTCACCATAATCAATAATGGCATCACTATAAGCTTTTGACTATCGAACTTGTCGAACACAAGAGGATGAACTTCAGCTCAAAATAATTCTGCAGTGCAAGTGCTTCGAACCAAATTCAGAAATTAGCATATTGATGCCTTACAGCCTCACATTACTCACCCAAATAAATCCCTATCAAAAACTCGAATCCACTATCATCTCGCCGCCTACCAGTCCTTTCAACAATTCATTCCCACCACCATCACACACACACACACCACCCCCTCACAACTACCCAGTCTCACAACAGCAACTCAAAACACAACAATGGCAGATAAACTCCGCACCCTCCAACACCTCGAATCCCTGCAATCAAAATACATCGGCACCGGCCACGCCGACACCACACGCCACGAATTCACAAACACTATCGTGCGCGACAGTTACAGCTCGTATATTGGACACCCTGCGCTGTTGGGGTATATGAGTTTGGGGATGGGGGAGAGCAAGGAGGTTGTTAGGGGGATGTTTATTGAGAGGATGGTTAGGGGGGCCGGGAGGCCGGCTGGGAAGGATGAGGATTGATTGAGCGAGCGAGGGAGCGACGGATTGAGGAATGGGTACTGGAGAGAGGTACTAGTATCTCGTATGCGTGCGGAAACGGATGGGGCATATGGGTTCAATTTTTGGAGGGAGAGGCAAGGTACGGCGATGTTCAAGTTGTGCCAGGGAGGAAGGCGGAGCACTTTTTGCTACTCCGTACTAAGATATGTTCGTCCAGCTCGTGCCTGGCGTGGTTACAGTCTAGAATGTCACACCAACAATCGATAAGGAAGAGAGTTTGATGTGGCTTGTACATCAAAACAGACACGGATGTCAGATTTCTAGAATCATGATGGCTATTACTCGCCTAAGGATGTACAGATCCCTTGAGCGGGAATTTACAAGAGTCACGGAAGGCCACCTGGAAACCCGGTGAGAGAACAAGTACAATAAAGCTCATCTATGTATTACCATCTTTCCAAGCAGATGTGTGATTGACGCAGCAGGATAAAAACCCTGTAGCGCACTTCTCATTCCCGTTTCATCTCATTTCCCTGTTCCAGCCCATTTTCGCGTTGGAAAATAAATCGTAGCTCAAGTGAGCTTGTAAAGTCTCCGAAAACAACGTATGGGAAGTCGTAGTGAAGAAACTTCCCGAGCCTTTCCAGCTCATCGCGATCTTGAACCATAATCAACAGATGAACCAGGTCGTAAAAATGTATGAGTCTCAGTTAACGCCGCCAATATATACACCATTCCTTTCATACCCGAGCCACGCTGAGTTACCATTCTCAGCATGAAAATTTGCTGTTGCCAGCCGTCGAAGACGTATCCAATTTCAGGTCAAGTCGTAGCCACGGTTGGCTGAGTAGAAGTAAAAAAGCGAAGTCGTTGTTCGATTAGAAAATGCCGTTGACAATGTTGCTGCCGATCGTGGCACCGGCACCAAATATAGCAGCATTGCCCATCTTCTTGCCAAATTTCTTGCCATGCTCCTCCAACTTGCTCGGCTTTCGGCCGTTCAGGTCTCCTTGTGCTATTGCTAGTTGCATGTTGCCATAGTCTGAAGTGTTTGATCCCGGAAGTGGTGGTCTCTTTTCTTCAATGACATTTACGTAACTCCGGGGAAAGATACCTTCCAGCCCTGTTCTTTCGTTCCGGCCCTTCCACCCTGCGATTGTCAGCACTTGTCCAAAGATGTTTCCAAATAAGTCAAACATACAGTCATTGTTCATGTGTTCGATGACCTGGACACGGTCATTTTGTTGTAATGCTAGATCTCCGGCATCCGTTGGAGTGTACGAATATAACGCTGCTGCCACAGATAATATCGAGGGACCAGTAGGATATGCTGGAGGTGGTAGAGGGGCAGGTGTAGGAATTGGTGAGTAGTGTTCTTTGATGCTCAGACTTGAGAATTGGTCGATGGGCGTAGTTGTTGCGCCGCTGGCCGGAGGCTGTATAGGAGCATGTAACGGTGTCTGTACAGGTAATTGTGTGAGGATAGACTGAAGCTGCTGAGGCGAGATGACTGAGAGATCGCAGAGGTACTCTAATTCCTATCCATCTGATCAGTTTTTTATCTTGCGGCTTCTGAACTGTATGAACCAACATTTCGTATGTTTCGAAGGCTACGATTAGTGTTTGCAACTGCGGCCTCTGTGGCCGCCGTCATGTTGAAGTTCTCGTATCTGAAATATTGATGAGGGAACGGATTTTACGGCGAAGCAGGATGAGACTGGCGGTGAGGGTGCCTCAAAAACCGAATTCCACCACTGAACGACAGACTGACAAAGTATACAAAGACGACAGCAGGAGAATCAAAAGGTCACTCGCTTGAAAGCAAAGCAGTTGCAGCGGAGAGAACAAACGAAGGGGAAGATGCTTTGAGGCGTTGGGGGCGCAGGCACTATGCACAGCGGATGAAGCCCTAGGAGGAGTCACCAGGGAGCATGAATACGCGTGACGGGCCTCAACACGGCTTAGAGAGAGCTCGCCAAGGTCCCTACGATGCAACTAATGCCACGCTAACAAGCATCGCGTCGTCCATCTGACACTAACGACGGTTTCGTGCCTTTTAATGCCAGGCACAACGCGCATAATCGTCCTCGCTCCTGCACTCTTTCGATATCAATCTCAATCCGGTGTTGCTGCCGACCGCGGTTCAAAGTATTGATAGAGTTTCATACTAATTTGGAGAGTCTGCCAGGACGTGTACTGACTCGAATTCTCAGTGCCAGCACCTGGTGGAACGCCGAAAAGTGCCGTGTCTTACCCATTTGAAGTGTCAAATGCTTGTTTTGGGCAGCATCTGGTAAACCATGCTCACACAACACGTTCGGAACAACACGTCTCACAGTCCGTCACAGTCATGACTTGGCAGTCCTCGGGAGACCACCATCCGTTTCAAAGACGTGTCGGAATACTTAAAACAGTCGGCTCATTTGCATCGCTTCTTAGGCGAAAATAGTATTTTTCGCTGATCCGGATTGAAATCGACGTTCTTGATCCAATGAAATGAGAATATGCCATCGACTCCCATACACCGCATGCCACGGAGTAGCAATCCCTGTTGGCCAAGCCCACCAAACTCGCCAAGAGTCTTAGATCGTCCTTCCTTGGGTCATCTCCCAGCTCCATCAAAAGTGCACAAAAGTCAAGGCTTCATGACCTCAACACCGTGCGGGTACGTTGATATTTTATTGAAATACACAGAATGGAGCAGTGAATTATCTGTATCCGCGTCCTTCAGACCCGAATTATTGTCCAGGTGCCTCTCATTAAGCAAATGTACAGAGCAATAGGAATATGCTTGAACAGCACCGCGTTGAGAAGTTTCTCATCACTTGACACGAAAGATCAGTGTGATTTTCTGATAAGTCAGTATTGAAATCGAATCCTCGAGCAAGGCCTTTTCGTTCGGATCAAACTCTGTGAATATTTGCAATTATTACGAACAGCCCGTATCTTGAGGCTAGAATGTACCCCTCTGCCCATATTCTCACCACCAAAGCCCGAGTATGTAGCGACTCGGATTGTCAGAACGTTATTACACAACTTGAAGACTTCAAACTGACGATAATGAGCCAAGTACCCGTATAGTTCACGTCAACACAAGCTACGTCTACTGGTACAAATTCCGTTCTGTTCAACTTGCCGTGCATCCGTGACGATCGCACGCCAGTGCTACGACACTCCCGCAATACTAATTGTACGCCAGACGAACACAACCTAGCTCGAACTCAACCTTCATTGTTTATACTGACGATCAGGCAAGTAACACGAGCATGATACATTGATATCCTAGGGGAAATTCGGACGTACAGCCAATACTAGATTCAACGAATCAGTTCATCATGGCCTATATCATTTCGTTGAAGGCCACCAGGACAGCTTTTGCATGAAATCATTTCTCAAGGCCTTCAACGCAGATTATCTTGCACCAATCTTCTCTGGGTTTTAACGTGTGGCCTCGTGCAGCGAATGCCAGAGCCGTCATCTCCCACGAGGATCGTACGACTGGCTCTTCTGGGGGGCAATCGTTGACAGTGTTCAGTGTGAGGCCACCAGCACGGTTCGTGCGACAGTCTAGGTCTTGAAACCACTCAGCGTCTGGGTCAAAATCGTGGCCGTTTTGGGTATCCATCGTAACCCAGCTTGATATACCATGCTTGAGGGAACTCTCATAAAATGTCCGCCAGGAAGCCACTTGAACCAAGTGAAGCCCTTACGATAGTGCTTTGTCACGCGACACGACCTCCAAGTTGCAGTTGTCCTCCTTGCGCGTACCGCATCATTAGGCAGCCCGAGCTGCAGGTTCGAAATGCTCTCGAAGGGCCTGCAGAGTTTCGTGTTTATCACATTAGAGAATGACAACTCGCAATTCGGTATTCCGTGGCGGCCATACAGATTTCCACAGTATGCTACACATAGTCGAGGCTCGGTAAGCACATGAACCTCTTGCTTCGTTACTTGCACTCTCTATCATCTTCACCTCTTAATTCAGCTTCATATCTTTGCTCCAGACTCTTCATACCACACCTCTCGTGTTTCTGCTCGGATCCGAGATACTTTGCAATCTGAATGTATGGTTGTTTCTGCTGTCCAGGCCTTCTCTCACCTCCTATGAGCTTTTCAGCAAGATGACTCTCAGTGTTAGGATTTGATGGCGGAACGCTCACATTGGTTCATCACATTTCTGCTACCTGCTGCACCACAGCCAGCTGTGTGAAGAACATTGTTTGCTGGATTTTGTGTCTGCCACGTTGAGCATTGCGACAGTACGTGGACAGGCGCATGTGCAACGGTGAATGTGAGGTGTCAGTGGCTGAGAAAGCGGCAAGGCGTTTGAGGTCTGCATTGCAAGTGGAAGTGAAGTATTGAAAGATAGCAATAAAGAAAGTGAGCTCTTCGAATTAGTTGTCCTGGATAGTGGATGTTCATGGGTTTGTGCAACAGTATGCTTCTGAGTAGGACTGCGAGGTGCCATTGTATTAGGAGAAATACTAAGGTACATGACCAAACATCAATTCAAACACCTTAACCAATAAGTGAGACAAAGAATCCAGCTTACCTCTGTCTATAACGTGATCAGTTCTTGATGTCCAAGTAGGTGCATCACAGAACCAATGCTTTAATCTGTACAGGTGCCCTTTCACGTTGTGTAGTGTTTTGCCGATTAATACTCTGCCATCCTGCAAGGTCAGAAGTATTTGGACGGCGACTTTCCCTTTCATGTCCTGGCGTCCTCCATCTGCTTTCTGGCATCTCTTATCTTTCGCTTATCATATGCCTTGTCTATGATGGTCTTGTTTGAGCTTCCGAACATAGCAGGTTAGGACTGGTTTTGATAGCTTGCCTTCACGTTGATACAAGCTCCTAGGGAGTGCACCGGAGCTCAAGTGCATGTGCTGTAAGATACGTAGACTTGAACTTCTGCTCGATCGTTCTTGCCTTTACACGCGTTGCCAAGACCTGATTTTTCACGTCACTTTTAGATCAACAATTGTTGTGGTCCAGTTCTTGCAGACACATACACTATCACTATCACCCTTTTCTTTTTTGACCTCCATCCTATCCTCCCTCTACCAATCTTCTGCCCTAACTGTCTTGCCAAACTCAACATGTCTCGGTCCAAAGCTGGTAAGTCTTCTACCTTCACTTACCCTTCAATCCGTTTCATTTTGGTATCGCTCCTGTACAATTTTCCTCAATTCAAGATGGGCAAAGATTGGGATAAATGGAGAAAACCTCCACCTGGTCAAACACCTAAACTTCGACAATCTCCCACACTCGACCCTATTGATGAAAACTTACCCTCTCCCACATTTCATGACCTCCATTCACTCAATTGGAATCATTCCTGGAATATTGACACAATGCTAGACAACAGCTGGCCTTCAGGCGATGCTCGCAACTTCACACCCACTGATGATCAATGGAATGATTCATCGACCGGCGGTGCTGCTCAATGGAAACAGGATGGCGCCTCAGGCTTCAACGATGCCCCTCCCGATGATGGTTTTGGTGATACTGGCGCAGGCAACATGAATGGTGAAGGTCCATCCGGTGGTGCTAGTGGCGCTTGTTTCAACTGCGGCCAAGGTATGTTGACAACCCTTCACTGTATAGTACTGACAATGGTTCACAGAAGGTCACATGAAGTCGGAATGCCCTGGACCACGAAAGTTCACTGGCGAGTGCCGAGCATGTGGTCAAACTGGGTACATTCTATTGATCATTTTCTGAAGCTCCTCCGGCTAACAACTTACACTCAGACACCCAGCCAAAGAATGCCCTTCCAAGCCGAAGAAGTGCAACCAATGTCTCGAAGAAGGTCATGATACCATCGAATGCAAGAACCGAAAGGTCATCGACATGTCTAACATCGCAGAGATGTCCGAAGCAGACGCCTGGAAGCTCATGAAAGAAGCTGCTGATGAACGTGACGTTGGCGACTTCAAGGAGGCTCTTAAGATTCTTTCGAAGGCGAATCCCAAACTCACTTACGTTGACATAGAGGCCGAGTGCCGACGACGAGATCTCGACATCCACCTGATCGGTCTCAAGAAGGACGTTGATGCTGCCTACACCAACACAAACCTTCAAGGCGATGTCGCACAGACTTACACTGTTGGCTTCTTTTTTTCCAGCAAGTGCCCTCGACCTATCCTAATGCCAAATTGGCCAAAGGATGCTCACGAAAACGAGGCTCGTCTTGCTGACGCGGGAATTCCGCTTGAGCGTGGCGTTATCGTGTGCGGCAACTGCGGCGAGGCCGGTCACGGTCGCAAAGCTTGTGAGAAGGATCGAGAAGCTCCTGAAGCCATGAAAGTTATCTGTGCTCTTTGCAACGAAGAAGGTCATCGCGTCCGTGACTGCACTCAAGAACGAAAGAAGCCACGAGCACCACGAGCATGCAAGATATGTGAGAGTGGAGACCACCTCGCAGCTGATTGTCCAGACAAACCAAAGATGATTTGCCACAAGTGCGAGCAAGAGGGTCATCGTTCAAGCGAATGCGAGAAGTACCTTGTTCCTTTGCCCTTTCGATTACCCACCATACTGACAATAACAGTGAACCCGTCATCCGATGCACCAACTGTGAAGAGCTCGGCCACAAATGGAAGGATTGCTCTCTCCCCAAGGATTGGTCCAAGGTCAAGTGTCGCAGTAAGTCAACCGTGCCCACCATCCTCTCCAAGAAGTGGCAGTAGCTAATGACTCAGCAGACTGTGGTGAGATGGGCCACACTCATGTTCGATGCAAGGCACCTAAGAAAGATGAAGAAGCCCCACACAACTCTACTGATGTCGGTGGTTTTAGTGGTAACGATGCCGGTACCACTGGTGATGGAGATTGGCAAACTGAAGGTGCTGCAGTTGAGTCGGGTGGAAATGATTGGCAAACCAACGTTCCGGCCCCCGTTGCTGCCAGCGGTTGGTAACCACTCTCCGATGACACTAGCCATAACTTCCAGGGCTTGTCCTTGATGTGCACACGAAAATATGAATGGCAAAGCCATGATGGTGCCGATGGCTTCGTCCATGAGGGAGCGATATACAATGACTTCTCCAAGAGAAAATAGGTGAAGATAGCGAAACCACATGCAAGCTTCTAGCACAGTAGCTTAGTGATAGCTCAAGAAGCTCAATGACACAAATCTCTTCTCCCACCTTCTTTATCGCTCAATACTGCATGTTTCCAAATGTCATTGCCATTTTCGAGAGAGAGGAAGTCATGTTGTTAGAGGTCGAGCAACACCACATTTCTAGCGTCTTTTCTACAACGGTGAGCCAGTGGTACAAACCCGCAATTCGTGCTGTTTGTCATCTATCCGTACTTTGTCCTCAGTCTCCGACATACCTGGTAGATATGACAGTTTTCTGGAGGCACAGGAGACAATTCAGACGACTTAATATGGATCTACAGCCTCTTGTTCTAGAGTGCAGCTGGATCAACCACGGGTTGTTTATCAACCAAACTCATATGTGTTCGATATCGTGCCGGCCGGACTTTTCCGGACCGAGGCGGCGTTTATCCTTTGAAACTTTCTGATCGTGGTTGCAGAGCTTCCGATTTCGTGCAGACTCTGTCTTCGTGCCGACAGTTTCAGAACGGATCTTGTCCTCTTAAGTTATCATTCTTTTCGTTGGTGGGTGTGAATCTCTTTCTCGGCATAGCGGTAGATTTTCCATACAGAGCAACGGCGCAGGCGGGCGGTATTTCGTTAGTCTTTCCCAGCACAAACAAGCATATTACACGACCCAACAAGTCATAGGGGGTTACAGAATACATTCCTGCTCTGTTTGGCCTCTGTTTCACAAGCCATCATCAGCAGGTATCAAGTTCTCTTGGCCATATCAAGCTCCCATTCACATCAGCTTCCACAGCTGAGACCTTCAAGATGGCACCTACTGGCTCCTCTGACCCACGCGTCACCCCACTGATGTCTCTGATTGCCGGCGGTACAGCAGGTGGCATCGAATCCTTCCTGACTTACCCTTTCGAATTTGCCAAAACTCGCGTCCAACTCCGCGCAAGCCGAGGGGAGCCAAGTCCAAAGAATCCGTTCAAGGTTGTTGCCCAAGTCATCCGAAAGGAAGGGTTTCGTGCCCTCTACCTTGGTTGTAGCACCCTTGTGGTGGGCACCATCGCCAAAGACGCCATCCGCTTTATGAGTTTTGATTCGATAAAACGTGCTTTCAGCGCGAAGGAAATTGATGCAGATGGACGGGAGAGAGTCAGATTGAGCCCATTGCGAAGTCTGCTCGCCGGTATGAGCGCAGGTGTAGTGGCATCAACCTTTGCAGTAACCCCAACAGAGAGGATCAAAACGGCGTTGATCGATGATGCGAGAGAAACGGCGGCCAGGGGATTGACAATGAAGGACAGAAAGTTTAGAGGAGCGTGGCATGCGACTAGGACGCTCTGGGCTGAACGAGGGTGGTATGGACTGTATCGAGGATATGTCACAACTACAATGAAGCAAGCCGGGACAACCTCTGTGCGGATGGGCACATATAACATTCTCAAGGAGTTATCAGAAACCTACGAAGTACCACAAACGACAGCAACAAGCTTTGGAAATGGAGCAGTTGCAGGTATTGTGACCACTTATGCTACACAACCCATCGATACCGTGAAAACGAGAGCTCAAAGTGCGAAGGGTGCTGGCACAGTCGAGGCGTTCAAAGGTGTCATTGAAGATTTTGGATTTCGAGGATTGTGGCGAGGCAGTACGATGAGATTAGGACGAACAGTCTTCGCGGGTGGCATCCTGTTTACGGCTTATGAGCAAGTTATTGCGGTTCTGATGCCGATCATGGGACGGGGAGAGGGCGACCAAGAACATCGAGCCGCCGTGCAGTGAACCTCCTAAGAGCTCGCTTCTTGGACGACACGCCATTTGCTCGAGGTCTTTGAAATGGTGAAAAAAATAGGCCGACTTGCAACCACTCCTGCAAACCGTTTTAACTCTCTTTTGTCATCAGGCACTGAGAAAATGACAACGGGTCAATACTCAAACAAGCGCCGAAACACTCCAGGAGAACACAACGTATTCCTCACAACGAGCATGAAACTAATTCACAAATCTGATACCCTGGATATACAGTATTCATGCACCCTGCCGCCAGACCCCACATACACCCGCGAGACTCACTACGCAGTGACGCCTTCCTCATCTCAGTCCCACCCATCGTCCTACTCCCCATCCCCGGAAGCAACACATATACACCAACACTCCGAATCTTCTTCCAACAATCAACACCAAACACCAGGCTTCGTCCAACGGTGCAAAGGTGCGGCAGTCCTCGTGGCGCAATCGGTAGCGTGTTTGACTTCGACGGCACAGTCACACTTCTAGGTCTACCGTCCCCGATAGGCGGAGTGGCGGACTGGATTTGTCGGTTGGATGCGGATCAAAAGGTTGTCGGTTCGAGCCCGGCCGAGGATGTTCTTTTTTTGTGTGTATATGGCTTGGGAGAGCTTTTGAGGTTGTGGTTGTGGTAGTATTTGTGTTTGTAATGGTCTGGTGCTGGGCTAGGTTGGAGGGTGGGACGTGGATGGTTGGGGATATATGTGGTGATATGGGTGGGGGCAATTTGAGGGGGCTAGATGTCTTTCCTGTTCATGCTAAAACGTGGAGGACTGGTGATAGAGGGGCACATGTACTGGATCTAGAATGTGTATATATACACACCTAAGTGCGAGGTTTTGTGGACGGGAGTTTGGCGTGAGATACACATATGTACTATACATATACACTAGTAGCGGCTCAGCAAAAGACCGTTCGTATAATCATCCAATCGCTATATCACAAATTAAGAAATCCCTCCACTTCAAGTGCAGCTTACAACTTCGCCTTCCCAGCCTCAATATCCGCCACCTCAACCAACATCTTCCCCGTATTCCGCCCCTCATATAAACTAACCAGCGCCTTCTCCGCCTCCTTCAAACCCCCCTTAACCACAGTCTCGCCTCTCTTGATCTTACCCTCCTTAACCCACTGCGCCAACTCCCGCCTCGCATGCTCATACTCCTTCTCATAATCAAACACAATAAACCCCTGCATCTTAATCCTCATAGACACAACCATAAGATAATTCTTCGGCCCCTTCTGCACAGCCTCATTGTACTGGCTAATGCCACCACACATAACAAAGCGCGCGAACGGCGCCGCCCGCGACAGCGCCAAATCCAAGATCTCGCCGCCCACATTGTCGAAGTACACATTGATCAGCTGTTTTTTGGTTGCGGCGCGGAAATCTTTCGCGAAATCAGGAGATTTGTAGTTCAGCGCGACGTCGAAGCCGAGTGTGGACGTGAGCCAGGTGCATTTGTCGTCGCTGCCGGCGATCCCGATTACAGTTGCGCCTTTGAGTTTTGCGATCTGTCCGACGACACTGCCTGTTGCGCCGGCGGCGCCGGATACGACTACCAACTCGCCGGGTTTGGGGTCGCCGATGCGCAGGAGACCGAAGTACGCTGTTAGACCGGTCAACCCGAGCACGGAGAGGGCGTCGATGGCGCTGCGGCGCGGGCCCTCGCCTGTGTCTGGGACGGGTTCGGTGTGTTTGCTGGCGTTGAGGACGGCGTATTCGGTCCAGCCGGCGCTGTTGGTTAGGACTAGTTGGCCGGGTTTGTGGGATGGGGATTTTGAAGCGATGATGCGGCCTACGCTGCTGCCGCGCATGGTTTCGTCGATTTGGACGGGTGGGATGTAGCTTCGTGTGTTGTTGAGCCAGCCTCGCATTGCGGGGTCGAGGGAGAGGTAGAGGGTTTGGTAGATGATTTGGCCGTCTTTGAGGGAGGAGGGGGAGGGGGTTTTGTTGGTGGTGTTGGTTTGGAATGTTTCGCCGGGGATTATGGTTGACTTGGGTCGTTTGGCGAGGGTTAGGGTTGTGTAGGTGGGTGGGAGGTTAGGTGCCATGATGAAGGGTTGTTGTTTGGTAGAGATGTTACAGCGGTGCGGAACGATCTTTCCTGCGAGTTCGTATTCACAGTGTAGAGAGAGTGTGTTGAAAGGGAGATATGGTTTGTTGATGGACAAGGACGAAGCTATGAGAATGGCGGATTGGCAGAGTCAGCGTCTGATCTTACTTGTGGTTCTTTTCTTTCAAAACACTATAGTAGGTGAAAAGTGTACCGAGAGGTTTTTGTTCTGTGGTTTGTAAGACGGAATGTGATGAGAGAAGGTTCAATATAATTCGTGGTAAGAGGTTGTGGTTGAACTCTACTTGAACAGATGCACAACTGAATAAAGTTGTGGAGGGCCTCGGTACTTACCCAATCCGGCGACGTCGCCGTATTACAGAGGAAGAATCCATGAATACGCACGAGAGCCATGAGACGAGCTCGGGATGGCCGATAGACTCATCTACACAATAAACGAATGCTATCCTTCCTATACCTGCTACCACCGGATCTTGATCGATTCGGTCTTGGCGTTGGAATCGCATCGTCTCAGTATGTTAATGAAACACGATGAAGCTCAACTCATGCAGCACATCCACGTTTCATTGGCTTATGGAACAGCACAAGTGAATGTTGGATGCCGACAACGATACTGCTTACAGCTAGCAGCGAAGCTTCATTTGTGCATAAAGACGCTACTCATTGGGTAGAACCGTAAGATAGCCAAGACAGCACCGGAAGGCAAGGTGGTAACCATTTTGGACTGGGGAAGCAACGCGAGTAGACTTGTGTCACTCTTTGATCTCATGAATGTACCTTCACCATCAAACTGAACGGTCGCCTCAGAACCTACCTCAATATCAACGTTTTCAGGCAACGCGTGCATAAAATGATGTGCTCGTAGAGCCAGAACAACTAGGACAAGATGAATGATTCGAAACACCCTTGTTTCCACCATTGCATTCAACACCAATGGACAAGACATGCCATGAGAATAAGCATGGACTGAGCCAGTAACCTGCCGTCATAATTGACTCACTGAGTATTGCCAAAATTTAATAGGATTTGTCGGGGGCACAGAAGATGATATTAATTCGAGTAGTTTGCAAGGGTCCCAGAAGGTCCGGCAGCAGACCAAACACTTAGGTACAAAGGAGGCTCACAAAAAAGGCAATCCTCCGCACCAAGACTGTGACTGCGACAAAACAGGTGTTAGGAGTTCCAAGCACAGTACGAATGAAGCAGACGTAATGAATGTCGTTGTAGAAATGGTATGGAGTACTCCTCCGTATGGGCAAATTTGTTGTTAATTAGATGTCGCTTAGCAACAAGCAAGAAATGGAGGCTGAACGAATGGAGAGGTGGCTAGAGATGGCTGGAGTCCTCCGTCGATCTTGATCCTGCCAGGGCCGTGGCGGGCTGTGACGTTACGCGCGTCCACTGGCTGGAGACGTATTGATGAGCTCATCATCCAAAACCCGTCTAACAGCAGCTTGCTTGACACCGCGGGCTAATCTTTGGCAGCTCAACTTTGGTTTTGCTTGTTCTGTTTGCATTCAAAATTGGCTTTTTGGCTGTTTAACCAAGTGTGAAATGAATTAGTAGGAAAAGGAAGGGCAATCTCCCTAACTGGAGTTGTTCGAGGCAGTGCAACAGTCTTGAAACTGTTCGTTTTGATGAGCCACTAGGCTCTTTTGGGTTTCAAGCAGCGCTTGCCGGCCACGGACAAACAGTGCTTGGCGAATTCGCATTGGTTGAATTCCAAGGTTGGTTGGGTCTGTGCAAGATCCGTTAACCGCACCTTCCTGCTTCAAGACTCGTCTCACCCCTGCTGCAAACTGGTTTGCCTCTCCTGCAAACAAGTCCACTACTCGTAACTCTCCTCCAGCCCTTCCTACTACTGTACGTCCTGCATCCTGCATTTACCATCGAGAATTGCAATCCATCCCCACCATCACCACACCTTTATCACGCTCGCTATCAACAAAGAAGAGTGACGCTGACACTGTCGCTGTTTCATACGACCATACATTGAGAACTGCAGCGAAACTGACAGCTGCATCTCGTCAATCGCTTGCGACCATTTCCATTTGGCCACTCGCTCTTGCTCCATCCCATCTACAACCAAGACGACACCTGCCACCACACATCCTTTCATAACATATTGTACTGAGTCGATCCCGACCGACATCTACCATTCAAAGATATTGATGGTGAAGAAGCAAGAATAATATTAGAAGAATAATCATAATTCGTCGAGCCGCTCAGCGAAGCAGCTGAATCTGCTTCCACGACCAAATTTCAAAATGCGCTTCAGCAATGGCGCTTTCGCCGCCTCTCTGGGTCTGCTGGCCTCAACCCAGATAGCTTCGGCTGTCTATGTGGTTGAGTCGAATTCGCTAAACACCTGCATGGACAACTCGAATTTCACCGCCAACCTGTTCGATTTTAGCTTGACGCCTGGCAATAGCAGTGCCAGTATCGAGATCAACGGTGTCTCTTCCATCACTGGCTACGTCGTCGCCATCGCCGAAGTTATTGCCTACGGTTTCACTATACTAAATCAGACCATCGACCCTTGCAAGTTGGACTTGGACGGCTTCTGTCCTATGGCGAAGGGTCAACTATCGTTGCCTCAATCCACAATCCCCCTGACTTCGGATATCCTGAACCGAGTTCCAAGCATCGCGTATACTGTACCCGATCTCGATGGCCTGGTGAGGTTGAAAGTCTATTCAGTTTCTGATTCTGGTGGTATCGGCACTCAAATCGCTTGCCTGGAAGCACAACTGTCCAACACAAAAAGTGTTTATCAAAAAGCTGTGGGATGGGCTACTGCTATTATTGCTGGTCTAGGTCTAATTGCTGCTGGTATCACCTCAGGTCTCGGAAACACGAATACTGCCGCTCATGTTGCTGCTAATGCCGTCTCATTGTTTGGTGTCTTTCAAGCCCAGGCTATCATTGGTATGACCGCGGTTATTATGCCTCCAATCGTGCAATCCTGGACGCAGAATTTCCAGTGGAGCATGGGTATTATTCGAGTTAGCTTTTTGCAAAGACTCGCCACCTGGTATCAGCGAGCTACAGGAGGTACACCCACTACCTATTTGTCTACTTTGAGCACTATCTCTGTTCAGGTTGAGAAGAGGAAGCGAGCAATTAAGCGTAGTGTCAAAGCTCTTGCAGGTGCTGCCTCGTACACGAACCTCTCAACCCGAGATACCACCACAAGCACTACAACGCTAAAGAATGTTATTGTCCGAGGTATCGACCGAGTTGGATTTCGAGCACATATCGAGCAAACTAACATATTCATGACTGGTCTGATTTTCTTTGTTGGCATTTTGGTCATTGCCTCCATCTTGGTTGCTTTGGCAAAAGCCCTTATTGAGGGCTTCGCGAAGGCTGGCTGGACAAAATCCAACAAATTCCGAGATTTCAGAAATGGCTGGAGGATTGTCATCAAGGGCATTCTCTTTAGATTAGTAAGTGTTATCCATTCTGCATTCCAGGAAAACAGCTAACAGTGGAAAGGTTCTTCTTGGTTTCGTTCAGATGTCCGTCCTCTGCTTGTGGCAGCTAGTCGAACGGGACTCGGTGGCCGAAGTTGTCCTTGCGATCATCGTTTTCCTTTCCATGGCCGGATGCCTCCTCTGGGCTTCTTTCAAGGTCGTTTCACTCGCCAAGAAATCGGTATCAATGCACAAAAACCCAGCCTACATCCTCTACTCGGACCCGAAATGCCTGAACAAGTGGGGCTTCCTCTATGTTTCGTACAAGGCTACTGCGTACTGGTTCGTCATTGTACTTCTCGCATACATCGTTTGCAAGGCAGTATTCATTGCATTTGCACAGTCATCGCCGATTGCCCAGGCAATCGGCCTCGTGGTCGTTGAAGCTGCATTCTTGATTGTAGCCAGTGTGGTACGCCCATGGATGGACAAGAAGACTAACATCTTCAACATCTCAATTGCCGCTGTCAACTTCTTGAACGCAATCTTCCTCCTGGTCTTCTCCAACGCTTTTGGCCAACCCGCGATGGTGTCGGGTGTTATGGGTGTTATCTTCGCTGTCTACAACATCATCTTCATCTTCGTGTTGTTGATCATGGTGCTGGTGTCATCCATCTACGCGATTGCCTCCAAGAATCCCGAAACACGATACCAGCCAATGCGAGATGATCGAACAAGTTTCATCAAATCACAATCCGCTCTCACTACCGAGCTTGACGCTCTTGGTGAAACTGCTCGAGGTACTGGAAAGGATCCTTACCCTACTCACATCAAGGATATTGACGACGAGACGTCCTCAAGCGACTCGCTGAGCCGACCTGCAACCACACCGAGACGACCATTATCGAACCAGCACCTACCAGCTCAACAGCAATACACAGCTTATACATCCTCACTGTTAGCCCCTTCATCGCCTCAGATGCAGCAAACAGCCGGACATAATGTAAGCAGACCAACCACTGCTCCGGGACCTCAGCAATCTTTCTCTAGACCACAGCAAGCACCATATCCACCACGATCGGCTCACGGAGGCTACCCTGCACAGAACTTCAACAGACAGTCAGACAATAGAAGTGCAAGTCCATGGCAACGAGGAGCAGGTTATGATTGAACAGACTTAGATACGGGTACGAATCCTCAAGTTCAAGATAATGAGCTGTTAAGAATGCCCGAAGTCAACCAGCGACAAGGCACCAGTTCAGGATACTGGGATCGAGATTGGTGGCAGCAGAACTATGCGAGTGCTGGTCGTGGTCTACCACCGCAGCAAATGCAATTTCAGCATCGACCACAACCATCATATTATAGCTCGGTTGGTTCGTGAAGAGCGTGCTATGTGACCATGACATCATCATCATTGATTTCGATTTTTTCAACATGGCAGGTGTTATTACTATTTGTTGGTCACTCATGGCTGTGTTTGATTAGCATTGCGCAAGGGTTCAGGGCAAATGCATTTTCGAGGCGTGATTTGTTTTGACGGGAAGCAGTAAATTTGACTGCAAGATATACCATGGGAAAGAAATACATTAGATACGGTCTTGCTTTTACTTGTTAGAGAGGAGAGGTATCTTTGGAAGTCTATCTACAGCTTCTATTGTAAATAAACAGAGATGTTCTTTATGTTAACAGCTTTTCAATCGTTCCTACAGTAGTCAGACGGTGCATGAAACGCATAAGTATTCTGCTGACTGTCAATGCCTTGCATAACGTGAGATGGAGCACAAAGCGATGGACAAATTGAATTGGTGAATTACTAGGATAGAATGTGTGGTACGTAATGAAGCAGAAACGCAGCAGTGAAGCCAATCGACCCGAAACTACCGAATGTACAATGAGCTGATTACTGAGGTCTTGTAATTGCAAGCAAGGAAGGGAGGGTAAGAGTGTCAGTGTTTGATCGGAGGAAGGAAGAGGCGGAGAACAACGAGGTTTGTATCTTATATTGGAGGACTGTCCCGGTTTTTTAATTTGTGGATGGCCCTCTGGAACTCCAAGGTATAGAGAGTGTCTGTAAAAAGTGAAGCATTGGGGTTTTTTTTTGTGAGTCGTGGTTTCTTTTGCTGCGCGGGTACAGACAGACAGACATATGTTTACTTGATTTGATTGGAAAAATCTGATACTATTGAGTTTTTGCGTATCACCCGTTTTCTCTCTGTTTTGCTAGTGTTTCGTTCAGCTGGTTCGGGTGTCATCGATGTGCTTCTGACTACCTGTATACGTGGTAATTAGTTTATCGCCATGTCGTGCTGATGGTAGTTGTAGTTGCACATCCATTTGTTATGACTGTGAAACTCCTGTTTGAATCGGATTCCCATTGGATAGTGCCGTCTGTTTCGACACGGTAAAATTTGTAGTCGAATGTTGTGCCTACTGGTAGGATCAATGTGATAGACCATAAGTTGTTGCTCGAGGTGTACTGGCTTGCGCTCAGGGGGATGCGATTTGACGGGTCGGTGGACCAGTTGTTGAGTTGTGTGATAGAACCGGTGATGAAGATGTTCTCGCCGTAAGTTGTTGTTGCGAGTTCGTTGAATGTGATGGAGATGAAGGTTGGTGTTGCGGTGCATGATATACTTGTGGTTGTTGTTGAGGAGGGAGTGGTTGTGCTTGAACTGGTTGGGAACGAGGTTGCGGTAACAGAGGAATATGTGCCTGTTACTGAAGAGCCGCTGCATGAAGAAGGTAGTTGATTTGCAGAGGCTGCGCCCCATGATGCTGGAACGGTCTCATTTCGTCGTGCGTAAGCTGTTAGGAACGCGGCGTACGACCATGTCAGGTCTACAGCACTGAGTGGTGTGCCATCTGTTTTTGAAAATTGCTCAGAGAGAGAGCCATTTGATGGGGTGTATTTCTGGGCTAGACTCATATATCCATCCGCATAGGTTTGAATAGCCGAGATGATAGCTGTGTAGGTGCTTGAGGAGGATTGATAAGTGCCCTGTGCTGTATTTGGAATGATATCATTGAAGAACGCCTGATTGGTCGAATCGACTGCGATTGAACCGATCCTATTCCATTGGTAAATCGCATCATAGAGCTGCTCGGCGGCTGCGAATGTGCCAAGATACCACGGATTGCCGTTATAATATGTATCTTCAGGATATCTGCCAACGGCGACAGCTTGGCCTGTGGCAATGCCGGAGTTGATTGTGTAATTCGAGGAGCGGAAGGAGTCGGTCACAGATTTGTGGTTTGCTAGAGCTCGAGCAGAGCATGGTTGGAAGGTGGTGTCATCGCAGGTAGCATTGGGATCGAATGTCTGAATTGAGGAGAGAATAGAGTTGATATCCTTGCCGGTCCGGTTGTTGGCCTGATTAATGTTGGAATTGATGTAGCTGCCTGTCCAGAAGTTCTGTTGGAGGCACAAAAGTTGAGGTGCTTGGGAGTCACAATAAGAGCAAGACTGTCCGATGGAGGTAGCAAGGGTGCTTCCCTCAACCAATGCTCGATGTTGGGCTGCAATGGTGAAGAAGGAAGTGCCGTTCACTTCTTCCCACAAATCAAAACCAGTATTGTTCCAGTACTGCGCAACGTAGGACAAGTCATTACGAATGATCGGCCACACTAGATTCGTGACCGTTGAGTTCTGCCCTGTTGAAAGGAGATAGCGAGCGTAGGCGATCATGGCTGTCGCACGAAGTGCTGGACCATCACGTTGAGGCCTACCCCACGAACCGGTGAAAGCGGTCTCGTTGACACAGAACTTCGGCTCACCTAGCCCACTGCCATCAGTGAGATTGCCAGAAGGATTTGGAATACCCTGCAAGATAGCTTGAGAGCCAATATAGTCTTGGATGTGACTTTCCAACGAGGCATCACCTGTGATAAAGGTGTCCACCAGCACCTTGAAAGTGAGAGCTGAGTCTCGTATCCAGCTGTAGTAATCTGGTGATAAGGCGTCAGCATTGCTCGAGCAGATGTTCTGGCATCAACTTACAATTTGGGTTGGTTGTGCTTGGACTAGCGACGATAATTCCAGCTTCAGCGCCAGGAGCTTTCGAGCCAGTTGAGCCAAGATTGTTTAGCACACCTTGCAAAGCGATGGGGCTTTCAGACGTGAGCCATGCGGTCAAAGATCCAGTAGCTCTGGGTTGGTTCTGGAGGGGTGATGCGGTGACGGAGGTTAGGGCTGCCAGCCAAACAAACCATGAGGATGTCCGAGTCATGATTGCCACAGTTGTGCTGAGAAGCAAGATACTGTTGACGACGACTTCGGATGTCACTCTGTCTGTACAACTGCCACAGCAACGACGACTTGTGTCTCTCGACGTTTCGGCAATTTCAAGTGTCTGAGCGACTCTTACTATGGTTGACAACGTGATCTTACCAGCAATACCTCGGAACAAAAATTGGCAGTACAATCAAGATTTAATCGTTCGACAAAGAACACGAATGGCTGCAAACGGTCAAGACATGGGTAATGAACAAGAGCACCTACCTATCCATAGCGTGGACGTAGCACTATGAAAACCACATTACTGTGCATGGCAGCTGCGGCTACCAGGGCTTTTTGAGTTTCGAATTCTCAAACAAGCCAGCTGAGTGTGGACTATCATCTCGCTGCTCGAAAGACGAACTTGTTCGAACGATTGCACAGTCATATACGATCAAACCTCTCGATAATGATGGGTATGAGATTAGGAAGCTGATTCTAAGATGTGATTGCTCAGTTGATGCTGCCGGATAAATTGGTGTTGTGAAAGGTTATCGAACGAAGAAGGTCTGGCGAGCCAATAGGACTGCACACAGCTCTGACGTGAAAACATCTAGCTTGGAAATATCTCTCCATCTGCTCATGGCGTCCACGGGTATCTGGCCGGACATATACGCCATAGATACAGCATACAGCTCGCTTCATTGGAATGTGACACTTGCGAAGGACAAACAGCAATTGGAAATTGCTTGGTCAAGATTAGTTACGTGCTATATTTGTGGAGTCTCATGTTCAAAGTGCCTCCCAATATATTTCTACCTGGATGCCTCTTTCACCACCATTGCTATCAGTATAGAGTTTCTCTTGACCCCATCCAAGTGGTGTCTGTGTGGCATAAAACGTGGTTTGATGTTCGCTACCTACTGTAAGCCTCTTAGCAAGTTCCGTATGCTGCCGGTCAATTGTTACATTATTGCTGAGAATGCTCTGAAACGGCATATCCCGGTCACAAGCGAAGTATGAGCGTAGAGGGATTGTTGAATCAGGTTTTTGTACTTCCAACCAAGATTCAGACTTGGGATTGGACTCAATTTCTTCAATGCTTTCAGGGATAAAGGCGCATGGTGCTAGGCGAGATTCCAATGTAAAGAGATGATACTTTGTGTCGTCAGTCGCACTATTCTCGAAGATTGATTTCGCATCGTCATGTGCTGTGAAGGTCGCGCAAGAAGTCAAAGACTTCGCCATATACCAACTCCCCTTCCGGATTAAACAGCCCGTATACTCGTTTGGAATAGGCTGAGGGCCAATTGCATGGTTGCTACTTGGTCGGCTTGAGTGCGGTTGTGAGGATGCAGCGTGCTTGGATGAACTCGTTTCCGAGAGTATCTTGACCATCAGGTGGCCCTTTCCTGTGAACGGCACAATGCTCGGCTTGCTTGTCGGAATCACTGTAGCAGTTGCGGTGTGTGTTTGTGTCTTGCTCATGCTGGTAGTAGTGCCTGGCTGCTTTGAATCCTTTTTAGGAAGATACCTGATTCCGGTGTCAGGGCAATTGGATCGTTGTCCATCGTGTTCTGTAGGCACCCAGATATCCCACACTTTGTTGTCCCAGTTTCCGAGTGCACCTCTGAGGCTGCCACGTGTATTGAAATGATACCAAATCTCCGAAAGTTCATTGTGGTTCCGACACTTGATTGTAGCTTCAAATCCATGAGCAGATCCGCTAATTGCTGACTGAAGCTGGTCCATGCTGTACGTTCTGTCATACGAAGGTACGATGTCACGTGCCGCGAAGAATTCAAAAGTAGGTCGAGTGGTGTAGAGAAGCACAGTGTGAGTGAAGTAGTCAAGAATGTCGGCATCATCCGGTACTTTGGATGAATCTGTTTCTGCTGTGTCAACGGCATAACTTGAATTGTCGCTCTGCAGGTGGCTGTCTCGGGTGTAACAGGTGGGCTCCAAAGTAGAAATGCACGTTCCATGTTTGTTCCATTCATGAGCCCAGAGGTTATCATTTCGAGCATCATCTGACAACCAATACTCGTTCATGAAATCCATGAGTCCTGGGTGTGTACCTGCAGTATCTTGCTTACTGGCACGTGCAACAATCTGTGCAATCTCATGAGACGAGCGAGATCTAGATTGAGCGCAGTATGCATCGAACCCGCCCTTGCAGTAATCGGGCCAGAGCCCATGGATAGTCCATGTATCGTTGGCACCAACAGCTGGAGATGTGTCCCAGAATTGAGTTTGGAGGAAATGTCCAGAAGGGTCATTGATGCAGCATCCGTCAAGGTTTGGTATGGTAGATAAATGGCAAGATACCGCTGGGATACATAGTGGAGGGCCGGGTGTCGTCTGGAGAGCGCTAGAGCCCGGAGGGAAGGGCGCCTTGGCAGGAGACAGAAATGGTAGGTAACTTAACGTCTTTGCTCTCGGAAGGTAGTTTTGCAACCTTCGAGCTAGATCACCGAGGAGAGCCATCACAACCGGATGTGAAAAGCAGAAGCAACACAGTGCTATACAAGTGCTTTTCAAGCGACACGTTGATATCGAGATGGATTACTCTTTGGTTGCCTGGGAAATGGGCAGCTGATATGCCTTGAAATCAGCTTAGCTCAAGCTGAGCCTTCCCCAGCCTTGCCCCTTAATATTGGGGAAATGTTTGCCCCTTAGCAAACCTCACTTCTACTTACTGGCAACATCCGATCATGATAACTCATTTGTTGTCTTTCTACAGATCATACAAATAGGCCTAGTAAGTCAAGATGGTTGTCAGCTTGCCGACCGTTCACAAGATTGGTCTAACTCACAAGCATTCATGCTGGCTAACTGCTATATTTCGCTGTCATGATCCGGTTTAAAGCCATTGGAATCCAGTATCAAAGTTGGTCATAGGTTAATTATGGTCCAAAGACAGTCGGTCAGCATACTGGATCTCTGCCTTTGCTGTCGATATTTGCTCATGTAACTAGTAAAGGTATCCGATGAAAGATCACTTTCAGCAGGGCACCATGCAGATGATTATCATGTGGGCATTGTACAGTCATTGCGTGGTGTAGACTGAGCCACCCGAGTATATCTGGACAACAGACAACCAAAGATTTCTTTGCTGGTGCATTCAGACAAACAGCAGCATGTTCCTACATCTCAGCTCAACAGCCTCTTTTGCGATGTTTGCGACCACCTTAGTGAAGGCGATGTCTAGTCACCTGCACAGATCCTGCGTATATAACGACAAACACCAACACAGATCGCGTACATGATAACAGTATCACATCGCTACTGGTTACCGATCCACTTGTCTCGACACAACCGATCCATCAATATATTGAGACTTGTTTCGGCATACCAATCCATAAATATATCGACTCAAACCCGATCTACTAGCAGCAATGGCTCAATCAAATACACAGTATATCGCCTACTTCACCGAGGAAACAGAGCAGATCTTGCAGGGCACTCTTCATCCTTCTGAGATAGGCCAATTCGAAGAAAGAACTACCAACCCATCACGACAAGCAGATCTCCAAGATGCTAGAGAGTCTCTCATCCGAACCATCGAACGAACTACAGAGCAAAACGGTTGGACCAGAAGGCTCTACGAATCTTACGCTCGCATCATCTCCATGGTCAGGGGAGTTGAAATGCCCGAGTGGCAGTCTGATCTAGAAGAAGAGAACGTGGTGGACGATGGCGGCAACCAAGTCGACACGGAAGAACTACCATTGGAGGACGTTACAGAAGTTGCAATGGATCCAGCTCTGAGCGGAATGGAGAAGGAGGAGGTTGAGATGGAGGAAACAGAGGCTAAGGGAAGCGATGAGGAGGGCACCAGGAAGTAATCGGTGAAGACTTCACTAATATCGAGTTGTTTGAAGCAAACGTATCGCCATCACAAGCGTGATGTCATAAATATCTATCGACATAGTGAACAATGTCGAAGAATGAACGCAATGCATTATATGCCCGAAATCACTCGAGGATCAGTACATTCTAAGAATTAGCACACTCGTGTTGTAAGTCTGTTTGTTCTTTGTATTTGCTTGAAGTTCATCCTGTTACCAGTTTCATTCAGCTTACCCGGTGAACTAGAACAACCCAGTACCCTAACGACGAGCTAAGACAGCTGGAAGTGATGCTGTCGAGGCTTTACTGCAGCACGCGATGTCAACGCAAAGTCATGAACCAGTAAGTGAGTCTAACAATCCATCTGTCACCACGAGTGAAACAAAGCGCGACTCACAAAAAAAAACCCCAATGCTTCACTTTTTACAGACAC